>Ga0183095_10258_pt3 | contig 60400 bp, 65 predicted proteins | sample BioMet4_FD_130346 | JGI IMG/M metagenome (GOLD analysis project Ga0183095, IMG submission 130346) | Microbial communities from bioreactor (seeded with sewage sludge) at LBNL, California, USA - Biofuel metagenome 4 (v2) (version 3) | ecosystem: Engineered > Bioreactor > Anaerobic > Unclassified ... | reverse complement strand
CGGGGGAGCGGGGCCTCTTCCGCTACGCTCCAGAGTCCTGCTCCCCCGCAAATCCCCGTTCCATCGCTGACCCTACTGGCTCACTTTTACTCCGCCCTACTGGCCTACTTTTACTCCGCCCTTGACATCAAGCGCTCCGTGGACAAAAATATTGCGAAGTGCCGCTACCATGTGAAGGCCAAAACCGGCCACGCTGGCGTGCGTGCCTAACAGAGAGCGACCTTGAACCTTTTGCATTAAGCTATGAGCGGATGCCAATTCCAACAGCTCAGCCACAACATTGCGCAGATGCGGCAATTCTGGCTGATTAGCGCGAAAACGTCTGTTGAGAGCCGTGATAATACATGAAACCACGCCATGCTTCTTGAGTTGCGATCTCGATGCAACTGTACGGATGGCCAAGATGCGGCGCGAAGATGGAAGACAATCGCGCATGGTGGTCCTCTGCCAACCACATGGGAAAGACGTTGAACTTATGGTTGCCGGGAAACATGGCGTAGAAAGCCGACAGGTTCCCAAGTGTCTCTTCCATGACCTGTGCCCGTGCATCGACGAAAGCTCGATGCACGGCTGGCGCAAGACTGTGCAATTCCTCAACAGAGCGCGCGGCCACAAGGAAGCGAAGCGAGAACTCGCCTTGCGCTTTCTTGTCGAGCGAGCGGATGACCTCGCCGAGGTCGTCCACCTGCGTGTTGGCAGCTCGTGCCCCGGCTCCAGTTTCGAGCGAGGCAAAATCCCGGCCGCTCATGACACGCGTCAATACACCGACTTTGAAGAATGAGATAAACTTCTCCTGCGCATCAATCTCACTACGCGCCGCAGTGGTAGACTTTGGCCGCCAGGTCGTGCACAGCACGCTGTCGCAATCAAGCGTCGTAAGACCGGAAAACAGGCAGGGCCGCGATGCCTCTGGCGTCGTCTGCAGCGAGAACATCTGGACGTATCTGCGGCCGATGGTGAGATGGTCACTGTGCCATTCAACGGGACTCTTTACAATCTGTCGGTCCACGCCGTCATCGCCACGCAGTTCATCCTCGGCGGCCCATTCTTCAAGATTGAACAGGTAGCTGAAGAACTGATAGATCACATTCTTCTTCAGCCGCTTCAGCCCGAGTGAGCTGGCCGAGTGTCCTTCGAGCAGGGTGGCCATCTTCTCAAGATTGGCCAGCAGCCGAGAGGTGTCGGCGGCATGTACCTGGGGCTTGTGCGCAAGGGAGCTGACTTTGGGCGGCTCCAGCGTGAGGCACCAATGCAGGTCGATGCGGCGCAGGCCAGCCGTCTCTTCAAGAAATGCCAGTCGGTCGCCAACAAATACCTGCGTGACGGGATTGGCGTAGTTCGCTTTCCTCGGAAGTTCGAAGCCGGACCTGACGCGCGTGTACTGATAGAGGCACGATCCTTCCGGCAGTCCGCGAAGTGCGCCTTCAATCGAGCGCGTCTCGGCATCAAGCTCTTGGTCTGTCAGCCCCTCTTCGTCGATACCGTCGAGGGAAAACAGGCATCCATAGCCGCCGCCCTTCAGAGCGAAGATGTGGTCATTGACGAACCGGCTAATCGGTATGATCGAGCACGCCGCTCCGGCCTTGGCGAACCAGGGCATGTATTCGAGTTGTTCACTGTTTACGCGGGTCATAGTAGGACCTCTGGCTCAGGCTCAAACCCCAAAGCTCGAACATCTTCGGGTGCTTGTGGACGATCAGCCATGCCGCGCCGATCATTGCCGGGAAGCTGATGAGGGCAATCATTCGGAACCCAACGAGGAAAACCGTTACGCAGACGAACAGGATCGTCATCCACGCTGCAAGGTCGAGGCCTAGCTTGGCTCTTGGCCGATTCAGCGCCTGGTTAATTGGCAACGGTTCTCCTCGCTTGGTCATTTCCGCCCCTACTGCATCGTCTGACCGGTGAGCGAGCCAATCCAGCCGGCGCCCCATCCGAGCACTGCGGCCCCGAAAAGCGCACCGAACAGACCGGGGATCGCATCCTGGAAGCGACCGCTCATCATCCGAATTCCGGCGAAGATCAAACCGCCGAAGCAAATGACCGCGCCCGCATAGATGGCGAAGGTCTTGAAGGTGTTCATGAGCGTGGTGGCCCCGGAGAAGTCCATCGTCCCCTGGGCATGAGCGACGCCCGCGAACGCGAAAGCAAAGAGGGTGGGAGCCATCGCGCGGATGGCCGGAAGAAGCGTGGATTTCAGGAAGGGTTTTGCCCGATCGAAGCCGGGCGGAACAGACAGCCGATTGCGACTCGCATCGGAACGGAAGAGACGGCGGAATCGATTCACTTTGCACCTCCGCTGACTGGGCGTCAGCACTGGCGCAAAGTTAGGGTCGAACGCTCCTCAGCGTCCAATGAATTCCATGCACAGCGTTATGCATTTTGTGCATAACGCTGCATGGGCGTTGCTTGAATCTGGTTAAACTTCGTAGTTTTGGAGGACTTCAGGCGTTCCGACTCCGCCCTTATAAAGGCTAGCCTTCACCTCGGGATGAATGTTGATCGAGCAGGAGAAGGTGGTGCCGTCCGTCAATTTGATCTCCACATTGGTCCCATCGCCAGCGTCCTGATGGATACGCAATGTCTGAATCGTCTTGCCCGCAAGCTCCGGGCACTCGATGAATTTATCCTGCATGAACTCCGACCTCGGCCCCATTAGAATCGCACTCGCGGCGGTCCGTTGTCAGGCGCATTCTTGTGAATCTTCCCTGCTTTTTGCCTTAGTTTCCGTCCAGGCAGGTTCCGGGCGGAAATGCCGGCCGGAGGAATGGCGTCTTTCGCACAATATCACACTCATCGTGTGTAGACTCATAGTGGTCTAAACTCAAGCATAGGAGTGTGGCGACACGCTCCGTTAAGTCTCGATTTGGCACAAGGTTGCGACAACTCCGCGACGAGCGCGGCTATTCGCAAGAAGAGTTAGCCGAGCGAGCCGGTCTGCATCGCAACTACGTCGGCGGGGTTGAGCGTGGCGAACGAAACGTAGCACTGGAAAACATCGTCAAGCTGGCGAAAGCCCTTTCCGTCAAGCCGGGCGACCTATTCTCGGATTTTTCCTAAGAGATATTTACTCCTTACTCAGGCATTCAAGATAGCGCACGATAGCCTTTCGGTCGGATATTTCGATCATCTCTCCATATGCTTCAAAGAGTCCGTCAATCCCGTGGGATCGTTCGCCAAAAGGCCATGGCTGCCCTGCTTCCACGAGAATCTGCCCAAGAAAGAAGTTCCTCACGGGGCCATCCAAAAATGCGAGCATCGAGCCGCGTTCCGGGCGCACGAGCCATTCTTCAGGAACAATCGGACACGCCTCGCCTGTGCCCTGATTCACATGTCGGTCTCCGTGCCACGGAATTCTGCCGCCGACTTCCCGGAGAACGGGAATTGATGCCGGAAAGTCGGCAGGGAGCCTGATTTCGATCTGAAAACGGTCGAGAACTTCCGGACCATCCATGACGGGAAAGTTGCCGCGGATAAAGACAGCACTTTGTTCCGCCATGACACGCAGGTCCGAATACTTTGCTGGAATCTCCTCCATCATCGCGTGCAGGATTTGCGGACTTTTCTCGTACCAGGATCTTTTCATCCGCGAGGACACCATGGTTTGTTTGATGCGCTCACCGATGCTGCCGCGCGTTGCGCTCTTTCCGTTACCGAGAACGACTTCTCGACCGCAACCGCACCAAAAATCGACTCCCATCCCGACCATTTGATCGTGTTGAGCGCATCCTTTGCGGCCGCCCTGAGTCCCGGCCAAGCGGCATTCATTACGGCGGTCAGATCGTTGCCATTCGGGTTAGCGGGATCTTCGACGTGGATCGCTTCTTCGTGGTCGGCAATCTCGGTCCAACCGTGGAGCATTTGCTCGGAGATCGGCTTTTCCTTCTTTCCGTTGAGAAGATCGATAATGAGCAATTCGAAAACAAACTGCTTGATGCCGAGCCCCCTCCGGGTCTTCCAGAGCTTGAAGAGCCTGACCGCGTCGACGACGCCGCTCGACTTAATATGCGTGATATGCACGTCGACATTTGTCTTCATGCGACACTTCTCGGCAGATTTTTGATAGATAAAGCAATCTGATTTGGTTTCGTCCGTAAAGCGGCCGGGAACCACGTCGATATGAAAATCGCGCATGTAGTCCTCGGAGGACATGCCCTTGAGGCGTAGCGCCGAGGTCTTTTCCTCGACGTAGTACTTTTCCCTGAGGCTGTTGCGGACGTTTTCGTAAATCTCGGCAAGAGTCTTTCCTGCCGCGTCGCTGTCCGAGGGAAGATAACAGACAATATCGAGATCGTAGGATTCCTTAATGAGCGTTCCCTTCGCCTTCGATCCGCCGTAGCGGATGATGGGCTGTGATCCGAAGCGCGTGCAGAGAAGTTCCTCTACGTCTGCTCGATGCGTTTGCAGTTCTTTGAGTTCCTTGCTGTCGTCGCCGAGTTTTTGGTCCGACAGCACCTGTTCCAAGTACTTATTCGTGTCCATGTGCATTCACCTTGAGTTGAAATGTGAAACCGCCCATTTGTTTGTCGAAGTCGTATACGAGAAGGTCAGGATGGACCTTTGGCAAGAGTTCTCGTCCGCAAAGAACCGCCACGGGCGCGGGTATCGCCGGAAAGAAATAAAGCTCTTTCACGATGCCCTGGTTGTCGAGAATGGACCCGAGAAGGGCCTGATAGCTCGTGCGAAAAGTTTCGAGATCCGCGCGGGTGCGCAAAAACGCAGGATGGGGGACCGTATCTTTCAAGGTGAATTCATACACCGTGAAGGTTCGATCGATGTTCTGGGGAAGGTCCTGTACTCTGATTTTTCCGGAGAGCGACATCACGAGCGCTGCTTTCGACGGGTCGGTTCCCTGTTGCACGATGCCGAAGGCGTAGGAAACGGAGTTTCCGTCCGGCTTCCACGTCCAGTTTTCCGTGTCGCGGTGCCGCTGATAAAGATCGGTTGGGATTTTGTTGCTGAGACGTGTGCCGAGGTCCACGAGGAGGGGAATCGGGGCGAGCGCGAAAACTGACAGATGCTTCACGGTCTGGGTTTCGCCGCCCGCATCGTAGAGTTGGATGAGGCCGCGCCGGATTGTCTCCCGCGCCGTTTGAAGAGAGGCCGCGTCTAGGATGGGAATAGAAGTGAGATCAATGAGTTTTCCCGGCCTCGAAACGGGGTAATGAGGCGCGAGCGCCTCGATCACCTGGTCGAAGGGGATGAAGACTCCTTGCTCGCCGATGTTCGCAGTGACCATGAGGACCGAAGTCCGGTTCTCGGGCCGGAGCGAGGTCATGTGATAGATGTACCGCTCATGGCTTGTCTTGTATTTTCGGAGCGTCGCCACGGGATACAGCTCTGGATGGTCGTCGATGGTTTTATGGCATCCGGAGCAAAGGAGCATAAGGTTGTCGGCTTGATGGATGTCGGCAGGACGCGTTTCGCTCCGTCCCCGAGGGCCATGCTCCTGGAAGGCGACAATGTGCGCAATCTCAGCAAAATTACCCGCCGTCAGGGTGACGTGATGTTCAAGCAGGTATTTATTGCACCCGTCGAATTCGCAGCGCCCCCCTGCCGAGACAAAGAGGAGCAGGCGGACAAGCGGAGGCACGCTTCGGGTTTTCTTTACCGGCGACACTGCAACCTGAGGAGTTTTGGATTTCAGATTTGACCGTGGTTTCATGCGCTTGCTCTTAATCCCCACTTTCCCAAAACGATAGATAGCTTACGTCAGCTTCTATAGCTGACATACTAGGCAAAAAAAATCAGAGTGTCAATTGCTGTTCCGACGAAGGCGGATAGAGGGCTTCCAAGCGGATGCGCGCCACGACGGGGTTTACGTCGAACGTTTCTGCAATCATACGGATAGATGAGTCTCGGTTCCCAGACGGGAGGACGGGTATACCGAGCAGTCCCCGGACTTCCAGCGATCCTTTGAGCGCTTTTTCCACAAGGGATCGAGGAAGAAGAAGCGCTCCCATCGCTTGGTTCGCCTGAAATTCCCACCAACGGTATGGCGGTTTCTTGCCGGATTCTCCTCCAGTTTGGGCGTCATCCCTACACATGATCTTAGGCGCGTCCGTGGCGAGTTCACCTGCAAAGAGCGAATCAGGCCGGTCGCCCAAGGCGAACAGATGAGCGTGCAGGAGTCCGTGGCCGCCTTCGTGGGCGAGCGTGGTTCGTAGCCTCCGCTCGGCTGCGGTCGTGCCCTCTTCGTCGAGCGACTGCGATACGATTATTTCCTCGACCCCGTTCGTACCGAAACGCGTGAATCCGAGAATGCCGGATGGCAGCGCGTCGTACGAGGGCTGCACCTTGAACCGCTTCTCGATGAACCGGTCGATGCGCACCGGAGAAGGCGATGCGGGAAACAGTCCGACGCTGGTGAGCGCTTCCATGCAGATCGATTCGATTTCGTCCAGCTTATAAAAAGGCTGCTCGGCGAAGGGGCCGGATTTCGCGCGGTACGTTCTCATTCTTTCTTGTCCCTGTGCTTGTTGAGGAATTCGAGAAGATCCTGGGAGCTTATGCCTTCGTCCACCACACGGCGGAGCGCAAATCCCATTGCGGGATCGTTCGCTGCAATACGTTTCAGTTCCTGAACTGGGGGCCGCGCGTCATATTTCAGCAATTCTTCCGGAGTCGTATCAAGGCATTCCGCTAGCCGCCGCATGATCTCATCCGATGGATGGCGGCGGCCAAGTTCCACATCCGACAAAAATGCAGCTGATACCTTCAGTTGCCGGGCTAGTTCGCGGACAGAAATGTCCTTTAGTTCCCGGAGACCTCTAATCTGTTCACCAAATGTTTTCATATGTTCCGTCATTGTCAGCTTACACTTGTTCCACTGCATGTCAAATGGATGCGAAGCAAAGAACAATGATGCAATGTTGCTAAATACTCTTTTAGCTTCTCTTTTCAATAACCTATGCGGCTCACTGAGTTCTTGACGACTTCCGGAGCCGCTGGATCGAGAATCCGGCAAAGCCAGATAGATATCTATTCTTCTGTAGGCGGTAGCGCTAAGTATATTGCGAAATACATATAAAACCCGTAAAGTTATTACGGGTTCAGTATGCAAAAAGAAAGTGGCGATCTGAGAGTTTTCTTGCAGAATCACCCGGTCTTTTCGGGTGAGGAGTTCACTGCGTTCTTGAACGCACGCGGCTCTTCCAATCCAAGAACCCGCGAATCCACGCTGCGCTATCACAAACGTCAGGGAACGATTCTACAGGTTCGGCGCGGTCTGTACTGCGCGGTTCCTCCGGGGACAAGTCCCGAGCAGTTGCCGGTCGATTCGTACCTGGTGGCCTCGAAGCTGGCCTCCGACGCAATATTGGCGTATCACACCGCACTTGAGCTCCACGGCCGGAGCTACTCGGTACAGGATCAGCTGGTGTACATCACCAGCAAATATCCGAGCGGTCGCAGTTTCAAGTTTCGCGGAATCAACTACCGTGCTGTCGCTTCTCCTACGAAACTGAACGGCAAAGAACCGGACGTTGAAACCGTGGATCGGGCGGGGCAATTAGTCAGAGTAACCGGCCTCGAACGCACCTTCGTGGACGTTCTGGATCGAACGCGCTTGAGCGGCGGATGGGAAGAGGTATGGCGCTCGCTGGAAACCATCCCGTACCTCGATTTGGATCAGGTTGCGGAATATGCACTGCTGCTCGGAAACAGTACGACGGTGGCGCGGGTCGGGTTCTTTCTTTCGCAACATCGCGATGCTCTCTCCGTAGAAGACGACCTCCTGGATCGGCTGCGCCAACACCGGCCCCGGAATCCGAAGTACCTGACGAACGATGAGCCTCGATCCGGCCGTTTGATGTCGGAGTGGAATTTGGTTGTCCCTGAACAAATCCTCAAGAAGAGTTGGGAAGAGCTGGCATGATCGTTTCACGAGAAACACTGCTGAAAGAAGCCGGAGCGAGCGGTTTCCGTCCCGAGATACTTGAGAAGGTTCTGCACTTGCTTCGGGTGTTGGATGCGATTCGGCGTCATCCGTACCTCAAAGAGCGCTTGGTACTGAAGGGTGGAACGGCGCTCAACCTTTTTGAATTCGACGTTCCGCGTTTATCCGTCGATATCGACCTGAACTACATCGGTGCGGTGGACGTTGAGGTAATGAAGGCGGAGCGCCCCAAGGTCGAGCAGGCCCTGGCTGACGTTTGCAATCGGTCGGAGCTGACGGTGGAGCGGCGCGCCACGGAACATGCCGGCGGCAAATGGCAGCTTCGTTATGCCAGCGCGCTTGGTGGCGGTGGCAACTTGCAAGTCGATGTCAACTTCATGCTGCGGCTGCCGCTGTGGCCGACAGTGCTTCGCGACTCCAGGAAGATCGGCTCCCTCCAAACACACCAGATTCCGTTGCTCGATATAAACGAGTTGGCTGCGGCAAAATTGGTGGCACTGCTGGCGAGACATACGGCGAGGGACCTGTTCGATGCACACCGACTACTGACTCAGGTGGCGCTCGATGATGCGAAGTTGAGGCTCGCTTTCCTGGTTTACGGAGGGATGAATATCGAGGATTGGCGAGAGGTCTCCGTTGAACACGTGGCTTTCGATTCGGAAGAGCTCAAGCAGAATCTCATTCCCGTGCTCCGCGGTGAGGCTGCAACAATGTTCGGAGATGGACACGAATGGTCCGAGCGTCTTGTGCGGGAGACGCGGGAGAGCCTGTCGAGGGTTCTGCCATTTACGAGCGGCGAAGCTCAATTCCTTGACGCGCTCCTGGAGCGAGCGGAAATCCTGCCGGAGCATCTGACTGACGATGCGGCGATGATCACGAAAATACAGGATCAACCGATGCTGCACTGGAAGGCACTGAACGTGAGGAAGTTCAAGAAGCTTTGAAGCGACACATCCTTCTCAATCGGATACGGGCTGAGCTGGCTAGCGAATTCATGCGGTTTGGGGACGCACTTGCAGCCTCTTCACAATGAATGCACTCTAACACTGGAGATGTTATTGAGCATTTCGAGTGTTCCAACCGCAAGCAGCGCGTTGTCGCACATGAGAAGTAAGCTCCATCCTCGAACGCGTGTGTGTCGTTTTCTGGTTCGCTTTCTGGTCTAAACTAGTAGGTTCGCGTTAACTATCTCGGATTCCAAGCCGGATCGCGTTAACGTGATTGGCCGTGAGGCACTCATGACGAATGTCGCTTTTGAGAACCAGAATATCTTGCGTATTCCACGTCGATTCCGCTATTCCGTGCTGCCACTTCTGTTGACATGCCTCATGACGCTTGCCTGCACTGCGATGTTGTCAGCAGACGAGATGGACAAGGTACACTCCGTTCCATTCCTGAACGGAGTCGAGGTAACGCTCAACGGGCACGGGCCTTACCGATTTGGACTGGACACGGGCTCGGGTTCGGCATTCATCCTGAAGCCCGAACTAGCCCGGGAACTGGCTCTGCCGGTTACGGGGCACACGGGGATGCACGCTGGCAGGAAACACAAGAGCGATCCTGAGGTGGAGATCGTGCACGTCAACGAGATGACTGTGGCCGGGCACATGGTGCGCGACGCCATCGGCATGCCGCTCGTGAATAGCTCGCCGATGGTGAAGGACGGCATGGGAACTCTCGGCATGGCGGCGTTCAAGGACGTGGTGCTCCACCTGGACTATGCCGGCGACAGACTGTGGCTGAGTGACGAGGCACTACCGAAGCCGGACGGCAGCAAGATCCTGCCGTACTCCGACGTGCACCTGCGGCCATATGTCGAGGTCAGCCTGAACAACGTACGAGTGAAGGCGCACGTGGACACCGGCGCGCGCACCGCCCCATGTGACCTGTTCATCCCGCGAGCGCTGGCTGACAAACTGGCCTTGGTGGACCGCAAATCCGGCGACAGGAAGGTACACGATATTAACGGTCGGGAGTACGAGTTCGAGACAGCGAAGGTCGATGGCGATCTGCGGATTGGCGATGCGGTCCTACCGCACCCTACGGTTATGATCGGCGACTTTGCGCAGTACGTTATCCTGGCCAGGGTGATAAACAAATTAACGATTGCAATTGACCAGAAACACCATCGGATTCAGTTCGAGTTGGCCGGAGCACAGAACTAGGTACCGCACCCACTTCGATTTCTGAAAGAAGCAGTTTGCTAACGAGATATCGGAAAAGGGGATGTAAACCCAATACTGTTCGATGAGTTGAGCCAGTGGCAAGCCACAGACAACGGATTTCCTCTAAAGTCTGATGAAACACTGAAGAGGAAATCGGGCTGACCCACACGATCAGCCCTTTGGCCCGCTGGGTAAATTTGGCAGCATTTTGGCAGCAAATAGTGCCAATTGTGCCGTTTTTGCCGGTTATGCCGGTTCGTAAGCGCTGTGCCGTCTATAACTTGCGATCCAATGCACTCCATGGCATGGAAGAGGTCGTCGGTTCGATCCCGACCAGGTCCACCAATTAAATCTACAACTTAGCGGAAAGCCTCAAAATCGTTTGCCCGCATTTTGCCCGCAAATGGAATGATCTTGCAGCGCGACGGCACCTTCTGCGTTCCTTCTCCCTTCTCTCTGCGCTGCGATTCCCCGGTTGCGAACTCCTTTTTCGACGAAATGCTTTGTCCCGTTCCCTGCGCCTCTGTCGGCGGAGTTGGCGTCTCTGGGCCATGCGTGCCTGTCGCCGTCAGCTCGTCGTGAATTGAGTTGATGGCGCGTCGCACCTCGGGCTCCAGCGATTGCATGTAAACCTCCATGGTCGTCGCCAGACGGCTGTGCCGCATCATGCCCTGGATGTCCTTCGGATGTGCCTTCGCTTTGCCGAGAGTGGCAATGGTCCGGCGAATGACCTGAAAGGTCAGCTTCGGCAGTTCCAGTTCGTCGGCCAACCGGTGCAGGACACGCTTGCGAAAATTGCCCGTGTCCATCGGCCCGCCGAATCGTCCCGGAAACATGAAGGCACCCGGAGAAACATCTTTGCCTTTCTTTCTGCACTCCTCACGATACTCGACAATCTCCCCGGCAAGGACTTCGGCGATTGGTACCTGGGTGAGACTCCCCTTGGTTTTGCCGTAGGGGCGAATCTTGCCCTTGTAGATCGTCTCCTGTATGTCGAGGATCTGCCGCTCTTGGAGGAAGCAGCGCCAGCGCAGCGGAAACAATTCGCTTGGCCGGAGAGCATTCGACATATCGAGCTTCATCAGAATCCAATCCCGAAGATTCAGCTCGCCGAGCCTCTCCAATGCCGCTCGCAATTGCTCCCAGGTGAGCGTTGTCCGGTCCACCTCGCGCAAGTTCGCGGGAGGTTTGAGCTTCCGTGCTGGGTCCTTCGGAAGAAAGCCCTGATCGACTGCTTCCGCAAAGATGTCGCGCAAGTAAGCCCGAATCTGCAACACTCGGTCCTTGGAACGGTTTTTCGCCAGTTGATTGAGATGAGTCTGAAGAATGACCTTATCGAAGTTTTCGAGGCGATACTCTCCAAAACAATCAACGAGGTCTGCCGGATCAGATATTTCTTGATCTTGGCGGTTTCTTCTCTCCAGTCTCCCTCCTTCAGTGGCAGGTAGCGGTTTTTGACGAACCACGCGAAGGTAGCAGAACCGTTGACAGCGGCTTGGTCACCCGTCGCACGCCCGCCAAGTTTGGCGATCTCGTCTTCCAGCTTCTCCCTCGCCTGCGACTTCGACATCTCGGTACGAAGCCCCAGGACAAAGGAATGAGTGACGAGTTTGGTCTCGTTCGTCGCTGAATCAAGCTCGCTGCGGCGAAAACAGCCATGCCATTTTCTCCCCCGTGGCCGGACCCAGCCTTTCTGGTATGAAACTCCCATTTGTTCCTCAATTTCTGTGTGGAGGAAACAAGTGGCCACACCCATTTTACCGGCGTTTACGCCTGAGGGTGGAGGCCTTTTCGCGCTCCATAAGAAACTCTTCAATGCCGCTGGCGCGGTAGCGCAGCGCACCGTCGCTCATGCGAATAACGGGCAGATAAGGCAATCTACGGGACGAATGATCCCAGACCCAGTCCTTGCTCACCTTCAACATGAGGGCGACCTCTTCGGCGGTCAACAGCAGATCGTCCGCTGGCCGCATCGTCGTTGATATGGACCCCATAGTGGCGACCTCCATCAGCGCTGGCGTGCGCCGGAAATTAGCGGCTCACCGGAAATACTGGATTTCAAGGTCTCCGTTCCCCGCTAGGCGTTTCTTTCAATCCCATGCGTGTTCGTGTCAAAGCTCCGAAAGTTCTACCTGTCACCTGGAGATTGGCCGCACGCGGAGCAGCCGTCCAATGAAAAGTTGGAAGTTGGTTATGCCATCTCGTCATAACACCAAAGTTACGGCTGCAATTAAGATGGTTCTGTACGCACAGCCATTGTGGTGCGATCATGTCTGTAATAGGGTGCCGTGTAGTTTATCCATGACAATAACTTGCTGTCCTGCCTTGGTACTGACGGAGGATAGCCATGGTGCTTCCGGAAATTCGTTTCTTGCGGGCGGCGGTCGTTCTGGCGGAAGAGCTGAACTTCTCCAGAGCTGCCGAGCTTCTGCGCATCGATCAATCGACGCTGAGCAAGCAGATTCACGATCTGGAGGATCAGATCAAGCTGCGGCTCTTCGTGCGCAACCATCACGATGTGCAACTTACCGAGGCGGGCCGTCATTTTGTGGAAGAAGCGCGGACGGCCATCCTGCACGCTGAACGTGCCTTAACGAGCGCCGCAGCCGCCGAGCGTGGAACAGACGAAATCCTCAACGTTGGCAGATCAGCCTACATTGATCGTCACCTGATTGCCACGGTCCTGTCGATTCAGCTTCCGCTGTATCCTCGCCTGAAGCTGAAGCTCTGGAGCAACTATTCCCACGAATTGGCTCGGCAGGTCGCCGTCGGCAAGCTAGATATGGCGCTCGTCTCGGCGATAGCCGAAACGCCCAGGCTCAGCATGATGCACCTTGCCGAAAGCCCCATGCATGTCGCGCTTCAGCAGGAGAGCCGTCTGGCAAAGCAGGAAATGCTCCATCTCGAAGAGGTGAGCGACCGCGCCTGGATTGTTCTGGCGCCGCACGTCAACCCTCTCCTTTTCGGAGCTATTCAGACGGTTGCGGCAGAAAAGGGAGTCCACGCCACAGATGTGCATCAGGTAATGACCGCCGAAGAGGCAACAGAGCTGATTGTGGCGTATGAAGGCGTTGCCTTTCTGACCCGGCACGACGCCGCGCGAATTGCGCAGGATGGCATAATCATGCGACCGCTGGCGGAGGATCGCCTCAAGATCGTTACCAGTCTGGTAGCGCGTTCGGACAACAAATCGAGACTTGTCAGCGAGTTTGTGCGCGCCGTCGGCAGGAAGCTGAACAGTTCTCCGGTCGCCGAACAAGGAAGACTGCCGCTGTGATTGTAGCGGCTATCCGAACGGAGCGGCTCGCAGCAGTAGTACCAATGCGAAAAGCTGATAGAGCACGTGTCCTCTGCGACCTCGCTGTATCCAGATTCTGAGGCGACGCATGTCGCCGAGGCTGCCCGTTGGGTGGGCGACCAAAGTCCTCACGCCACGGCGGGAGCACGAATCAGGGCGGGAAAACGGGCAGCCGGACAACAGAATGCGGAGCCGCTGTGGCCGGCTCCGCACAAGTGCCTGCTTTGAGTTGACGGTTATGCTGCTGCCTTTTTGACGGGTTTCGTTTGTGCCTTGGGTGCGGCTTTCTTCGCGGCCTTTGCCTTCTCCTTCTCCGCGAACTCCTGTTTGACCTTGGCGGCAATCGACTCGGTGTCCACCTTGTAGGCTGTGGCCGCGTCGCGCAATGCTTGTGAAGCGTTGCCTCGCGAAGCCGCAAGCAAGATTGCGGCCTCATCTGCGCGGCGCGGTAGCGCCGCGCTCCGGCTACGATCTCGAAGCCTGTTTCCGTGAGTGGGCGAACAATCAAGGGCGACAGCACACCCTGGCTGCGGATGGATGCGGCGAGTTCCTTCAAGGCTGCATCGTCAAAGACGCGGCGCGGATTGGTCTTCGATTCATTCAGTTGAGACAGCGGAAGGTCGCGGTACTCGGCGGCATTGATAACGGTCGTAGTCATTTTCTTATGCTCCTTTCGAGCGGTTGAATGGTGAAGGCACGCGGAGCGGCGACACGTCGGGCGTGAGGTCCGCTCCGCAAGGGAGCGGACTAGCCGCGAATGGACGTGTCTGTAAAGGCTTCAAGAAAACCCTGTGCATGGAGGTTCCGGTCCCACTGCCGCGCTAACTGCTCGTGCTCTACGTACAGCGCGGAGACGACAACGTAGTTCTCCGCGCTCCGATAGCGTGAATACTGCTCGATGCCGAGGTAGTCGTTACGGTAATACCACGACGACAGCGCGAGGTCGCCAAGCTGCGGCTTCGATAGCTCGAAGCACATCTCCGGGTCGCGCATCAGGTCGCCGTTCTGTTCGCCGTAGTGCGCGACGGAGATTGACGGAAGTCCAAGCGGTCCCGGCTCTGGCGTGGCTTCGATTACCAAAGCCATATAGGGCGGGTTTTCGATCTTGAGGTACAGAGTGGGCCGGTAGCCTCCGGCCCGCTCAAGAATGCGGAGTAGGGTCTGCATTACGCCACCTCCGCGAGAGTCTTCTTTGCTTCGCTGGCGTCCTCGGCAAGAATGGCCGAGAGAATCACGGCGGAGGTCCGCTGGATCACTTCGAGGCTTTCCGCCAGCAATGCTGCGTTGCCCGCGTACATCTGGATGTAGTCGCTTGACGCCCGGCCCATCTCAAGGCCGATAGCCTGTCCCACGATGAAGGCGACAGCCTCGGCCTCTGTCTCGCGTACCGTTGCGGTGGTCTTGGTGCGGCGGTCGCTCTTATGCAAAAGCTCGTGGCCCAGTTCGTGAACCAAAGTCACGACTTCCTCTGCGGGCGACTGGCCGGGCAGAATAGCAATCTTCCCGCCGTAACTGACGCCGAGAGCGGGCGCGATGTTCTCCGTGTATTCGAGCGCGATATTCTGCTGCGCGAGAAAGTCGATAAGGCGGTTACGGTGTCCGCCAACTTCTCCGGTGATGCTGTGCTCAAACTCGGGCAGGTCTGCGCCTTCGGTCTGCGCCACGTCGAAAACATAGACAGCGCGAAAACCAATCAGCACGGGCGCGGGCTTGGCGCTTTCGTCCTGCGTGCGGATGTGGTCGGCGTCGTCCTTCCTGCGCCGGTGTCCAACCATCGGGGCGAGAATCTGAATTCCTTTCTCGCCACGTTTTACGAAACGGCCAAGCTCTTTCCACGTATGGAACCCGGCGACTCTGGTCGCTGTTGGGCGTTGTCTCGCAATGCTCAAAATGTTCCCGAAGGAATACGCATGGAAACGGGCCATCGCCGCAAGATACGCGGTCAGCGTTTCGCTCTTGCCCGCTTCAAGCTGCTGGATGAGAAAATCCACGGCCTGCTTGATGAGTTGCTGCGTGGGGTTGTCTTTCTGCGTGGTGCGCTGCTGGTAAGGCGATTGGCTCGAAAGCGCCACATTTGTGCTGTGCGGCGCGGCGGTGGCGCTGGTAGTGGCGGTGTTGCTGTCTGCGTATGGCATGATCTTCGGCTCCTTTGGTGTTCCGATTTGCCGTTTTTCAGCCCTGGGAGGGCTAAAAAAAGACATTCGTTTCATAGCGGCGAATTGGGCGCAGAGAGGCGCTGTCACCCCCCGAAGCCCGTCAGGGGCGCGGAAGCGAGCACGGCGGCTTTAAGCCGCGCGGAGCTGCACAAGCGGGTTGACAGGAGGAGCCAAACGGAGCCTAAAGTTCGCCTGGAAACGAATGTCGAAAGAGAAGTCCAGCCGAAGGCTGCACTTTATTGATTTCAGGGAGGGGCGTTGCGGGGAAGGAACGGCCCCGCTGAGGTCTATGGCGGAAGACACAAAGCGTCTACATAACGAAGAGGGGCGTAGCTACTCTCTCCAGAAACCACGTAGAATGGAGAATTACGCAGACATCGACGCTGTTTTGGAATGCCTGCCTTATGCAATTACTGGAGGCAGATATGGCTTTTCGTGCTGTTGGTTCAATCTGGGGCAAGTGGGACTTGCATTTTCATACGCCAGCGTCATTCGACTACAGCAAGAAGAATGTAACAAACAAGGAAATTGTGGATGGCTTGGTCGCAGCGGATGTGGAACTGGTAGCGATCACCGATCACCACGTGATCGACGTGACGCGCATTCAAGAATTGCAGAAGCTGGGCGGAGATAAGCTCACGGTTCTTCCTGGCATCGAATTTCGCTCTGAACTCGGCGGCAACGAGGCGGTGCACTATCGAACCGTCCTTAATTCGATCTACTACTTCGTCTACAATGAACAGTGGAACAAGAAACCATTCGCGGGGTTTGACGGGGTTGCCGAAGCGATCCTTGATCTCAATATCCAATTGAGCAGAATCAAAGACGCGGTGGATGAGATTTTCCAACTTCACTCGGTTGACGTTATAGAGAACATAGGTGGCGACGACTTCCACGTCGGCGAGTAGAAATGTTGGGTCCAGACTCGCATTTGCGAGGCGGTTTTCAACCTTCCCACCCGTGACGCCGATTTTATGCAGTACATCGCGATTGGCCGCGACGAGCGGATTATCTGACTTGCTTCGCAGGACGTAAATCGTACCACTGGCAAGATCGTCCTCAGCGGGTTCGTTAGCAAACAAAGGTCCCGCATTTGGATCGGTAATGATGCGGCCCGCGTTGTCTTTATCGGGATAAAGCGAGCGCTGAAAAGATCGTGCCAGCAGATTGCTCTCGGTTCCGTTATCGTAAATGACGCGCAATCTGCTGTCGCGTCTGTCATATTCTGTCCGGAAATCTTTACCGACCTCGGCGACGTAAGCGAATTGACCGCCGATGATAAAAAACTGCCCCTGCTGTATCTTCGTCAGCTTGATTTCGTCCATTTTGTCAACGGGAAGAGATTGGCGAACCCCTGATTTCAACTCTCTCTGTACGCGCTCGAAGAGCGGTTTGAAGGAATCGAAGTCCTCGCAGACGGCACGATTGGCGATTTCCTCGGCGACACGCTTTTCGGCGCTAGCGCGAACATGGCGCAATTCCGTGATGGTGTTGTCACCCGCCGCGTCTGCTAGTTCCGCCATAAGCTCATCTTCATCAATGGCATCATTCTGTGGGGCGGAAATTGTTGTGCCGGAAAGCAGCTTTTGATAATCAAGCGGCGAAAGAATGGAACGGCACTCTTCCAGCGCACGCAAACGGTCAAGGCGTACTGCGTACAAGCTGGCGGATGGACCAGCCTGAGCGCAGGGCTTCAGACTCGTAGAAGCTCCGGGCGTCGGGATTCTTGACGGAGAGTAGCCGGACGTAGGCTGACCAGGGCAAGGGAAGTGGGTAGCTACGGCGGCAGTTGAGGCCGGATGCTTCTCCATGTCATTGATGGAAAGGCTGGTTACAGATTCTCCAGACGGTGTCTGGAGAATCTGCGCTTGGGGCCACGCTAGGTAAAACGCCCTCATTTGCCAGAGATTGGTTCGTTTGAAACCACGCCCGAACTGCCTCGTAAGGTCGGCGGCCAGTTGTTCGATGAGCTGTTCTCCGTACCCGGCCCGCTGCTCTCCACCCTGCTCCAAAAGCACAATGCGCCGCCCGATCTCCCAGTAGGTCGCCGTCATGATCGAATTGACATTCCGGGCGGCAGCGGATCGGGCTGCTTTGAGCAGTTCAACGATTCCAGAGCGAATATTGTCGTAGTTTTCAGGCATGATCAGCAAGTCGGTCATCAAAATCCTCCGTGCTTGTGGCCGCGCAGTGAGCGCGGGCTGACGCACGTGGCTGACGAAGATCTCGCCCCCCTTGATGTGGGCCGTCCCGTTGTCGGGGAGTTCCTTGAATTCGCCGCCGATGACCTCGTCCAGCACTCGGGACGGATCGACCCCAAGAACCCGCTTCAGTTCAGTCACGGTACGCGAACCACCACTACCGAACGTTGGACAAAGACGTTCCGGAAAATCTCGAAAAGGCGCTGCGAGCACTCCGGCCTCCGAGTACGGCGGAAAAAGCCAAGGCCGCAGTGCGGTCGGCAGAGAATTTGGTCGGGAGTTTACTAGATACGGCAAAGGCGAAGTCTTCGGGGCTTTTGAGCCATGCCTTGCCTGCCCAGACGCGGCAGCCTCAGTTTGCTTTTCGCAACAAGAAAGAACTATCGGCGGCGGACAAAGAACTCCTACAGAGCGAACAAGAGGACGTCGATTCTTCCGAAGAATGAAAAAGGGAGACGCTCGATGAACAAAGAGGTCGCAATGGAACTGCGACGCAGACTGCAGATCAAAGGTGCTCTCCGCTTCGAGAACATCACCAAGCCGCTCGGACTCACAGTCAAAGAAGTGGACTCGGATGGTTTCGATGGAGCACTTGTGCGTCGATCCTCTGGAATAGGCGGTCGCATTTTAGTGAAACGCGGCATTCGCGAACTGGGCCGAAAGCGGTTCACCACGGCGCATGAAATTGGGCATTACCTACTTCACAAAGACTCGGACAGCATGTCGTGCGGAGCGAAAGAGATTGAAAACTGGACCAACTTCGAGATCAATCCTGAGCACGCGGCAGACGAGTTTGCTTCGGAGCTTTTGCTGCCAAGCGCAGAGATGAAAGGGCTAATTGGAACGCAGTGGCCTTCGCTCAAACTCGTCAGCGATCTTGCTGCGGAGTTTGAAGCCAGCCTAACGGCGACGATCAGGAAATATTGTGACGTCGCGACACACAGCTGTGCTGGAGTGTGGGTACAAGAATCACGTGTTGTCTGGTTTTCCCCTTCCACCAGTTTTCCGCACTGGGTCAAAGTTGGAGAAGAACTCGATGCCGGTCTCCTGGACTGCAACATTCCGGTGGAGGAGATGGTCGAGGTGAGAGCCTCTGAGTGGATTCCTGCGTTTTCCGAAGAGAAGGAGGCAACGCTTCTTCAAGGATGCGTGCGAATGCCCACATACAAGGGCTGTCTTGTTTTGCTGTGGGCGAATCGTCCACTCAAGCATCGAACGGCAGAGGATGAACTGCTCGAAGAGCTGGATACAGACCGTTTCGACAGCTTTCGGCGTGAGCGTTGGCCAGGTAAAAAGTGAGTTCGCGTCGCATGAGTGCGCCTCAGGCAGGTTCGAGATGTCTGCAAGCATTTGCAAATCAGCTTTTTGACTATCACGTTAGCCTAGGCGAATCTACGTCACCCTGAAGTTAAACTGCGGAGAGCGAGACGGAATGGAAGTGTTCTCCTGAAAAAATCAAACACTTACAGCCATCAAGAGAATTCAGAAAACAAGTCGGAAGGTTTGACGGCGAGGGCCTTTGCCAGCTTAACAATGTTCTCCAGCGCTACGTTCCGCTCGCCGCGTTCCACGCCGCCGACGTAGTTGCGGTGCAGGCCAGAGCGTTCGGCCAGTGCTTCCTGGGAATAGCCCCGCTCCTCGCGGAGTTGCCGCAACCTGGAGCCAAATCGAGACTTAACGGAGCGTGGGGCCACACTCCTATGCTTGATTCTTGCCTACTATGAGTCTACACACGAGGAGTGTGATATTGTCTTTGGCAATGCCCCTAGGAGCCGAAGGTTCGCCGCTGCATCCCGAAAATCAGCATCCGCCTGGGATAGGAAATTCACCGATTTTCTTCTGGCAACGGGCAGGGGCGAGTGCGATGCTATGAAACTGGAGAGCCTCAGACATGCAGGACAACTTCATCGAATGCCCCGAACTGGCGGGCAAGACGATTCAAACCCTTCGTATATATAAGGATACGGGCGACGGAACCAACATCCAGATCAATTTGTCCGACGGCACGACCTTCACGTGCTGCCTCGCGTTCCGCCCAGACGTAGCGGCCACCTTATATGAGGGGGGCGTCGGGACGCCGAAAATCCTCCAGAAGTACGAAGTGTAGGTGAGCGGATCGCGCATTTCCGGTTGGTTATGACGGAATGGCATAACCGTCTTCCGGGAATTCATTGGACGCGGTAACGCGCCAGCCCTAACTTTGCGCCATGGCTGACAACAAGTCAGCGGAGGTGCAGAGTGAATCGATTCCGCCGTCTCATCCGATCCGACGCCAGTTGCAACCGGCTGCCAATTCCGCCCGGCATCCGCCGAGCGTACCCCTTACTGAAATCCGCGCTTCTGTCGGCCATCCGCACGATGGCTCCCACCCTATTTGTCCTTTCGATTGCTGGCGTGGCCCATGCCCAGGGGACGATGGACTTTTCCGGGGCGACCACGCTGATGACCACCTTCAAAACCTTCGCCATCTACGCGGGCGCTGTTATCTGTTTCGGCGGATTGATTTTCGCCGGCATCCGCATGATGTCGGGGCGCTTTTAGGACGCCATTCCCGGACTCTTCGGCGCGCTGTTTGGCGCCGGAGTGTTGGGCTGGGGCGCCGGCTGGATTGGCTCGCTCACCGGGCAGACGATGCAGTAGGTGGCGGCCATGACCAAGCGAGGAGAACCGTTACCAATCAATCAGGCGCTCAATAGGCCACGAGCCAAGCTCGGGTTGGACCTCAGCGCATGGATGGCGATCCTATTCGTCTCGGTAACGGTCTTCCTCGTTGGGTTCCGCGTCGTGGCGATGATCGCTTTCCCGTCGCTTGCCGCAGGCGCATGGCTCGTCGTCCGCAAACATCCGAAGATGTTCGAGCTTTGGGGCTTGAGTTTGAGCCAGAGGTCCTACTATGACCCGCGCAAACGCTGAGCAAATGAAATTTACGCCGTGGTACGCCAAGGCTGGAGCCGCGTGCTCGATTGTGCCGATCAGCCGCTTCGTCAATGACCGCATCTTCGCCCTCAAGGGCGGTGGCTACGGCTGTCTGTTCTCACTCGCAGGCATAGACGAAGAGGGGTTGACCGACCAGCAGCTTGAAGCCCAGATGCGCTCGATTGAAGGCGCGCTGCGTGGACTGCCCGAAGGCGCGTGTCTGTACCAGTACACGCGCGTAATGTCCGGCTGCGATTTACCAAGGAAAGAGCATTACACGAATCCGGTCACGGAGGTTTTCGTGAACGAACGGCTGGCCTTCCTTGAGAAGACAGCGGGCTTCTGCCGCATCGATCTTCATTGGTGTCTCACACTGGAGCCGCAGAAAGTGGCGGCATTCGCGCGCAAGCCCGAACAACACACTGCTGACACGACGCGGATGCTGGCCGACCTTGAAAAGACGGCCACGCTGCTCGAAGGCCATCTCAGCGGCTCCATCGGATTGCGGCTACTGGAAAAGAATGCTGTTTATCAGTTCTTTAGCTATCTCTTCAACCTGGAGGAGTGGGCGGCAACGGGAAATCTCTCCGCCGATGACGGCGTGGACCGGCAGATCGTGCAGAGCCCGGTGGCGTGGCACAGCGACCACCTCACCATTGGACGCAGATACGTCCAGATGTTCTCCCTGAAGACGACACCGGAAGCATCGCGGCCCTGCCTATTCTCCGGCCTCATGGCGCTCGATTGCGACAGCGTTCTATGCACTACATGGCGGCCGAAGTCTACGGCCGCCGCGCGCAGCGAGATCGACGCCCAGGAAAAGTTCATCTCCTTTTTCAAAGTCGGCGTGCTGACGCGCGTGATGAGCGGACACGACACGGCATCGCTTGAAACCGGCGCAGGGGCCAGAGCCGCGAACAACCAGGTCGATGACCTTGGCGAAGTCATTCGCTCGCTCGACAAGAAGGCGCAGGGTGAATTCTCGCTGCGCTTCCTTGTGGCCGCGCGCAGCGTGGACGAGCTGCGCGGCGTTCCAACGCGCCGCAGCGCACTTCTAACGTCTCGGAGGCGCAGGCCCAGGCCAAGCAGAAGGCGCTCGCGCGTGAGAAACAAAAACAGGATGCTATCAACAGCAACACGATAGCCATTGATTTCGCGCATACAGGCGAAACCACTGCGCCAGCCGCCGCCGGGGCCCGGCCCGCCACCGAAGCGCCGCAAGCTGCGGCCACAACGAACGTGGCCGGCAACACGGAATCCGCCGAGGCCGTCTCGACCCAAACCAAATCTGCCGCCAAGACCGATCCAATGGCCACATACCCGTTCGACCAGTACCAGGGCCGTCTCTACCGGATATTCGAGGGGACCGTTCTCGAAGGCGTCGTTACCAACCACATCGACGGCGGTTTCAGCGGGCCGATTCTGGTCATGCTCACCACCGACTATTACTCGCACGACCACCAACAGTTGCTCATGCCGCAGGGGACGCGGCTCATCGGAACCGTGCAGAGCGTAGGCAACGCCCAGCAGCGGAAGATGTTAGTCACCTTTCACCGTGCCGTCTGTCCCGATGGCTTTTCGCTCGACTTCGACAAGTACATCGGCCTCGACCCGTTGGGTACGACGGGCCTCGCCACCAAGGTCGATCACGGGTACTTCCAGGCGTTCGCCGCCGCTGCCGCCATCGGCGGGCTGGGAGGACTCGCACAGATCGGCAACAACGGCAGCGTGCTCGACGCCTCAACGCAGATTCGTAATGGTATCTCCGCCCAGACTGCCGCCGAGGGCGAGCAGGTATTGAATCACTTTCTGAATCGACTTCCCGTTATCACGCTCAAGGAAGGCTCCCGTGCCCGCGTCTACGTGGGCCGTGACATTCTCATTCCGTCCTATTCGGAACACCGCATGGACCCCACGCTGTGAAGCATCACGAGCCGGAGGAAACGGCATGACGCAGCTCGTAACAAATCGCCGCAGGATTTTCATGAATGCCACGTTGATTGCGCTTGCGTTGCTTCTCTTCGCGCTACCTGCTACGCAGAACTTCCTCGCCTCCGCCTTGGATCAATTTGCCGAGATCCCCGACAGAGCATCGCACTTTCCATGCACGTTCCTTGAACACGGCAAGTGTTTCACCCTGGACAGGTTCGATCCGACCTGCCTGCACTACCTTTAACCACGTAAACCAAGGAGGCTTATGCAACCCACATTGAAGAAACATCGCAAATGGCTGATCACCGGAGTCGCGTTGCTTGCCACCGCTACCCCTGGCTTCGCCCTGTTCGGAATGGGGGACATTGTCTTCGATCCGACCAGCTACGCAAATCTGGTAAAGCAATTCACCACGCTCCAGTTGCAGTACAACGCGATCAAGAACAACCTCACCCACTTCTCGGCCAAGCAGCAGTGGCAGGCCGCATTGACGACGCTGAAGAACACCAACGTCAAGAACCTGTTTGGCGAGACGAACGGGATGACGACGGCTCTGACAACCAACTCGCCATCCGCCTCTTCGACGGCATGGACCTCGGCCACCGTGCCGGTGTCGAGCACCACCACCAGCTACCTCGGAACCCAAACCGTGGGCAGCGCACAACTCGCGCAGCTTGCCATGATCGAGGCGTCGGACTCCGTATCGCCTGACTGCCTCACCGCCGTTGGGCAGTATCGGGCGGCGCGGACACAGAATGCGACGGCAGTCAGCACGCTGGCCGCAAACGAACTGGATGGATCGAGTTCCACGAACAGCGAAGTCCAGCAGTTGAATCTCCTGAATGCCGCCGAGGCACAGAAGATGGCAGAAATGCAGACGCAAGGCACCTTGCAGTCCTGCCTTGCCTCGCAGATGGCTGTCTCTAACATGCAGCAACGGAACGCGGCGGCAATTGACCTGAACACCGTCGCCTTCGTCCAGCAGCAGCGGGCGTCGAACAACACGAACGCCGCCCGCGAAAGCAACACTTGGCAGACCTATCTGCCATGAGTCCAATGGCAGCGGCATCGGCTGCACTCGCCGCCGCCGCTGCATTTTTCGTTGCGAGGTGGAACGATGATCTCTCCGGCCTTATTGGCGCAGGCATTACCGAGCGCAAGCTCCGGCGTGGATTGGCTTTATCAGTTCACCAACAATCTGACCAATCTCACGACGCAGAACGGCGGCGCGCTGACGCAGCTTGGCCTCACCGAGTTGAGTTGCATCGCCCTGTTCACTCTTATCAGCATGGTCATCAACTGGAGCACCTCCAGCATGACGCTCCGATTCCACATGCACCCGGTTCGCGCCGGTGATCTGACGCACTTTCTGTTGCGGCTCATCGCCTGCTGCCTGCTGATCAATTATTGGGTGAATCCGCTCCCCGGCGCGAGCTTTGGACTCAACCATTTCTTCAGCTACATCGCGCAGGCAATGGTTGCGGCTTTTGACCAAAGTTCGCTGGACAATCTGCTGCAACTACTCAAGACGGCCGGAGACGGCACTGCCATGCCGTCGCTGACCGCGCCGGTTCAGATCCTCTGCTACTTTTTCGTGCAGGCGTTGCTTGGGCTGGCATCGGCGATTCTCTTCCTCATCAACTGCTCTTCCTTCATCCTCTACGGCGTGACGGCACTGTTCGGGCCAGTGTTTATTCCACTGCTGATGACCAGGACGTTTCGCGCCAAGTTCTTTCACTTTCTCGACGTGCTGCTCAGCTTCGCCATGATCCGCGCCGTAGCCGCCGCCTTCATCTTCGTTTGGAGCGGCTTCCTGAACACCTTCATCCAGCAGACCTTCAACGGAACCTACTCAATGGAGATGTGGCTGGCGAATCTGATCCCCTGCACGATGGTCTTTATCGCCTTCATCATCAACCTGCTCTTTATCCCCAGTATGACGCAGGCGATCTTCGGCGGTACGGCGGGCATGGCGGACAGCGTCTCCAAGGTCGGCGGAGCGGTTGCTTCCGTCGCCATGATGGCGGGGTGAGTATGTGGACCTTCCTTTTCAGCTTTCTGACTCTTCGCCGGCTTGGCATTTCGAGACCGATTCGGATCGCGCTCGCGGTGTTTTTCGTTGGCCTCACCCTTGTGGTTTTGGTTTACACCGCGAACCTGTTTCTCACGCTAGAAGAAAGGACACATGCGCCCCATGTCCACACGCACAGCACCCATTGAAGCCCCTCTGTCGCCGGAGCAATCCTTGCTCGTTGACCGCATCGGCAACGAGGTCTATGCCTCGCACTACGCCGAACGGAAAGCATACCGCTTCACCTTCGCATGTGGCGCGGTTGTCTTGCTTGCCTCGCTCGGCATGAACCTTTCCTTGGCGCGCCGCCCGATTGCCAATCGTTACATCCGTATCGACGAGATGGGCCGGGCGCAGGCGATTCAGTATAGCGACCTGAACTACAGCCCGCGCGAGGGCGAAGTCCGCACCTATCTGACCGACTGGGCCAATTACCGCTACACGATCAGCCGGGACGTGATCGCCAAGAAATATCCGCTCAACTACTACTTCCTCTCGCAGGCTCTCGCCTCGAAGTTAATGGCCGACGACAACGGAAATCACCTCGTCTCCCAGGTCACAGCGGGCCAGATTGAATCGAGCGATGTGCAGGTCCAGAACGTGACCATCACTTCGATGTCGGAAGAGATGCTCCAGGGCGTGCGCATCGCCCGTGGAACGGCCTTGATGACGCTGGATCGCTTCTACTCCGCGCAGAATTCCCATGAGCCGCGAACGGAGCATTGGCTGCTAAGCATTACCTACTATTTGAACCCGAAGCAGGTCAGCGACCAGTCGCGCATTTACTCGCTTGCAAACGCCCGTGGAATCACGCTTCCGAACGAGGTCAGACATGAACCAGATCGCCGCAAACTTCCTCACCAAATGCTTCGCTCCATGCGAGACGATTGCCCTCCTGCTTCGCCGGGGAGATGCGTCCCGGCCACAGCAGCGAATCGTCGTGCTCGAACAAGTTCTCGCACCGCGCTACATGGCGTGGCTGACCTACGAGAACGACAACGGCGCGAATGTCTATGTATCCGCCAATCCGCGTCCGAGCCGGAACGATCAATAGTTCCGGAAAACCGTCGGAGACGAGTACGTGTCCCTGTACTCGACCTCCAGTAAAGTTCGCCAACTGACCGTCTCTTGGTGTTGCTGGTACGGCAATCTGCCGAATGAGATTGTTCTCGGACGTCAATTCTTGAATGCCGTAAACTGGGGGCAGGAACACGTTCATTGGTATACCCCGGAACAGGAATGAGAATGTCTGCTGAATTATTCTATTACGCCGTAATAACTATGACTTCAGGTATGTGCTGATTGAACGTTCATCTGCCCGAGTGTCCAGAAAGCGACCGGAGCCAAGTTTTATCGCTGCTCTTAAACCCAGAAGTAGTTCAACCCAAGGTTCACGGATCGCCTCGACGTGCGACGAATCGTCGAGGGATACGGTTACGAACTAACGCGGCTCGGACGTAGTGGATGCGTGCAGACATTTCCTGGCCGCCGCAAGTGCACTCGGCGTCGAAGCCGAAGCTCGCGCCGAAGTGAAGGCCATGGCGACAGAGCGCCCCGGAACATTCAGCGACATTCTCATGCAATCTTCGTCGTCGCAAATACAACGCAATGCGATGTCGCCTTATGAACCACGTTGAATGCCTTCGGGAGGATGAACTCCGTTGGCGTTCGTCTGTATTTTCCTGCACACTTCAATCAGGTGGTCGAAAGACACGGCATCGTCCATCAAAAGCCCATCATCCACCATCCGCTGATAATCAACTCGTAGTGCTTCTCTCGCTTGTCCTTCCGGCACAAGACGCAGCGCGCCGCGAACGGCAGAGGTATAGTCGATTCGATTCCCGGCTGCGTCCTTCTCGATAAAGAATGCACTCTTGTGAAGAGCAACTGCTGCCGCAATGGCCCTTGCGTGAACAGCTTGGTCGACGAATCCGGTTTGTTCGAGCCGCATGAGGTCATGCAGGTGCCGAGAGAATCGGTCATGGCTCCCAGTTCCGCCCTGGGCGCAGTACACATGGATGGCAGTGGCTTTTTCCCAGAATATGCGGGCCAGTTCCATGACTCGCGGTGTGGCTACAGGGAATGCAACCTCTGAAATGTGTTCCTCGATGTCGCAACGGACCTCAAGCACTTTGGCTGGTTCTCCGGTCGAGCGAGCACCGAATTCAAGCATGACCCTTGGCAGAGCGTAGCTGGATGCCGCGACTACTGGCTTGTAGTCGATAAAAATGCACTCGCTGGTAAAGCGGCACGTTGCTGCTCCGAGTTCTTCAAGTCCTTTTTGAATGATCGGGTGTGCCTGATCGCGAATCCACGCCGGAAGAAGTTCTTTGCGGATGGTGTCGGTCCACTTCTTCTCTTGGCTCCGGCTGGGAGGAATCACGTCCAATCCTGCTTGGCGATCTCCGACAAGTTGAGGGGCAAGTGCGCGAATGTCGTATGTAAGATCAACATCCTCAGAGAATCGCCGGATAACCCGGTATGCCTTGGAAAGAGCCGTACCGCCTTTGAACGTGAGATGGGAGCCGAGGGGAGACTCGAAGAGTACCGACAGCGCCCAAACGACCCAAATGTCTTTTTCCAAAAGATGAGGCGGACGGCCCGAGGCTGATGCGGCTACCTGGAGAGCTTCCTCCTGCTCTTGGGCGCTCAGGTGAAAGTAGCTCTCAGGCATATTGTGTCCTCTGGCTTAAAGCGCTCGCCATCCACAGCGGCAGCAGAGAGATTTGCTGTGAGATTCGCTGGAACTCTGATTGCGGCACTCTGGCCTCGATCTCCTTCAGCGCCATGCCGACCTTCTCGGGGCCGGCCCAGGCGAGAGCGCGAACGATCTCACCAGCAGGTTCTTTGGCGAGCGTGAGCTGCCATGCCGGCGCGTGCTGCAGATAAACGATCTGTTTGCCCAGGGTGATCTTGCGGCTTCGCCCCGACGTGAGATAGACCGCGCGAGTTGGCACTTGCGTTGTCAAACCAAGGGCATTGGCCGCGCTTGCTCCAGAAGGCACAATCGTTTCGCCTCGCCGCTGGGATAGCTCTTCGACTACCTTCTGCGCGGCAGGAGCGCGGCTTCCAAAACGGCTGGCAACGGGAGCGACATACACCCCCCTCCCGGCGCGCAATAGCTTGCCGCGACGCACCAGCCGGGAAAGCGCCTGGTCGAGAGCCGCCCGGTTCCCAAGGTGGAGCCACATTTTGGCTGTCAGTGGTGTGCCTTCGGGGAACTTGGCAGCTTCTTCGAGTATGGATTCGGTGAGCCGCTTCATGTAATCCTCTGTCAGAAGTATATACCAGTTTCTGACAGATCGCGAAACTTCAATCGAGCCGAGCGAATGACGCATCGTTTTCGCTGTAGCTCTGGCCTGACATGAAATGCGGGAAATCGGGCTGATTCCACACGACCAGCCCCTTGGCCACCTGATGAATTTTTGCCCGCATTTTGCCCGCAAATAGGGCCGATTGGACCGTTTTTGCCGGTTATGCCGGTTCGTAAGTACTGTGCCGTCTATAACTTAGAATTCGAGGCGCTCCATGGCATGGAAGAGGTCGTCGGTTCGATCCCGACCAGGTCCACCAATGACTCCCTTAAAAACTTATTTGCGAGCGCTATCATCATTCATAGTTTCGGATTTGGTAGCATCTGGTAGCAAATTCTTGGAAAGTTTTTGTCTGCTGCGCCTTCTTGGGCGTCTTTCTGAGCTCGCGGTTGATTGCATTCACCGTCGCAGCGACGCCTTCCGGCAGCTCCTGCATGTACACATCGGTCGTAGTAGCCGTGCGCGAATGCCGGAGCAATCCCTGAACATCTTTGACCGTCCCCTTCCGCTGCGCCAACGTAGCGATGCTGCGTCGGATGACCTGAAAGGCTGCCTTCTTTAGGCATGCCTATAGAAGGCAGCGCTGGTTTTCGCGCTGCCCTCTATCGTCCGTGGAGAACAGTCTGGCTCGAAAAAAGCTCTTGAAATCATTTGCCTTGCTTTGGGTACAGGACCGCAACTTCAACGCGTCGGTTTTCGGCACGTCCTGCTTCTGTCTCGTTCGAGCCAGTCGCCCCATATTCACCCATCGCGCCAGGTGCCACGACGCGCCGCACCGGCACGCTACACTGCTGGACAAGGTAAGCTACAACCGCTTTCGCTCGATCCTCACTGAGTTTCGTATTCATCGCGGCATCACCACTCGAGTCGGCATAGCCCGTGACCTTGATGAGGTAGTTGGGAAGTTTATTTGCGTTTTGCGCAAGCTGTTTGAGTTGTTTCTGGTCTGCCGGAGAAAGGGCTGTGCTGCCGGTGCCGAAGTTAACTGTTGCCTGGCCCTTCACGTCGAATGCATCTCCGCGAGCAAAGCGATCCTGAGCCCCTTGCATCTCTTTAATGGTTGCTTCAAGCTGAGCGATTCTCTGCTCATTCGACGCGATTGCCTGATGTTGAGCTGCCACTTGCTGTGCAGTGGGATTTAACCCAGCCTGGATCATCTCCGACGCTTCAAGATCGTCTCCGTCGACGTTGATCTTCTTGGCAACCACTTGGCCCTTATTGTCTCTGGTCCCTTCAATATCCACTTTGAGGCCAGGAATGAGCACGATATCCCCCATCTCTTGCTCTCGCGCCCCAATAAGCCCTCGATTGTCTTTAGTTTTGGTGTCGTCGGTGAGAACTACGGTGACGTCTCCCGAGTCGGTCTTAACCGTCAGCATATCCCCCGTCCTGTCGTTGATCATCCCCTTTACCTCTACCTTCTTGGCCTTCTCAGCGGCGGCCGCAAAGACGGAAGTCGTGAGGGCGAGGCACAACAGCGCAAATAGATTGAGAGTGAGTTTTCGCGACATAGGTTCTTTCCCTTCTCGATAGAGTTTCGAAGAGACTTCCGACTTTCCGCGGGGCTACTGAAAGCTGCTTCTAACGAACATGACAGCAACGAAGCGGATCGCTGAATCTCGCGGACTATGATGATGAGAAAAAATACCTAGTTGCCAAGGGCACTATGTCGTGAACCTAATCGCAGCGGTTCCGTTCTGGGCTCTCATCGAGTGGGCGTTCTCTATCGTTCGTCCGAACATTCACCTACACTCGCGCCGTTACGACGTAAGGCAGCCCCGTGAACTCGACTACACTAGTTTTGCCCCACTTGCACCGCCACCCCTTCCAGCGCGAAAACGTCGCAGCCAAACTGCAAGGCCAAACGCAAAAATCGCCGGAACGGAATCGAGTCCTGCTCCCGAATCTGGCAACAGCGATGCTAGCTGCACACCAACTCAAAGCTCTCAGCATCGTTTGTCGGGCTGCTTCTCTGAACAAGCCCCCAAGACAGACCCATTACAGGCGTCGAACTTCTTTGCTTCATTGGAGAGAAGAGAGCGGGAAGAGAAAGATGAGTACACCCCGCAGCAGATGGTTGCACCGCTCGATGCCTTTGCCTCCTCCTGTCGGCAGATGCGTTAGCTTGACAGTGCGCTCCGCGAGGTGGAGAATTTTTTCAGGTGCATAACAATGATTTGTCCAAGCTGTGGCAAACAGTTTTCAGAAGGGGATCTTTTTTGCGCGTCCTGCGGTGCTCCCGCTCCGGGGACGGAACGGAGAGACGAAGTCACGGTCAGAAACGTTCCTGGAAGGAATAAGCAATTAATCGGCATGGGGGTATTTTTTGTTTCCTTCTTGGTCGCTCTGCACGCTTATTCTGCCATTGACAACACATGGATTGTGTTCTTGATTGCATCGGCGCTGGGGGCGGCTATCTACCTAGCCGGGTTCTATGAGCAGCGGCGTCACGCAAAATAAGCAACACGCAACGCATCATCGATGAGCCTCCTGCCGGGGGCTTTTCTATTGGGAAAATATGCCTACTTGGCACTATTATGGAGCGATGCAAACCGGCTGCGGGAGACCGCGAGTGATTGTGATGGAAGTGGTGGCCAGGGACGGGATCGAACCGCCGACACGCGGATTTTCAGTCCGCTGCTCTACCAGCTGAGCTACCTGGCCATCCTGAATGCACCGGAACAGTGCGTACGGAAGGTGCTCGAGAAGCACGACTTAGCTTCGGAACGAGTCTGATTATAACAGCACGTAACCCGTTCGCAAACCTCGACTGTGGATAACCTATTTACCGCACTCTCAGAACAAGTCGGCAAATCGCCCGGATGTCATCACGGCAGCACAGTGGTTTCCGCCAAACCAATATGGGAGTTCCCGATAGTCGTCCAGTTCAAAGAACGCAAGATCGGCGTCCTTGCCCACCTCCACGCTTCCCTTTCGGTCACTCAGTTCCAGTGCAGCGGCGCCGTTGATCGTTGCCGCCGTCAGTGCCTCCTCCACTCTCATCCGCATCTGCGTGCACGCCAGCGACAGCACCAAAGGCATACTGATCGTCGGCGAAGTTCCCGGATTGTAATCCGTTGCCAGCGCCACTGGCACGCCAGCATCAATCAGTTTGCGCGCGGGCGGATACTTCTTCGTCGCCAGAAAATAGTTCGCGCCGGGAAGCAGCGTGGCTACCGTTTCGCCCGCTACCAGCGCGGCCACATCGGCTTTTTCTAGACAGTCCAGATGATCGACCGAGAGCGGATGATGGGCAAGAATTGTTGCCAGCGGAGTATTCGTCAACTGTCCCACGTGCACCCGTGTCCCTAGTCCGTGCCGGTCTGCCTCGCGTAGAATCCGTTCCGTCTGCTCCAGCGAAAACGCTCCGCGCTCGCAGAAAACATCCACAAAGTGTGCGAGTTTCTGTTTCGCAACCTCCGGCAGAATCTCCGTACAGACCACCTCCACGTACTTATCCGGCTCTTGCTTGAACTCCGGTGGAGGCACATGCGCGCCCAGAAACGTCGCCACCACGGTTCCCTGCCACTCGCGTGCCGCCCGCCGAATCGCCTTCAGACTCTTGATCTCCGATGCGGCATCCAACCCATAACCCGACTTGGCCTCAATCGTGGTGGTTCCCTGCGACTGAGCCTGCCGTAGCGCAGAGAAAACGTGGTCCGCCAATTTTCCCTCGCTAGATTTGCGCACGCCTTCAATGCTGGAGCGAATCCCTCCCCCCGCCGCCGCAATCTCCTCGTAGCTTGCTCCGGCCACGCGTTTTTCAAAATCGATCAACCGGGGAGCCACAAACACCGGATGCGTGTGCGAATCCACGAAACCCGGCAGCACAATCTTTCCACGGCAATCCAGTTCGATCACCTCGGCGCGGTGCTCTTTCACCCATGGACTCCGCAATACCTCAGCGGTCTTCCCCACCGCAGCCACCTTACCGTCTCGAATAAGCACCGCCGCATCCTCTATGAGGCCAATGTGGCACATCTCCCGTCCGCGCCTGGCCCCTGGCTCTCCGCTCATCGTCACCAGTTGAGAAATGCGGTGTAACAGCACCCCGGGCTCTTGTCGGACCAACGCTGCTCGTTTCGCTTTCGCCATGGCTTGCCTCGTTCTGCTTTCTTCAAATGCACCCGTAAATATGGGTGCCCCACGTTCGCCATCTTTTGGCTAACGTGGGATTGTAGGCCCTCTCATCGGCACTCGCATCCCCGTCTTTTCCGCGAATCGAACGGCCTCGTCGTACCCTGCGTCTACATGCCGAACCACACCGATTCCCGGATCATTCGTCATCACGCGTTCAATGCGTTTTGCCATATCGTCCGTGCCGTCGGCCACCGTCACCTGCCCCGCGTGTTGCGAGTATCCAATCCCCACGCCGCCGCCGTTGTGTATCGAAACCCATGAGGCACCGGAAGCGGTATTCAGCAGCGCATTCAGCAGCGGCCAGTCGGCCACGGCGTCGCTGCCGTCTTTCATTGACTCCGTTTCCCTGAACGGCGAAGCCACCGAGCCACAGTCCAGGTGATCGCGCCCCATCACAATCGGTGCCCTGATCTTCCCCCGGTTCACAAGTCGATTGATTGCCAGTCCGAACTCCGCCCGCTCGCCATATCCCAACCAGCAAATTCGCGCCGGCAGGCCCTGGAAGCGAATCTGCTTTCGCGCCAGATCAATCCAGCGCGTCAGCTTGCGGTTCTGCGGAAAAAGCTCCAGCACAAGATCGTCCGTAACCGCAATGTCCCGAGGATCGCCCGAGAGTGCAACCCAGCGGAACGGGCCTCTCCCTTCGCAGAACAGCGGACGAATGTACTCCGGCACAAATCCCGGGAAGTCGTACGCGTTCTTCACTCCCTGCTGGAAGGCGAATGTCCGGATGTTGTTGCCGTAGTCGAACGTGACCGCGCCCATTTTCTGTAGCCGTAACATGCCTTCAACATGCCGCGCAATCGCCGCCAGCGAGCGCGCCTCATACGCCTTCGGGTCGCGCACGCGCAGCTCCCGTGCTTCCGCAAGAGTCATCCCGTTCGGCACATATCCGTTCAGCGGATCGTGCGCCGAAGTCTGATCGGTCAAAATGTCCGGCACCACGCCGCGCTCGGCCAGCTCCGGAATCACGTCCGCGCAGTTCCCTATCAGGCCGACGGAAATGCTCTCCTTCTTCCGCACCGCGTTCTTCAATATTCGCAGTGCCTCGTCCAGCGAGTTCACCATGAAATCGCAGTATCCGCTCTTCAGCCGCTTCTTGATGCGCTCGGGATCGACCTCAATTCCGAGGAACGCCGCGCCCGCCATGGTCGCCGCCAGCGGCTGCGCTCCACTCATCCCTCCCATGCCGCCGGAGACGATCAGCTTCCCGCTCAAGTCTCCGCCATAATGCTTTTCGCCTGCCGCCGAAAATGTCTCAAATGTCCCCTGAATGATTCCCTGCGAGCCGATATAAATCCACGACCCGGCCGTCATCTGCCCATAGGCCATCAGCCCCGCCCGCTCCAGTTCGTTGAACTTTTCCCAGTTCGACCAGTGCCCCACCAGGTTCGAGTTACAGAGCAACACCCGCGGCGCATAGTCGTGCGTGCGGAAAATCCCCACCGGCTTGCCCGATTGCACCAGCAGCGTCTCGTCGTTTTCCAACTCGCGCAGCGAACGCACAATCGCGTCGTAGCATTCCCAGTTGCGGGCAGCTTTACCCGTGCCGCCATACACCACCAGATCGCGAGGCCGCTCCGCCACCTCTTCATCCAGATTGTTCATCAGCATGCGCAGCGCGGCCTCCTGCGCCCACCCCTTGCAGGAGAGTTCCAAACCGCGCGCAGCTTTTATGGGAGTATAAGTACGAGTTGCGGATTCCAGTTCGGCAGACATAAGAACCTCGCTACGCTTTCATTCAGAAAGCGTAGGAAATCCTAGTGCGAAACAGGGTTCTTGGCAAACAAAACAAAAAATGCAAGGGCACCCGGCCGCGGCGATTCAGGTACAACCTCTTGATCATCTACAAGCGCACTGTATCTGAGCGTTGTATAATCCGGCCGGCGCAAAAGTGAGAGCTCTGAAAGACGCAACCTTGAAAACTTCCGACACTGTTCTTGCGAATCTCGGCGATTTGCTTCCCGGCTTGGAAGCCGTCTACAAAGACATGCATGCTCACCCGGAACTGTCAATGCAGGAGACCCGGACCGCTGCGATTGCTGCAGACCATCTTCGTGCTGCCGGTTATGAAGTGACCACCGGGGTAGGAAAGACTGGCGTTGTGGGACTGCTGCGCAACGGCGAAGGGCCAGTGGTCATGCTGCGCGCCGATATGGATGCGCTTCCGATTCAGGAAGCCACGGGCTTGCCTTACGCCAGCAAGTTAACAGTCAGCGACTGCACCGGGAAAACCGTGCCTGTGATGCACGCCTGCGGTCATGACATGCATGTGGCTTGGCTCATAGGTGCGGCTACGCTGTTTGCGAAGTCTCGCAATGATTGGAAGGGCACACTGATGGCCGTCTTTCAACCGGCAGAGGAGACCGCAGCGGGCGCGCGGGCAATGATCGATGATGGGCTCTTTCAGCGCTTTCCCAAGCCCGCCGTTGTGCTCGGACAGCATGTGATGGCTCTGCCCGCCGGTATTATCAGCGGCCGTCCTGGAGCTACGACATCCGCTGCCGACAGCCTGCAGGTTCGTTTTTTCGGGCGCGGCGCTCACGGGTCCATGCCTGAAGCCAGTATCGATCCGGTCGTTATAGCCGCGGCAACGGTGCTGAGGCTACAGACCATCGTTTCCCGGGAGTTGGCGGCGAATGAAGCCGCCGTGGTAACCGTTGGTGTACTACAGGCGGGAACGAAGGAAAACATTATCCCGGATGAGGCGATCATCAAATTGAACGTGCGTACCTGTGACGAGGGAGTCCGTAAACGGGTACTCTCTGCAATTGAGCGGATCGTCAATGCCGAAGCCGCCGCTTCAGGCGCCCCGAAAAAACCGGAGATCACGCCATTAAACCGTTACTCTCTGGTCACGAATGATCCCGAAGCCACCAAGCGAGTAGGTGACGCGTTTCGCGTCTACTTTTCCGCTGACCGTGTGCAAGAGACCCAGCCGATGATGGGGAGCGAGGACTTCGGGTGTTTCGGAGCCGAATGGGAGACTCCATCCGTGTTCTGGTTCATTGGCGGCATCGACTCCGATGTGTATGCCAAAGCTAAGAAGGACGGAAAACTTGGCGAGATCCCAACGAATCACAACCCGCGCTTTGCGCCGGTGATCCATCCAACTCTGCAAATAGGTGTGGAGGCGATGGTGGTTGCCGCTCAGGCTTGGCTATCGAGATAGAGGCCAAATTGGTCGTCAACGAACAAATTGTCGTTAACACGCTGCTTGTTGCTTTCGATCTTGGCGGTACGTTCGTCTTTGCGCTCAGTGGCGCGACCGCTGCAGTTAAGCACAGGCTTGATCTGTTCGGAGTTCTGTTCGTGTCCTTCGCCGCGGGCAACTCGGGTGGAATCGCCCGCGATGTGATGATCGGAGCGGCTCCTCCCGCAGCCATCAGCGACTGGCGATATATCGCTGTTTCCATCCTTGCCGGGCTAATTACCTTCTATTGGTATCGAATCATCAACCATTTGAGTAGCCCTGTACTGGTGTTCGACGCCGCGGGCTTGGCGCTCTTTGCGGTGTCTGGTGCCGGTAAGGCGCTGGCCTTTCACGCCGGCCCGGTAGCGGCGATGCTGCTTGGCATGCTGACGGGGATCGGCGGAGGTATGGTGCGCGACATTCTTGTGAAGGAGATTCCCACCGTGTTGTGCACTGAGCTTTACGCGGTCGCCGCCCTGATTGGCGCGGCCGTGGTCGTAATTGGAAGGATGATGCATCTCCCGTCTTCCGTGGCGGCAATCACCGGGGCAGTCCTCTGTTTCGGACTCCGCTTTACTGCGATGCGCCTAGGATGGCACCTTCCGACAGCGCGCTTGCCAAACCAATCAGATCGAGAAACGAATGTCGATATCGAGCCAGGTGAACCACCTTCGCGCCGTGCTTTCCGGCGCTAAGGTGGGAAGCAGGATGTCCCCGGCTGGAGCACTTCTGTTCTGTCTGCTCTTTTTCGAGCCGTCCACTCCGATTCAATCTCGACGGTTCCCAACTCACCGAGCGCGTAATGCCGAAAGCTGCTCCAAGGCCAATCTTCGGGTTTTTCGCACAGTCCGCGTTTAACCGGATTGCGATGAATATAGCGGAGCTTTCCCCTGAAGTCGGAGTAGCTGCGAATGTTGCGGTCGTAGTAGCGCTTCTGCCAGAAATGTCCGCTGTTAATGTGCTCCCCGGAGATGAATTGCCTGTGTTTGGCGGATGACAGTTTCAAAAAATGAATGGCGTCGGCCAGCGTCCCCGAGCCGGGTTCACCAAGAAGCAAATGGACGTGCTCGGGCATGACAACGTAGCCGTACACGCACAGAGAAAATTGCCGACGGGTCTTCTCAAGGGTTTTCAGAAACAGCACGCATATCGCTGGGCTATTCAACCCCGTCTGCCTTCGATAGCAACTGAAGGTTACAAAATGAGACTGCCCCGAATGCTGCAGTCGTACTAACCCTTGCGTCATGCCAATCACTTTACGGAAAGAGCTTGGCCATGGGAAGACGAATCGGGAAATCTGCAAGGATGGACTGCATCGCTTCCCACCTTAGCGCCGGAAAACACGGTGCTAAGGTGGGGCACCCTGGCCTTGACCACTTCGAGTTTGCCTACCTTTGGACGGACTTGTACTGAGGGTACTCAGGACCGCGCACGGCGAGTACATCCTTCTCGAATTGTTCAAGAAGTCGTTTGTGATCTTCGGTAGGGAGGGGAGCTTCTGAAAAATACATATTGTCGGAAAAAGCAAATTCCAACCGCCGCTGAATTGTGAAGGGGGCAATTGGAGCATTCCTCTGATAGCGCTCAAAGTCCAAGTCCACTCTTATGCTGCTGTAGGCAAGTTGCTCACCCAAGACGTGCGAAGCGACGTTAGCTAGATTTAGATTGAGGTTCTCAACTGGCATAAACCAATTGAGAATTGGCGCTTCGCAGTAAAACAGAAGGTCGCTCAGATACCGCTTGCGGAATATCATTCCGGGGGTAAATGTGATTCCAAATTTCTGCTTAGCCCACTCAAGACTCTCAAACAATACTCGCTCAGAATCGTTGGTGGAGGTTTGAGTATCCACCAGAAATCCGTTGTTATAAATTGTTAGCCTCGGTACGTTAGTGCCGTTCCACCGGCCTTCCGCGAATTCAATACCTTTCGACTCATCGAAGTCTTCGAGCTTGGTTGGGTATTTCTGAAAGTTGAACCGCTCCACCATCGCCCCGATGACATTTGGAAAAAAAACTCGGCCTCCCGGATTAAGCTGCGCCAACTCCACAAATCCAAGAAATCTGGCTACAAGAACTGCATCGAGTCGCATCTAGTCCTCCCGACTGCGTTACTCCGGAATCCACTCTCTGAAACACAAGACACCTAATTGGGACGAAGACCTGGCTGTCGAGATCCTTGAGCAGTGCCGCCCATCAGTGCAGAATCGATCCCAGCCTCTCGCTGCTGTGGAGTGGATCGACGACGGAGATCGAAGGTCCTAATACCAGCGCTCGAAAGAGCATCCCTTGTCGCTATCTCCTTCTCCTTGCGCAGTTTCTTCTCCATTAGCCGCTTTCTCTCGTCCTTTTGGAGTGCCTTGCCCTTCAAGAAGAGGATGTAACAAAAAACGAACACGATTAACAAGGGTCCGATGCTGTTCATAATTCATCCCTCCCCTCTAAAATAATGCCCCACCAAAAGATGATTCCAGCAAGAGTCTCAGCCAGTATCACGTTCGCCCAATCCATTCTATGCTGGCCATCAAACTGCACACTGATGATTGTTTCCAGTGGATAGAGCGCAGCAATCAGGACCGCGAACTCCCGCAGGAAATCCCCAACAAGTTGAGATCGTTCTTTGTGATCTGCCACGGCCTGAATTTTACGCGGTGGAATTCTTTTCGGGAAGTGCATTCCTGCCGGGCGGCCGGGTGCCCCACCTTCGCCGCTGCTTTTGCGGCTAAGGTGGGATGCAAAACGCTCTCACGCTACTCAATCCAACCGCCGCCCACAACCTCATCCCCGCTGTACATCACCACGGCCTGCCCCGGAGTCACCGACCTCTGCGCCTCATCGAAGGTGACGAGCACTTCGTCCTCGCCCAATGGTTCCACGGTCGCCGAGGCCGCCGGATGCTTATGGCGAATCTTGGCTTCCACCCGCATCGGCCCTTCGAGCTTTGCGATGGAGATCCAGTTCATTCCCTTCGCCCGCAGAGTCTTCGAGAGCAACTCCTCCGCCCCGCCCACAACTACTTCCTTACGGTCTCCGCGAATCTCCACAACGTAAAGCGGCGAGCCTGTCGCGATGCCGAGTCCCTTGCGCTGCCCGATCGTGAAGTTATGAATGCCCTCATGCCGCCCAATCACTTCGCCTGAAGCCGTGACCAGTTCGCCGCTCAGGTCGGGCATCGCCGAGCCTTGCTCTTCCATGTAAGCGTCAAGAAACGCCTTGTAATTCCCGCCCGGAACAAAACAGATTTCCTGCGAATCCGGCTTCTCGGCAAGCATTGTCAACCCCTGCTGACGCGCCTCTTCGCGCACCTCGGGCTTGCACATCTCGCCCAGCGGAAACAGTGTCCGGCTCAACTGCTCCTGCGTCAGCCCAAACAGAAAGTAAGTCTGGTCCTTCGCCCGGTCCGCCGGACGCTTCAGAATCCACCGCCCCCGCTCCGCGTCCCATTTGTTCCTCGCATAGTGTCCCGTGGCGATCAGGTCAGCGCCCACCGACCGCGCCGTCCCCAGCAGTTGATCGAACTTCAAATGGTTATTGCAAAGCGAGCACGGAATCGGCGTCCGTCCCGAAAGGTAGTCCTCAACAAACGGACGAACTACATCGCGCTCAAAGCGCTCTTCCTGATTCACAACGTAGTAGGGAATCCCCAGCCGCTGCGCCACCGAGCGCGCGTCATGCACATCGTCCAGCGAGCAGCATCGTCCCGCCTGCGGCTCTCCATCCGGGTTTGCCTGTTGCAGCCGCCGCTGGTTCCATAACTGCATCGTCAGTCCGATGACGTTGTACCCATCGCGCACCATCATCGCCGCAACGGTCGAGGAATCCACCCCTCCGCTCATCGCCACCGCGACTGTCTTCTTCCCGCTCAACTCCACGTCCATTCCTACTGCCTTCCCGCCCACGCCGGACTCATCTCTCTCAGCTTCGCCACAACCTCCGCCACCACTTCCAGCACGCGGCCCACTTCTTCTTCTGTATTCTGCTTTCCCAGGCTGAAGCGAATCGATCCCCGCGCCTCTTCCCCGCTCAACCCCATCGCGGTCAATACGTGCGAAGGCTCAATCGCGCCCGATGAACAAGCCGCGCCGGTCGAAACCGAAATCCCCTTCAGGTCCATCGCAATAACGAAACCTTCGCCTTCGGTTCCATCGAAAATCATGTTGGAGGTATTCGGAACCCGCGCCGTCGTGGCGCTGTTCACCCGCACACCTTTCAGCGCGCCGGTAATTCCCTGCTCCAGGCGGTCGCGCATCGCCGTCATTCGTTCCGCACCACCGCTCGCCAGCCATTGGGTTGCAAGCTCTGCTGCCTTGCCGAATCCCACGATACCCGCCAGATTTTCCGTTCCTGCGCGCCTACCACGTTCCTGTCGTCCGCCCACCAGCATCGGACGCAGCAGAGTTCCTCGACGCACATAGAGCGCGCCCACGCCCTGCGGCCCATGCATCTTGTGCGCTGCAACGGTCAGCAGGTCGCAGCCAATCTCTTCCACGTCGATTGCAACTTTTCCAGCGGCCTGCACTGCGTCGGTGTGGAAGTACACATCTGCCTCGCGCGCGATGGCTCCAATCTCTGAAACCTTCTGCAAAGCGCCCGTCTCGTTGTTGGCCATCATTACGGAAATCAGCTTGGTCTTCGGCCTCAGTGCCGCACGCACATCTTCGGGCCGCACCACGCAATCCGTACCGCAAGGGACATACGTTACAGCCACCCCCATCTGCTCCAGCCGCTCGCAGGAGTTCAGTACCGCGTGGTGCTCGATCATCGAAGTGATCACGTGATCGCCCGGCTCCACCAGTCCCGCCAGCGCCAGGTTATCGCCCTCCGTGCCGCCGCTGGTGAAAACAATCTCGCTTGCCCTCGCACCCAGCATCTCAGCTACGTATTCCCGCGCCTCTTCCACGGCCTTTCGGGCCTGTTGGCCCTGCTGATGGATCGAGCTAGCGTTCCCGAAACTTCCTAGCAGGTACGGCTGCATCGCGTCGAAGACCTCCGGCAGCAGGGGCGTTGTCGCGTTGTTGTCAAAATAAATTCTCAGCATCTTTACCTGATTATTTTAGCCCTCTTCTTTTTAAATTCTTTTATCCGTCGGGTACCAACGGGCATCTAATGTGCGGGGATTAAATGGATGCCGAATATAATCCGATGACTTCTATTCCTCCGCCTCCCCCGCGCTCGCGGCGAAGTGCGTCTCGTAGGGCCACATTGTGTTTCTTTGCGGTGATGCTGCTCTGGATCGCAAGTATCTGCTACCTCGGGGTACTCGCTTTTACTCACAGCACCGGAGAGGCGGAACCGAACGGTATCGGCACGCATCTCGTTGTGGGTTCCATTCTGGTTTTTTTCGCCCTCGCCATAGTGATCGGAGTCAGCACCACTGGGTACAATCACCGCCGTTGACTTCCCGCCCTGAAACTGAAAACCCGGTCCATGCCACATGAGGGCACGTCCCGGGCTTCTGACCTTTTTTCGCGTCACCTACTTGCGGTCATCGAGCGCAACCCACTTTGCCGGGTACGCCGGTCCGGTGTATTCCGCTCTCGGACGAATCAGCCGGTTATCGGAGAGCTGCTCCATGACATGGGCCGTCCACCCCGCCATGCGCGCTACCGCAAAAAGCGGCGTGAAGAGGTCCACATCAATACCGAGCGTGTGATACGTCGAAGCCGAATAGAAATCCACGTTTGCATTCAGCTTTTTTTCGACGTTGATGAAGTCCTCAATTGCCTTCGAATAGTCGAACCACTTCGTCTGTCCGCTGGAATATCCCAGGTCGCGAGACATCCGCCTCAGGTGAGTTGCGCGCGGATCTTCCGTCGTGTACACGCGATGTCCGAAGCCAGGCACCTTTGCCTTTTGCGCCAGCATTCCCAGCACGTACTCCACTGGGTCCGCGCCATTTTCGTCGATCTCCATCAGCAGCTTGAATACAGCTTCGTTTGCGCCGCCGTGCAGTGGGCCTTTCAAGGCTCCAATCCCCGAGGTCACCGCCGAATGCATATCGCTCAGCGTCGCAGCCGTCACTCGCGCCGCGAACGTCGAGGCATTCCACTCGTGATCGGCGCTCAGTATCAGGGAAACATCCAGTGCTCGAATTGCCGTCTCGCTCGGCCGTTCGCCGTTCAGCATCAACAGGAAGTTCCCCGCATGGTTCAGCGAGCGGTCCGGCTCGATCAGCGGCAGCCCTTTGCGAATCCGGTCGTATGCCGCTACGATCATCGCGACCTGCGACACCAGCCGTTGTGCCTTGTGGTAGTTCGCATCTTTCGTGTTCACTTTCTCTTCCGGATCGAAGAATGAAAGTGAGCTCACCATTGTGCGCAACACATCCATTGGCAGCGCGTGCTTTGGAGCCTGCCTAAGCAGGCTGATGATCTGAGCATCCAGTTTGCGCTCCCGAGCCAGTTGCAGACTAAACTCTGTCAACTGTGTTCGCGTCGGCAGTTGACCGTGCCACAGCAGATAGGTGACTTCCTCAAACGTCGCATTATCCGCGAGTTCATGGATGTCAATTCCGCGATACGCGAGAATTCCCTTGTCGCCATCGATGTAACAGATGGACGAAGTTCCTGCAATGACGTCTTCAAGACCCCGATTCAGCGTTGTAGTCGTGGGCATCAATTCCTCTCAGCATTCAGTTGTGGAAACAAGATAATGAAGCCGACATCTTCCGGCCCCACGCCGGAAATTTTTATGAATCGATCATCCATCCGCCACCCTACAGTAGATGATCGTAGAACCCAGATCGGACTTTTATATCACAAGCATCTGTCCGGAAGCTTAACGTTTTTCCATAAATTCGGGAGTCCGCCGGCCAGCTCACGACGTGAGTCAGCTACCCTGACAATCCACACGGTTATGCGGCCCTGGTGGGAACCACACCGGCTAGGGATGTCGGTCTAAAACGATTTTGCAAAGGCAGGATGATTGGGCAATGAAGCTTCCGGCTACCGGAGCGCGGACTTCAAGCCGCCCGTTATCCCGGCCACCCCCCATTGCGCGGGGATGGGTGGACTTAAAGGATGTGAGCGCTGGCGGCGAGCGCGCTCCGGTACCGGGGACGTCCGCTCAGAATATTACTCCGAAACGCCGTTTTGTCCATCATGAATTTCAAAGTTATCGTCCTCCACCTCGCATCCGAATCAAACTCGCTTTCAGTCCCAAACAAAGCTCGGCTACAATGCGTCGATCTCTCTGGAGGCCCCTCCATGCGCAAACTGCTCTCCGCCGCCCTGCTTTTCACTGCGATACTCGCGCTGCCTGCTGTCGCCTTCGCGCAGGCTCCACCTGCTCCCAATCCAGAAAAGCCCTACGTGATGGAGTACTACTACAAGACACATTGGGGCCATCAGGAAGAGTTCCTCGAACTATTCAAGAAGAATCACTATCCTGTGCTGCAACAGGAAATCGCCCAGGGCCGCATTCTTTCCGTGCGCATGGACACTCCTGCCTTCCACATGCCTGAGCAGGAACGCTGGGATTATCGCGTAACCCTCGTCTACAAGAACGCACAAGCAGCTTATACTCCGGCCGATGAGCATGCCATTCAGCTTCGCCTTTTCCCAGACCAGGCAACCTTCCGGCGTGAAGAGCAGCGGCGCTTTGAAATTTTGGAAGCTCATTGGGATCTCGCCATCTCGGAGATCCTGCTCGATAAGAGGTGAACTCGGGATTACCCAAAAAGAGCCCCTCAAGACGAGGGGCTTTTGAGAGAGGGTTAAGCGAGAAACTATGCCACGGCGGTCATCGCATTGGAATTCACCAATTCGCGGATACGCAGACGCGCCTGGTGCAATCCCTGGCGCGATTCATCCTCGCTGATACCCAGCGTCCGCGCGATACGGTCATGATCGTATCCATCCCCGTCGTGCATGCAAAAAATCATTCTTTCGGTGTGCGGCAACTGCACAATGGCGCGTTCCAGATCGACGCGCTTCGCGTTCCGGCGCACATTGCTGACTTCGTTCACTGTGGAGCAATGTACCCGCACCGGAGCTAGCGTAACGAACTTCCCGTTCTTTAACTCGCGCAGCAGCGCCTTGTCGATCATCTCGTCCGTAGGCTGGTCATTCAAGGAAAAGGCCCTCAGAAAGGTGCGCTCGGAGATCTCCTCTGCCAGCATTTCGCTGTCCGTCATCCAGAAGGCAAACGAATAAACGCGGTGCCGGTTGGCTTCGTATGCAGCCCGGTAATGCTCCAAACGTTCACTTTGGGCGCTGAGGCAAAAACGAAGAATCGCGACCGGTAGCGTTTCCTGGAATGGGTTCGTCATTTCATACTCCCTTTGTTAATGAGCTCCAATGCGGAGCCAACTGCATCGAATCCTAAGACCGCGAGTGCCTGAATTACGGCTCCTCAGCTAGATCCATATGTCCGATACCGGAATCAGTTACGCGATAAGTAGAGCAATCGTCCTGCCCAAGCTTCGCCGGGAAAAAAATTCTGGATGCGGAAAACGAAACAACTTGGATCGAATCAAGGACTTCGGGCGTTCGAGAAATTTTCCAGAAATGGACCGGAGGTAATTTTTCCGCCTTAGTCCCTCTTAGGTTTTGATAGCTGGATGGCACAATCAAGACACAAAGTGGCACAAAAATGCCAATTATTACCGGGAGATCTGGGCAAGGTAGAACGCCAGTTCGGGATAGTGGGTCAAAAATACCTAGGATTCAAACCCTGAGAAATCATTTTCGAAGTTTGCCTCCAGTTTTCGCGGGGCTTTTCCCTTTAGTTTTTAGGTTTTCGGACAAATGTGAGTAGACTGTTTTCAGGCTGCCCGACAATACTGCGGTTCTGCACGAGAGGAAAATCCCATGCCAGTTGAGCGCATCCTTGTTGTCGATAATGAAGAGCCGATCCGGAAGGTCGTATGTCGCATGCTGGAACATGCTTCCTACGAGTGTAGGCACGTCAGCTCCGGTCTGGAAGCGCTGGCCATCCTCGAAAAGGACAGCAATTTTCAACTGATCTTGACCGATCTGATGATGCCCGAGTTCGACGGTATAGCCCTGCTTGAGACCGTCCGGCAACGTTACCGAGATTTAATGGTCGTGATGGTCACCTCCGTGCACGATATTTCCGTTGCTCTCGCAGCGATCCGGAACGGAGCATACGACTATCTCCTGAAACCATTCGAGCGCGAGCAGCTGCTGGCCGTAGTGAGGCGCGCTCTGGAAGCGCACAACCTGCGGGTGGAAAATCGCATTCATCAGTCCAATCTGGAAGCTCTGGTGAACCAGCGCACCAGGGAGCTCCGTGAGACGATTGCCGAGCTGGAACGCTCCTACGACATAACCCTGGAAGCATTGGGCGACGCGCTTGATATGAAGGACGCTGAAACCGAGGGTCACTCCAAGCGCGTGACCGCCTTTGCAATTCAAATTGCGCGCGCCCTGCGACTGGATTCCGAGCTCATGCGCGTGATGGCACGCGGAGCATTCCTGCACGACATCGGCAAAATGGCAATTCCCGATGCCATCCTGCGGAAACCGTTGCCTCTGAATCAGGAAGAAAGAGCCGTAATGAAGCAGCACTGCTATCTGGGCTATAAGATTCTCAGAAAAATTCCATTCCTCTCCGAAGCCGCCGAAATCGTGCATTGCCACCAGGAGCATTGGGATGGAAATGGCTACCCACGCGGGCTCAAGGGTGAGGAAATTCCCGTGGGAGCGCGGATTTTCGCTGTTGCCGACGCCTTCGATGCCATCACCTCGGATCGTCCATACCGCCGAGCCCGCAGCATCGGTGAAGCGCGGGAAGAGATTGCAGCCTGGTCAGGCCGGCAATTTGACCCCGCGATTGTCGAAGTATTCCTCTCGATTCCGCAGTCCGTCTGGGAGGAGTTGCACAGCGAAATTGATTCTCAACGTGATCGCTTCTGCTATACCGAGCATCTTTCCAAGATAAGTTCGGTTTAGACCGGAAGGAGTTTGAGATGGAAACAAAGCTGGATCGGCAACAAGTGACAGAGGGGATGCAGAAACTAAATAAGTGGAGCTTGCAAAATGACCAGATCGAGCGCCTCCTGACCTTCAACAATTTCACTGACGCCATGAAATTTGTGAACAAAGTCGCCGAAATAGCTGAGCAGGAAGCGCACCACCCCGATATCCGAATTGTTTACAACCGCGTCACACTCGGGCTCTCAACCCACGATGCAGGCGGCATCACCCAGAAGGACCTCCAGATGGCGCGCCGAATAGACTCTCTGGCTGCATAAAAAATCAAGACCGGCGCATGGGCGCCGGCCTGGATTGCAGTATGCAATTGAGTCATATCGCCCTGTGAGTTCCTAATGATTCCTCAAGTTCTTTTACGGCTTGCTGAATACGATCGAGTTCTTTTCTTGCTGGGTCGTCCCAAGCCGCCAGCCGTCCTGGATTCGAGCTAAGGTGCTCTGCCATTGAACGCACTAGCTTACGGCCACGCTCTGATAAGAGTATTGCGCCCAGCCCTGCAATTGTTAGGGGTACAGCCCACTTGCGCAAGTTCACGTCCACTCCTGTGTCTTTTATTCTTCCTCAATTCACTTGCTGGAGCAATGTTCAAAGCACGGCCAGCACGAAACTATATTACAATGCCGCGCCAATACATGGCTGTCCCTCGCAGCTACGTCTAAGGAGAATGATGAATCACCTCAAATTAGCCTGCATTGCATGTCTGCTGTTGATTACCACAGCCGTCGCCGCGCAGCAAACTCCAGTTATCTCGGAGACACTCTGGTCGGGCAGCGAAGGTAAATTCGAGAGCGCGCCTGACACAGCGCTTGTTCAGTTCTCTATTTCCCTGCAACAGGCAAGGCTCCAGGACGCTTACGCGCAAGCTCGGGAATCAGCCGCAAGGATTCGCCAGATTATACGCGATAACGGGCTTGCCCCCGGGGACGCCGAAATTGGTTCTTTCACCATGACCCCGGTCTACCAATGGAATGCAAAACACAAGCTTATAGGTTTCCAGGTCAACAGCTCCGTCGTGGTCAAAGTGCATGAATTCGAGAAGCTGGGGCCACTGTCCGATGGTTTTTCCCAACTGGACACCAGTGACGGTTTCAGCATCAGTTTTACCCTGCGAAACATCGAATCCGCGAAGATGAAAGCCATCGAGGACGGTTATCGCAAGGCCAGAAGCAACGCCGAAGTCCTTGCCCAAGCGGGCGGACGAAAACTGGGCGCAATGAGCTACGCTTCGGTGGACGCCAGCGAATTCATACCGCAGCCACGCCCCGTGATAATGAAAGCACAGCTTCTGACAGGCCACACGGAGCCAGCTCCTATTCAGGGCTTCACTCCCGCGAAGATCATCATCACGGCGCACGTCAATGTGCTCTTCCAGTTGGAGTAACTCTTTTCTGCGGCTTTTTTAGGAAGATCGGGCGCTCCTGCATGACCGTGCCGCTTCTCTCCGGCCCTCGCAGTGTAGCGTTTTCGCGGTGTGCGCCTGTTGGCGCAGACGCCGAATTGAACCGGAGAGTCCTTACGAACAAGGCGCCCCTTTCGAGAAACTAACCTGAGAAAGGCTTCGTGCATCCTAACGAAAGAGTTAAGACAGGCGAGCACCCCAATTGGGGGCTGGAGACTTGAATTGATATCCGATGCGGGTAGTGGAAGCCGAACACCGGAGCCGGAGGAGACCACGGACAGCAGGACAAAACAACAGGCAGCCTTAGCGGAGCTCAGCCAGTTTGCGCTGCAGGGCGGTGAGTTCTCGGTCCTGCTGGATAACTCCATCGGCCTTACGGCGGAGGTGCTTCAACTCGGTTTCTGCGGAGTGCTTGAGGTCCTGCCCTCCAGGAATGAATTTGTGCTTCGCGCCGGACTTGGCTGGGAACCGGGATATATCGGAGTCGCTACCTTCCCGATCGAGCGTAAGTTTCAAGCTGGATACACCTTTCTGACGCAACAGCGCGTAGTGGTCGAGGACTACGCGTCGGACACGCCGTTCACCCCCTCTCCTATATTGAAGGACCATAACATTCGCAGCGGGATGACTGTGCAAATACCAGGGCACGATGCACCCTATGGAGTCTTGGGCGCGTTCAGTTCAATGCCCCGCGAATTCGATTTGGACGATGTTAACTTTCTGCGCTCGGTGGCCAATGTTATAGCGACTGCCATTCAACGCAAACGCGTCGAAGATGCGGTACGAAACAGTGAAGTCTACTTCCGCGGCCTGCTGGAGTCCGCGCCCGATGGCATTGCCATCCTTGATGCCAAGAGCTGCATTCAGCTTGTAAACAAAGAGAGTGAGCGACTTTTCGGTTACCAACGCTCTGAGCTGATTGGCAGACGAATCGACGTTCTCATTCCCGAGCGCTACCGCAAGTATCACTCGATATATCTGAATACTTATTTCTCCGATCCCCGGGTGCGTCCTATGGGCGTCGGGTTGGAATTGTTCGGCTTACGCAAGGATGGCTCGGAGTTTCCGGTGGAAATCAGTCTGAGTCCAATGACCACGGAGGAAGGCACAGTCGTCACTGCGGCTATTCGAGACATCTCGGAGCGCAAGAAAACCGAGGCAGAAATCAGAAAGTTGAATGGACAACTAGAGGAAGCTCTCCGCCGTTCTGAAAGGCTGGCTGCTACAGGACGCCTCGCCGCAAGCCTCGCGCATGAGATCAATAATCCACTCGCGTCGTTGAACGATATTCTGTTCGTGCTGAATTCGCAGCCGGACCTGACCAACGACTCCAAGATGTTACTTCAGTCCGCAAAGAAAGAAGTGGACCGAATGGTCAACATCGCGAGGGAGACTTTGGCTCCGCATCGCAACTCCGGCGAGCGGCTAAATGTGCAGGTCAGCGACTTGCTCGATGCGTCGCTCGAATCCTTCCGTCGCCAGATTGAGCAAACAGGTGTTCGGGTAGAGCGCCACTATCAAAAAAATTCATTAGTTTCTGTTATTCCAGGAGAGCTGCGCCAGGTCTTCACAAACCTGATCTCAAACGCAATAGACGCAATGCCCCAAGGCGGATTACTGAACCTGGAAGTCATCCCAGAGGGGCAGGACGTGAAAGTGGTTGTCTCAGACACGGGCTCCGGCATTAGTCGAGAAAAACTGGAAGAAATTTTCGAGCCCTTCTTCACCACCAAGGGCGAACATGGACTTGGCATCGGCCTTTGGATCTCGCGCAACATCGTGGAAAAACTAGGCGGTTCAATCCACGTCCGCAGCACCACCGGAGAAGCCAGCCACGGTACCCACTTCACCGTTTGTCTACCGGCAGTTCATCCGGCAAGAGCCTCGCAAACCGGCCTTCGCCTAGTCTCCTGAAGCAGTCATTCTGCGAATCTCGGTTGCTGCAAATGAAAAAGAACGCAAGCATCGCGCTCTTTCGATCATGACCAACTATCAGCCTATTAACCTATATGCCGCCTTCCGGGTTTCGCCTGGTTCATGGACTGATCGGCAGCTGGCGCAGCGTCCGAATCCTTTTTGACCTTCAAGCGAACCACGATCACCTTGGCGAACCCTTCCTCGAATTTTGGTGGGCGCAGCTTCTGCGCCATGCGCAACATGACTTCGTCGGGCACATTGCGGGAGCGTTTGCGGTTGCGCTCCATGCAGATTTCGGTCGGCACATCAAAAAACACCGCGTGAGCTTCATAGCCAAAGTCATGCGCCATCTTGATCCAGCTATGACGCTCTTTGGGGGAGAGATTGGTCGCATCGATGTAGCTCATCGGGCGGCCCGCGATCAGACGAGCGCGCAACAGCGAACGCAGCGAGGAGAAAACAAGCTCTTGAAAGCGCTGCTCGGTGGCATCGTCAAACAGCAGTCCGCGCACCAGATCACTGGAAAGCGGAATAATGCCGTGGCGCTTGAACCACGAGCTTTTCCCTGAACCTGGAAGCCCGATCGAAAGAACGACCGCGCCCTTCTTCCCTTTCGGGGCGCTTGTCTTGCTGGATGCCGCAGCGACCCCATCCAGCTCAGGAGCTTCCCCCGACTCGGGTTCGTTGATTTCAGCGGCTTCACCGGTAGCTAGGCCGGGGATAATCGGGAGCACCGGCACGTTGGCTGCCGTCTGCGCTGCTTTTTGTTGCTGGTCAGTGCGGATGCGATCGTGCCCACCCCGGCCGCGCCGGCGCGAGCGATCACGCCGCGCAAGCGATCGGTCGCGAAAAGCGCCTTCAACATCGGAATCCGACGGATCTTTTTCCGGCTGGGCCTCGTAGACAGGCTGATGCGGAATTTCGCCCTGAGCATCGGCGGACTCTTGGCCGCATGCTGCCCAGGAGTTTGCGCGGTCAAGAAATGTGGGCTGCAGAGGCGCTTGCTCCTGCTGTACCGTTTCCAATTCCTGCGGGTTGTTCTTCTTCTGATTGCGACGCTTCACGCGATCACGCATCCATCTGCGCATAAGGGACTTATACCACGTCCGCCGCATTTCGGGCGAGTCCCTCCCTTCCAAATTGTGGGAAACGCGCCAGTACCTGTTTCTTTCCTCGTTACTGGGTTCAAGAATCAGCGGGAAAAAACATTTAACAGACTCGCGGAAAGCACGTGCTAACTGGTTCGGAACAACTGGTGAGATCCTCAGAAAATCATCGCTCACAGTTTGCTCAGGAAGGGGGGCAATGCTAAATTAAATGCGCGCTTTTGCGTACATTACATCCGCTTCTGCGTTCTGCAAATGCCTGGGAGGCAAGAATGGCAATTAAAGTTGGTATCAACGGCTTCGGCCGAATCGGCCGTAACGTTTTCCGTGCAGCACTCGGAGACGCAAACATTGACATTGTCGCTGTAAATGACCTGACCAGTCCCAAAACTCTCGCCCACCTTCTTAAGTACGATTCGATTCTCGGAAACCTGAACTCTGACATCAAGGCCGAGGGTGATTGCATCATCGTCGACGGTAAGAAGGTAAAGGTTTTTGCGCAAAAAGACCCAGCGCTGCTGGAATGGGATTCGATGGGCGTTCAGGTTGTTGTCGAGTCCACAGGCCGTTTCACCAATGCGGAAGACGCTAAGAAGCACCTGCGCGGAACCGTGAAGAAAGTCATCATCTCGGCTCCGGCAAAGAATGAAGACATCACCATCGTGCTAGGCGTCAACGACAATAAATATGATCCGGCGAAGCACAACATCATTTCGAACGCGTCTTGCACCACGAACTGCCTCGCTCCTGTGGCCAAGGTTCTCAACGATACATTCGGCATCGCCAGCGGGTTGATGACGACCATTCACAGCTACACCAATGACCAGGTAATTCTGGACTTCCCGCACAGCGATCTTCGTCGCGCCCGCGCCGCGGCACTCTCAATGATTCCGACCTCGACCGGCGCAGCCAAGGCCTTGAAACTCGTCATTCCCGAGCTCTCAGGTAAGCTGGACGGCTTTGCCATTCGCGTCCCAACGCCAAACGTCTCGGTTGTCGATTTGACCTTCGTTGCCGAAAAGCCAGTCACGGCAGAATCAGTAAATGCTGCTATCAAAGCCGCCGCCGACGGCCCAATGAAGGGCATCCTGGGCTACGATACAAACGAACTGGTTTCCAGCGACTTCAAGGGCGATCCACGTTCCTCGATCTTCGATGCGCCGCTCACCAAGGTTGTGGGCAACACTGTAAAGATCATTTCGTGGTACGACAACGAGTGGGGCTACAGCAACCGAGTAAAGGACCTGATCAAATTCCTGGGTTCGAAAGGTCTCTAAGTACGAAACGGGTTGAAGCAAATTGCCTTCAACCCGTTCTTGCTTCCATCAATAAAGCGTCAACACAACTCATCAGCAGTAACAGATCACTTAGGTAAGCACGCCATGGCCAAGCTCTCGATCCGCGACCTGCAACTAAATAATCATAGAGTTTTAATGAGGGTGGATTTTAATGTTCCACTCGATAATGGCCGCGTCACGGATGACACCCGTATCCGCGAAACGCTGCCCACCATTGAGTATGCTTTGCGCCACGGAGCCAAGCTGATACTTGCCTCGCATCTCGGACGCCCAAAAGGCAAGCCCGATCCCAAGTACAGTCTGAAGCCCGTAGCCGAGCGCCTGCGCATCCTGTTGGATGAACGCATGGGCCGTGGTCAAAACGTTGGCTTTTCGCCTGATTGTGTCGGCCTGCAAGCCACCGAAATGGCCAACCATCTCGAACGCGGACAGACTCTTTTGCTGGAAAACGTCCGCTACCACGAAGAAGAAGAAAAGAACGATCCGGCGTTCGCAAAACAATTGGCGAGCCTTGCCGAGTTATATGTCAATGACGCCTTCGGATCTGCCCACCGCGCCCACGCCAGCACAGAGGGCGTGACTCACTACCTGCCAAAGAGTGCCGCCGGCCTGCTCATGGAGAAGGAACTGGAATACCTCGGCAAGGCAACGGAGAACCCGACCAAGCCGTTCCTGGCCATACTGGGCGGCGCAAAGGTCAGCGACAAGATCGGTGTTATTCGCAATCTGCTGCCCAAGGTAGACGCGCTCATTATCGGCGGAGGCATGGCATATACCTTCCTGAAAGCGGAAGGCCAGGAGGTCGGCAAGTCGCTGCTCGAAGCCGAAAAGATCGATCTCGCCAAGGAACTGCTCAGTGAATCCAAGCAGAAGAAAGTTCGCCTGCTGCTGCCGATAGACCATGTGGTCACTGATAAGTTCGATGCTGCTGCCGTCGGAACCATCATCCCCGAAGGCCAGGCAATTCCGGCGGACAAGATGGCGCTCGACATCGGTCCCGCGACCATCGAGAAGTTCTCAGACGAGATTTCCGGAGCGCGCACGATCGTATGGAATGGTCCCATGGGCGTCTTTGAGTTCGAGCACTTCTGCAAAGGCACTATGAAGATCGCCGAAGCGGTGGCTGACAATCCCGGCGCAACATCGATTGTAGGCGGCGGTGACAGCGTAGCGGCAGTTCACAAGGCCGGCGTTTCCGACAAAATCACTCACATCTCAACCGGCGGTGGCGCTTCGCTTGAGTTCCTGGAAGGCAAGAAGCTACCAGGCGTTGAAGCCCTGACCAACAAGTAAGAAAAGTGAAGAAGGTACGGCTGACCCTTGACGAAGGTGCGCAAATCTCTTTCGAGCAGGGCGACATCACGATGCAGACCACCGACGCCATCGTCAATGCTGCGAATTCCAGCTTGACGGCCGGAGGTGGAGTCGACGGAGCAATCCATCTTGCCGGAGGGCCAGCCATACTCGAAGAATGCCGCAAGATTGTCGCCCGCAGCGGCCACCTTCCTCCGGGCGAAGCCATCCAGACAAGCGGCGGGGAATTGCATGCAGCATTCGTCATTCACACGGTTGGGCCTGTCTGGGAAGACGGATTGCACGGAGAAAGTGGCATTCTGGCTAATGCCTATCGCAATTCTCTGCGGCTGGCAGACCGGCTAAACTTGCGCTCCATAGCATTTCCCGCAATCTCCACGGGAGTATACGGGTATCCCGTGGATGCGGCCGCAACCGTCGCGGTGCGCACCGTCATTGACGAGTTGAGTCAGGCGCGCAGCATCCGCGAAGTGCATTTCGTGTTATTCAGTCCTGAAACCTTGGCCGAGTTTATACAGGCTGCGAAAAACGAGCAGCGGCGGCGCAATGCCACGCACTGGAGTTTCGCGACCATAGAAACCAATTGAATAAAATTATTCAACAGACAGACGAGGCAAACATGAGCCGCAAGAAGATCATCGCAGCCAACTGGAAGATGTATAAGACCCCAGGGCAAACACGTCAGTTCATGCAGGAATTCATACCCTTGGTGGCCGGACACACCCGCGATCAAATCGTAATCTGCCCACCCTTCGTTAACATTGCGACCCTGGTCGAAATGGCCGAGGGTACCAACGTAGAAGTCGGCGCTCAGAACGTTTTCTGGGAAAAAGAAGGCGCATTCACTGGCGAAATCAGCTGCGAAATGCTCGTCGGAGCCAAATGCGAGTGGGTCATCATCGGCCACTCCGAACGGCGTCAATACTTCGGCGAAACCGATGACACCGTCAACCGCCGTCTGGAAGTGGCGCTCGAAGCTGGACTTTCCCCTATCGTTTGCGTCGGCGAAGTTAAGGAAGAGCGCGAAGCGGGCATTACCGAAGATGTGCTTCGTCGCCAGTGCTCGCGGGCGTTCAGAGGCATTTCCGCACGCAAGGCCGCCAAAATGACCGTTGCCTACGAACCGGTATGGGCCATCGGCACGGGATTGACGGCAACTCCTGAAATGGCAAATGATGCGCACCGCTTGATCCGCCAGGAAGCAGCGAACGTCTTCGGCGATGACTATGCCCGGCAGCTTCGCATCCTTTATGGCGGAAGCGTTAAACCAGAGAACGCGCATAACTTGTTGGAGCAGGCGGAAATCGATGGCGCGCTCATTGGGGGCGCCAGCCTCAAGCCCGACTCACTCGCGAAAATCGTAAAATGGTAGCAGCGCATTCTGGAATTCCGGCCGCGCACCGTCGTTTACGGCCGGAATTCCACAGTTATGTTTACTGTTTGGCCCGCCAAGGCTTCCCAAGTGTGCCGAGTTTGTTATACTTAGTTACGTTCGTTGGAAGTTGAGTCGTTGCGATCAGGACTCCAGTCCTAAGCGGTAGCAGCGATGGCAGTGCGGAAGTGGTGGAATTGGCAGACACACCATCTTGAGGGGGTGGCGCCGAGAGGCATGCGGGTTCAAGTCCCGCCTTCCGCACCATAAGTTCTCCCGGAAACTCAGGGTTCAACGCTTCAAATTGTCCCAGGCAGGCAATGTTAGAATACTCCGGTGTGCGTAAACCGCCGGAAAGGATAAGCATGATTCTCGTTCTGGTCACCATCGTTCACGTCATCGTGTGTCTCTTCCTGATCGGGGTAGTCCTGCTGCAGAGCGGTGCCAGCGCCGATCTCGCCAGTGCTTTCGGCGGAGGACTGGGCAGCCAGACAGCATTTGGACCACGCGCGGGAGCCAACCTCCTGACCAAGTTCACAACTTGGGCTGCGGTCATATTCATGCTCACCTCATTCACCTTGGCGATTATCTCCACGCGCAGCAGCGGCGGCGGATCGGTGCTCGACAACACGAAGTCCGCTCCGGTGAAGACCGCCCCGGCAAAATAGATCTCTATTCAGACAGAAATCCCCCGCTGCGCGGGGGATTTTTTTGTGGTCATTCTTCCCTGAAAGGCCCTTCCCTACTGCAAAAACGGATTGAACACCCGCTCCTTGCCAATGGTGGTCAACTGACCGTGTCCCGGGACAACGCTCACGTCGTCAGGCAACGTGAGCAGCTTGGTGCGTAGTGAATTCATAAGCTTTTCGTAGCTGCCGCCGGGCAAATCCGTACGCCCCACCGATCCAGCAAACAGCGTATCGCCCGCAATCAGCTTCTTTTCTTTCGCAAAATAGATACAGAGCGACCCTTCGCTGTGCCCCGGCGTCAGCAGGATTTCACCACTGATAGACCCAACTGTAACTTTGTCCCCATCCTTCAGGTACCTGTCCACTTCGACCTTGCCTGGATCTTCCATCCCTGCCCACTGAGCCTGCAAAAACAGCTGGCCCAGCAGAGCGGAGTCGCCTTCGTTGAGCAGAACCGACGCTCCGGTTGCTGCCTTCAGCCGCATGGCACCGCCGATGTGATCAATGTGCGCATGGGTCATCACTATCTGCTTCACTTGCAATCCGTGGCGCGCCACAATTGCGAGAATCCTCGGAACCTCTGCGCCAGGATCGATAACCATCGCTTCATGCGACTGTTCATCGCCGACGATGGAGCAGTTACTCTGGAATGGGCCAAGGGCGACAACTTCGTGAATCATCGATCGATCATATCCTCAAGGCAGCACGAACTCAAAGTCCCAGGGGCTCAGTGCTGCGCATCGATGGCCCGCAGTACGCGCGATATCCCTTCGCGGAAATTTTCTTCCGGCGCGATGAGGCTCACAACCAGGTAACCCGCGCCAGGAAAATCAAAGAAATGTCCCGGATGAATCAGCACGCCCTCTCGCTCCAGCAGTTCAATGGCAACATCCTCATCCGAACGCGTTGCCGGAATGCGCAGTACGGCATACCACCCGGCGTCAAGCGCGAGCCGAGTCGTCATCTTCGCTGCGGCTAATTGCATGTCGAGTTCGCGCAGATTCCGCAGAGCTCGCTCCCGCAACTGATGCTGAATCTCCCCCCGCGTCTCCAGAAGTTCGGGGATAGCCCACTGCACCGGAGCGTTCGGCGAGAGATACGTGTCGGCGATGACATCGAGGCGATCAAGCGCCGCCTTCACCAGTGCCTTGGGCCCGCTCGCGGCAATCCAGGCAACCTTGATCTGCGGCAGAGCACAGATCTTTGAAAGCCCGCTTAAGGTAAACGTAAGCGCACCTTCGTTCGAAGCGAAGCTCATCGGCTGCTCATCGGTCAGCCCGTAATCGAGGAAGACTTCGTCGGCCACCAGCGCCAGTTCGTGAACACCGCACAGACCGTTCAGGCGCTCCAGCTCCCAGGCCCGCGTAAAGTGACCGGTAGGGTTATTCGGATTGACCACCATAATGGCTTTTGAGCGCGGCGTAATCGCCCTTGCCAGCGACTCGAATTCGATCTGCCAGCCTTGGTCGTACACCAATTCGTAAGGCACCAGCTTCACGTCCTGAATGTCGGCCAGAAACTCAAAAAGGGGGTAACTCGGCGAAGGAACCAGCACCTCGTCTCCCGGATCGCACAGCAGACGGAAGCAGTAAGAGTAGGCCTCGCTCGTGCTGACCGTGAGGATGATCTGTTCCGGCAAGAGCTCGATTCCGCGCGCCGCATAGTACGACGAAACGGCCTCGCGCGCCGACAGAATCCCCTTCGAGGCCGGTTCGTATTCGAGCGCCCGGGGATGTTGCAGCGAGCGGAGAATGCGCTCGCCTTCAAAGCTCAGGCCCACCGTAGTAGGGTTTGAAGCCGTCAGGTCCAGCAGCGTGCGCCCATCGCGCCGAGCTTTTTCCAGGGCGAGCGAGTAGCGGTTCGTCGAAAGGTTCCAGTCTGTTCTGCGAGCAAACATCTTCTCTCACGTTACCGCGCAACACCGCTGCGGGCAAGAGGCTCGCGTGAGGCACTGTATGGAACACTTTAAGCCGTTGACCACGACTTGCGGGGAATGTACGCTGGGCAGAAACTCTGCTTCAGACGCACGGGGATAAGCCATTGAACGCTCTTCGTCAATTCTTTCAGATCGAGTTGCACGGTAGCACCTTGCGCCGCGAGATTCTGGCTGGTCTCACGACCTTCACCACCATGTCGTACATCATCGTGGTCAACCCGGCGATTCTCAAAACCGCTGGCATTCCCACGGGACCGTCCATGACGGCGACGATCCTGGCGACCTGTGTCGGCTGTCTGCTGATGGGCGTCTACGCCAATCGACCCTTCGCCATCGCGCCCTACATGGGGGAAAACGCCTTCATAGCGTTCACCGTGTGCCTTGGCCTCGGGATTCGCTGGCAAACCGCGCTGGGCGCAATCTTTATCGCGGGCCTCGCCTTTGTTGTGCTCACCGTTCTGCGCTTGCGCCAGTGGCTGGTCGAATCCATCCCGACCTCCCTGCGCTACAGCTTTGCCGTGGGTATAGGCCTGTTCCTCACCTTCATTGGACTTAATCAAACCGGCATCGTCGAGCTCGGCGTACCGGGCGCCCCGGTCAAAGCGGGCGCGCTCACTGGCCCTCCGGTCCTCGTCGCCATCTTCGGATTCCTGCTGATTGGCGCGCTCGTAATACGAAAAGTTCCCGGTGCACTTCTTATAGGAATTGTCTCCACCGCGCTGTTGGCCTTCGCGACGCGCATTACCCCCTGGCCCACCGCATTCTTCGGCGCGCCCTCGAGCGTCGCTCCCATTTTTGCGCAAATCGACCTGCGCGGAGCGCTCTCGCCCAAAGCTCTGCCCATCGTCCTTACCATCTTCATCATGGCTTTCGTCGACACCATGGGCACGCTCATTGGACTCTCTGCCAGGGCGGGTTTTCTCGACAAGCATGGCAACCTGCCGCAGATTGAACGCCCCATGATGGCCGATGCCATTGCGACCACGCTGTCGCCCGTTTTCGGCACCACAACTTCGGGAGCCTTCGTCGAATCCGCTACCGGAATCGAAGCTGGAGGACGCACCGGACTGACCGCCGTCGTGGTGGCCATCTGTTTTGCCCTGTCGGCGTTCACGGCGCCTTTCGTCGCCGCCATTCCGCCGCAAGCTTACGGCCCCGCGCTGATCATCGTCGGCCTCTTCATGCTTGCGCCCATCACCCGCATTGATTTCACGGACTACACCGAGTCTATCCCTGCCTTCGCCGTCGTCTCGCTGATGTGCTTCACCTACAACATCGCAGTCGGTATCACCGCAGGATTTCTGCTCTACCCGTTCTGCAAACTGGTACAGGGCAAAACCCGAGAGATTGGCATGGGTCTGTGGATACTCGCGGCACTGTCAGTTCTGTTCTTTGTCTTTTATCCATATAAGTAGGTCCATGGAAAGGTCTCTCACAGACGAGAAAACCTAGGTTTCGGTTTGTTCCAATCATAAGAATCAGCTCTGAAGAGTTCTACACAACCGCGCAAACCCCGGCGGGAGGTCTTGTGTACACAATCAAAGAAGATCACAGCATTTACTACACGTTTACTACAGAAGATCGGTGCGTTATGTGTTAGGTTGAAGGGCTCCGGATGAGGAGATGTGAGGTTGGTGAGAATGATTGGTGAAGATGAAGCCGACAGCTATGACGGTCCGTTAATAACGGCACCAAGACCTGCCGAAGCCGATTACCTTGACGGCCTCCCCGTACCCAAGCGGTACTGGGCCATGCTGAGCATTTCCCTCACGGTTTACGTGGCGGTTGTAGAGGTGATAGGCACCAATGTTGCGCTTCCGACGATTGCCCGTTCTTTGGGTGCTACTCCGGCGGCCTCGATCTGGATCGTCAATGCCTACCAGCTTGCGGTAGTCACGACATTACTGCCATTTTCCGCATTGGGGGACATTGTTGGTTATCGGAGGGTGTACCAGGCCGGAATAGCAACCTTGGCGATAGCTTCGCTCTTTAGTGCCCTTTCCCATTCGCTGATTTCGTTAGCGGTTGCGCGTTTTATCCAAGGGCTGGGCGTCTCAGGAGTCCTAAGCGTAAACATAGCACTGGTACGCACCATTTTCCCTTCCAGCATGCTCGGGCGGGGAGTGGGTATAAACGCGATGATCAGTGCGGTTTCAACCTTTCTGGCACCAATGGTCGCCACAGGCATCCTGTCAGTCGCATCATGGCACTGGTTCTTCGCCGTGAATATTCCAGTGGAGATCTTCGCTCTCGTAATCACAATGTTTGCTCTGCCCAATCCAACCGGCTCAGGACGCCCGTTTGAGTATAAGAGCGCACTCCTGAGTGCATTGACGTTCGGCATTCTGCTGAGCAGCGCCAGTGCTTTCGGTCATGGAGTATCGGCAAGGACGGGCGCGATCGGGGTTGCGGCGGCTATCTGTGCCGGCGTTGTCCTGGTGCGGCGCGAGCTGTCCCAGCCTGCCCCGTTGTTAGCGGTTGATCTGCTACACAAACCGCTTTTTGCTTTGTCGATGGCGACCTCTGTCTTCTCTTATACGGCACAGATGCTGGCTTATGTGTCCCTGCCTTTCTATTTGCAAAATGTTTTGGGCCGTAGTCAGATCGAGCGCGGGTTCCTCTTCTCAGCCTGGCCATTGGGGGCTATGGCTGCAGATCTCATTGCGGGATACATGGTTGAACGCTGTTCGTCTAAACTTTTGGGAGTTTTTGGGATGGCCACATTGAGCGTCGGTCTGTTGTCACTGGTGCTACTGCCGACACGCGCGGCCACCGTGTCCATTGTTTGGAGAATAGCTCTGTGCGGTGTCGGCTTTGGATTCTTTCAAACCCCGAATAATCGAGACATTATGTCCTCTGCTCCGAAAGAACGGAGCGGTGCGGCGAACGGAATGTTAGGCACCTCGCGTTTGACGGGACAAACTCTTGGAGCGGCCTCGGTTGCCCTGATCTTCCACCGCTTCTCGGGTGCAACCAACGCGGGTTCGCTGGCCGTCGGCGCATGCTTTGCATTTGGTGCCGTGATTCTAAGATATGTGCTATCAAGGTCGGAGTAGACACATCATCCGTCGCCGGGTGCCACCTTAGCCCTGAGTTCTCGGCCTAAGGTGGGAAGCGATGCAGAACATTTCCGCAGACTTGTTCCCTAGCTAATCCTTTCAGTAAAAATGATGGCGCTCCTCAACCCAGTTGTCTTCGCCAGTGTCCGCTGTCCTACTATTCAGAGTCTCTCGACTTAAGTCATCCGCACAAGAACACTAAAAACCTTAATCAGAAATAGTTCAGGCCTAGGGCAGTATTCTGAGGCAAGGTAAGTAGTTCCCTGATGTAAGTAGCGGAAACAGATCCGTACTGTTGCTTCAGGAACATTAAATGAGAAAACTTTTCCCACTACCGGTCCTGCTAGTTCTCGCCGCTGCTCAGATAGGCTGCGGCGGCGGCTTTGCAAAAGTTCAGTCTGCAGCAGTCACGCCGAATTCGACATCGACTCCAAGCTCGACGTCTCCTAACACTACGAGTACTGATACTCCTGCGTCTTCGAGTACTGGCTCGACGTCTACCTCTAGCTCTACGTCCACCCCCTCGCAGACGTCCACGGCCGCTCCAGCGACGACTTCGCCGTCGGCCACGCCCTCAGAAAGTCGCGCCACACTGGCCAGCGCCTACAGCAGCTACATCTCTTCGGCTTACGCCTCGAACTCGCTTTACTCCGCTTCGAACACCTACTATGTGTCGGCGAACGGCAGCGACTCCAATTCGGGAAGCTCAGCTGCACCCTGGGCGACGTTGGACCATGCCGCCTCGACCGTAAGCGGATGCGCTCTGGTTCTGGTAGGCCCAGGAACTTACACGGTCTCCAGCGGTCGCACGGCCAAGATCACCGGCAGCGGTACCAGCGCCTGCCACACTGCGTTTGTAGCTTCGGGCTACGGTACTTCGATTCTTAACACCGCAAACAACACTGCCAACGATCCGGCAATCTGGATCACCGGCAACTACGTCGACCTGGTCGGCTTTGATATCAATAACCCGAAGGGTTGCATGGGCGTTTTTTCAAACGGAAACTATGTGAACCTCACCTACAACCGCATTCATGACATTGACAACGGCTCTGGAGCTTACACTTGCGGCGA
>Ga0183095_10529_pt1 | contig 60481 bp, 51 predicted proteins | sample BioMet4_FD_130346 | JGI IMG/M metagenome (GOLD analysis project Ga0183095, IMG submission 130346) | Microbial communities from bioreactor (seeded with sewage sludge) at LBNL, California, USA - Biofuel metagenome 4 (v2) (version 3) | ecosystem: Engineered > Bioreactor > Anaerobic > Unclassified ... | reverse complement strand
AGGGGGGTTCTAAAAATTCGTTTTTCAGTTTATTTTAAAAATTGATTCGCACAGAAAGGTCAAATTCTTCTTCAAATATTTCAGATCATCTTCCGGACTTCGATTGAAATACCTAAATCTTTTTGTCCTTTGGAAATAAAACATCTGTACTTTTTAATTTTATCTTCTTTTATACGTTTGTTTATCAGAAGTTAAGCAGTTTTTCTAATTAATTGTTCGTATCTGAAAATATTGTATGTCAGATTGATTAAGCCTATGATACCCGTTGCTCTGGCTAATCCGACCGACCAGATATACAATCCTCTCATGCTTTGCTCCATAAAACCGAAAACGTGCTCTACTCTTGCTCTTGTTTTTGATTTTATTCTGTTATTTATCTGTTGTTCTTTAGTCAATGGGGTGTTACGGCGACCTTTTTCGCATACTTGGTTGCTCATTTTGAAATCTGATATTACTTCCTCCTGATTGGGGCCAGTATAAGCACTGTCAGCATAAAGTGGTTGATTTTCATCTTCTTCCGTGAGCAACATTTCCAGTACCTTAGAATCGTGTACGGATGCATCGGAAACCATATAAGTGTCAATAAACTTGCTTTTCCCGTCAATCTTGATATGATTCTTGTATCCGTAATAGTTCTCTCCATTTTTCTGAGTCCAGCGTGCATCAATATCCTTATGGCTCTTCTTGTTAGGGGTATCATTCCATAGATCGTCCCCGTTTTCTTCCTTGATCTGCTTGTTTTCCTCCCGGTTGTTGCGTTGACGGGGAACTTCTGTAAAACTGGCATCTATTATTTTGCCTTCGTTGAATACCAGGCCTTTGTCTTTTAAGTACAAACTAAATTTATCGAATAGATCCTCTACGATACCCATTTCTGTGAGTCTCTCACGAAATGCCCAGATCGTCTTTTGATCAGGAACTTTATCCCCTGTTTCAAGTCCTAAAAACACTTTAAAGCTAGTCCGATCAATGATTTGGTATTCTACCTGCTCATCTCCAAGATTGTAATAACGTTGGATCAACATGATCTTAAACATTAAAACAACATCAAAAGGTTTGGCACCAGCGTTATTCTTTTTGTTCGTGTTTAATAGCTTTTCTTCAAGTACAGGTCTAAAAAATTCAAAATCAATTACTTTACTAATAGCTGCCAAAGGATTGCCCATTTCAGATAGCTGTTCTGTTGCAAACTGCTTATCAAAAAGACCTATTTTACCCTTGGATTTATATTTCTTGGACATCGGTTAATGATTATCATTTTTTAATAGCCAAATATAACTTTATTTATTTGATATACTGCTATTTAAATTTTAGAACCTCCCTTCAGATATATCTCATTCCATTTATAGAATCCCCCATATTTTATCAGAATCCGGAAAATCTAATTTTTGATTAGTGAATATAGTAGTCTTATCTCTTCCGCCCAAAAACTATCATCAGGTGTTTCCAGTATCAGTGGCATATCATCAAAGCGCGTATCATTCATCAATGTCTCAAAAACTTCCATACCCAAAACACCTTTCCCAAGATTATCGTGCCTATCCACATGTGAATTCAATTCTTTTTTAGAATCGTTAACATGCCATCCTTTTAACTGTTTTAAACCAATCGTACGGTCAAATTCATCCATCATTTTATTGAAGCCAGAATGTGTAGAAAGATCATATCCTGCGGTGAAAGCATGACAGGTATCGATGCAAACTCCAACTCTGGATTTATCCTCTACCTGATCAATTATTTCAGCAATCTGTTCAAAAGCATAGCCGACATTTGAACCTTGTCCCGCGGTATTTTCAATCACTGCCGTCACTCCTGAGGTTTTTTCAAGAGCTATATTAATGGATCCGGCTATTGTTGTCAGACATTCAGAAATAGAAAATCGCCCAAGATGACTCCCGGGATGAAAATTAAGTAAACTAAGACCCAATTGCTCACAACGGTACATTTCATCGTTAAAAGATAATCTGGATTTCTCCAGCTCAATGGCATCAGGATGTCCAAGATTTATAAGATAACTGTCATGAGGAAGAATCAACTCGCGGCGGAAGCCAAGTTTTTCGCAGTTCGCTATAAAAAGATCAATATTGGAAGGTGTTAATGGTTTAGAAGCCCATTGTCGTTGATTTTTTGTAAAAAAAGCAAATGCCTTTGCCCCAATTTCATGGGCATTCAAAGGTGCATTTTCGACACCACCTCCTGCACTTACATGAGCTCCTACATATTTCATAATGCTGATTTTAATCTTGTTTAAAACAATCTTTATACAAATATATGATAAATAATTTTCATGTTTGATTAAAAATTTAAATTCAAATCAAAAATTTCATATAATTTCAACATCTCTTTTTACCAGATTCCCGATGAGAAAATACGTCATATTTATTTTCATATTTCCTGTTATTTTTGGAACCATTTCTTTGGGAGCCAAAACATTAACTGATTCAACAGAAGTCATCGGCAAAAAGAAAGGATGGAATTTTGGAATAGTGCCGGCTATTTCTTACGATACGGATTTAGGTTATCAATATGGTGCTGCCGTTAATTTCTATGATTATGGGGAAGGGAAGAATTATCCTGCCTATCGTCATTCTATCTATCTTGAAATTTCACGGTACACTCTTGGTAGCGGTGTTTATCGATTATTTTACGATTCAGAATACCTGATTCCAAAAGTTCAATTAACAGCAGATCTAAGTTACTTACCAGAACTCGCTTATAGTTTTTACGGATACAATGGCTATGAATCCGTGTACCATAAAGAATGGGAGGATAAAAACTCACCTCTTTACAGAACAAGAATGTTTTACCGGAATCAGGAAAATCTGTTACGATTCAAAGTCGATTTTCAGGGGCGTATCGGACTGACTCATTTAAAATGGATTGCAGGTTTAAATTTTCTCAATTTTGATATTTCATCTGTTGATATAGAACGTTTTAACAAGGGGAAAAGCGAGTCCGATAAATTGCCCGCATTAGAAGAACAACCGGGATTATTTGAAAAATATAAACAGTGGGGATTGATTGATAATAAGGAAGCAAATGGTGGATTCATTCCGGAACTAAAAGGAGGATTTGTTTACGACACACGCGACAATCAACCCAATCCCTTTAAAGGGATCTGGAGTGAAGCAGTCATTGCTTTTGCGCCCCAACTATTGGGTGCAGAAACCGGATTTTCCAAGATATCTCTCACACATCGTCAGTATTTTCCTCTTCTGAAGGATCTTTCTCTGGCCTTTCGCCTGGGTTGGCAACAAACCCTTGGCGGGCATGTACCTTTTTATTATCAGCCACAGATCATCACATCATTCCTCGCGGGCTCCTCCTCATCCGGGTTGGGCGGCGCGAAAAATATCAGAGGAATCCTGCGTAACAGGATTGTAGGAGATGGGGTTGCCTACAGTAATCTTGAGTTAAGGTGGAAATTTGCAAGAATGAAACTCATCCGGCAAAATTTCTATTGGGGATTAAATGTTTTCACCGATGCAGGAATGGTCACAAAAAAAATCAATATAAATGATAAACTAAATTTAATACAGGAACCAGTATCGGATTATTTTGATCAGGGAAAAGAAAAAATACATCAAAGTATAGGCTTTGGAATCAGATTGGCTATGAATTACAACTTCATTGTTGCAGCCGATTATGGGAAAGCATTAAATAATCAGGATGGTGATTCCGGAATTTATATTGGGATGAACTATTTATTTTAACCACTTAAAAAAGTAATTTTTGTTTGTCACTCAATAGTTCCGGCTCTGTCAGAATTAAATTATTGTTATTCAATCATCAAATATCTTTCATACAAGAGTCTCTTGTTCATATTTTTAAAATAATGCTTACCTTTGCACCCTCAAATTTTTTTAATGCAAAATATCAGAAATATAGCAATTATCGCTCATGTTGACCATGGTAAAACTACCTTGGTGGATAAAATGATCATGTACTCAAACATCTTCCGGAGCAATCAAAATCCGGGAGAACTGATTCTTGACAGTAATGATCAGGAGCGTGAACGGGGGATTACCATTCTTGCCAAAAATGTTTCGGTTGTTTATAAGGGTACAAAAATTAATATCATTGATACCCCGGGGCACTCTGATTTTGGAGGTGAAGTTGAAAGAGTACTCAATATGGCCGATGGTGTTCTCCTGTTGGTAGACGCTTTTGAAGGAACAATGCCTCAGACGAGATTTGTACTTCAAAAAGCAATTCAATTAGGACTTAAGCCCATCGTTGTAATAAACAAAGTGGACAAGCCAAACTGCAGACCGGATTTTGTTCACGAACAGGTATTTGAATTAATGTATGATTTAAATGCTACAGATGAACAATTAGATTTTCCAACCATTTATGGATCAGCCAAGCAAAACTGGATGAGTCATGACTGGAAAGTCAGGACCAATGATATAACAGAACTGTTTGATGCTATTATTAAGTATATACCTGCTCCTGAAGAAAATAACGGTACTCCGCAGATGCTGATTACTTCCCTCGATCATTCACCATATCTTGGACGTATTGCCATTGGGAAAATACACCGGGGTGAATTAAAGGAGGGAATGAATGTCTCACTGGCCAAAAGAGACGGTACTGTTGTTAAATCAAAGATAAAGGAACTTGACGTTTTCACGGGTCTTGGCCGGGAAAAAGTTTCCAGCGCCTTGAACGGAGATATTTGTGCTCTTGTTGGTATTGAAGGTTTTGATATCGGAGATACTATTTGTGATTATGAGAATCCTGAACCCCTTCAAACGATTTCCGTTGATGAACCGACGATGAGTATGTTATTTACCATTAACAACTCACCCTTTTATGGCAAGGAAGGAAAATACGTAACCAGTCGCCATATCCACGACAGGCTTATGCGTGAACTGGAAAAGAATCTGGCTCTTCGTGTTGAGCCAACTGATTCTGCTGATGCCTGGAATGTCCACGGAAGAGGAGTATTGCATTTATCCGTACTGATTGAAACTATGCGCCGGGAAGGATATGAACTGCAGGTTGGACAACCTCAGGTATTATATAAAGAAGTTGACGGTCAGCAATGTGAACCTATTGAACTCCTTTACATCGATCTCCCTGAATCAATGAGCGGAACTGCCATTGACCTTGTTACCAAACGAAAGGGTGAAATGATAAATATGCAAAGTAAAGGGGACCGTGTAGATCTTGAATTCTATATTCCTTCGAGGGGCATCATCGGTCTTCGTACCATCATGTTGACTTCTACACAAGGAGAGGCTGTAATGTCACACCGTTTCGTAAAATATGACACCTATAAGGGCCCTATTGAAACCCGTATAAACGGATCACTGGTAGCGCTTGAAACAGGAACTGCTTTTGCCTATGCCCTCAATAAACTTCAGGACAGAGGTCGGTATTTCATCGAACCGCAGGAAGAAATTTATGCAGGTCAGGTAGTTGGAGAACACACCCGTGAAGGTGATCTCGCAATGAATCTGACAAAATCAAAAAAACTGACAAACATGAGAGCTTCAGGCTCTGATGATAAAGTTCGGCTTGCACCCCCTATTAAATTCAGCCTTGAAGAAGCTCTCGAATACATCCAAAAGGATGAATACGTGGAAGTAACGCCCAAATCCATCCGTCTTCGTAAAATAATTCTCGACGAAACAGAAAGAAAAAGAGTAGCCAAAAAAGGTTGAAACAAAATAGTTAATACACTTTTCAATCCTGTAGGTAATACACCATTAATGAAAAGCCCTGGTTTAATTCAATAAACCAGGGCTTTTCATTAATAATCACGACCTTTAACCGGAACTGTTTCTGCAATAATTCACGGATCACATTAAATACATTGTGGAGAAAAGAAAAAAATCTGGCCTAAATTTTTCAAAAGCAAAAGATTAAATAAATATCATAACGTGTCAAAACGTTTCATAAGCATTCATTATTTGAATTTGCACAACCCATCTCCTTACCTTTACCTCAATCAGGGGAACGCCGTACCTGGTCCGTACTTGCTCCATACTAACCTCGTACCAGGTTCGGTACAAGACTGGGTTCTTGCTCACGTCATGGAAGCGAACAAATCCCACTAATGCTACGCATTAGTGTTCTTCTCTTCAGGTGCAAACGACTGAAAATGACTTCCCCCTTTCCCGGATACCAAAATTTTTGCTAAATGACAATCTCTACAACTTATTCAAAGTGATCCTAAATCACACAAAGGGATAGGTCTTTACACCGGATCCTCCTTTAATGAATATTATTCAGACAGACATTTTATGTTCAGGGATCTTACTTTTTCCCCTTGAGCCTTGAAAGAATCCAATCCGATTTTAATTGAGCCTGTTCAGGAAATGACCAATGGCCGGTTTCCTGGAAGAGCATCAGTTCTTTCTGTCCCGGAATTACATTATAGGCAGAATACGTGGAGGTAGGCGGACAGGTCACATCATTATAGCCCCAGGTATATATACCTGGGATTTTGACATTCCGGGCGAAATTTACCACATCATAGTATTGTGCTGTTTTTAACTTCTCCTGACTCGCGTCAGCCGTATTCCTGAAAACATGAGGCCATCCTCCTGCACGTTTGGAAAGATAACCGGTCAGATCACATAAAGCCGGGTGAGACACCGCAATATATTTTACGCGGTTGTCGAGCCCTGCCGAAACAATGGATAATGCACCACCCTGACTGCCGCCGCTCACACCGAGATTGATACCATCAAATTCAGGCAGGGAGAATATAAAATCGATGGCCCTGACGCAACCCAGATAAACCCTTTTAAAATAATACGTATCCCTGTTGTCGAAATTAAAGAAAGGATACCCGTTAAGGGCGGTTCTTCCAAGTTCCGTATAAACCGAGGGATCCAATGTAACAGGAATCCCGTGTATTCCAATCTGAAAAGTAATAACACCTTCCTCGGCAGCAGAAATATCTCCGTAATACGGACGCACACCGGCCCCAGGAACGTCCAGAAGAGCAGGGTATTTACCTGGTTTCTTCGGGATGCAGAGTATCCCAAAGATCCTTGTCTTTTTGAAGTTTTGAATATTAACCTCGTAAACATTTGTATTTTCAGTACATCTATCCGGAAGAAGAGTAAGTTTAACATCCATGGGAACCGTGGCAAGTTCCTTTTTAGCTTCGTCCCAAAACTGGTTGAAATCGGAAGGATATTGAATGGTAGGCTTTATCAATTGAGGATCAAAAGCTGCAGTGGCAAGTCCCTCATACCTGTTCTGTTTACAAATTGCAACAACCCGGCAACGCAAAAAGCCGGGATCTTTCATTGAATAAGTGGGAATTTCAAGGATACCATTTTTAAGTACTGCAGAATCCTTTTTTTCAACAGGCATCATCTCGGGCCCCAATTCCCAGATAATTTTCACTCCTGCCAAAGGTTCGTTATTTTTAGTGACAGTAATGGTGAATTTTGGATTTTCCCCCCTTTTATAAATCCAATCTTTATGATCGGGGGCTACGGTAACTTTTACAGACCTTGCGACAGGCTGAGCCTGAAGGTCTAAAGAACAGATCAGCGTCAGAAAAACCAGAATAAAAGAGGTTGTTTTTATAACTGTCATAATATTAATGTTTAATTAAATTCTGAAACTATTATTTGAAGTCGTAAAAACACAATAAAACTGCCCTTTAGAGCTCAATCCTCGTTTTAGGCACTCATTTCGTGGATAACCAACAAGAAAATAATTCCAATGATAATCCGATAATAACCGAAATATTTAAAACCGTAATTCTGAACCAGCTTCAGGAAAATCTTGACAGCTATCCATGCAGTAATAAATGCAATAATCAATCCTATAATCAGAAGGCCTAACTCATTATGTGTGAAAACAACCGGTGTTTTTATTAAATCATACCCTGTGGCAGCAAACATGGTCGGAACTGCAAGAAGAAAGGAAAATTCAGTAGCCTGTTTTTTATCGAGTCCGTTAAAAACGCCACCGATAATGGTAGCAGCAGCCCTTGAAACACCTGGAATCATTGAAAAACATTGAATAAGACCAATAAAAAAGGCATTTTTATAGGAAATTCTTTCCAAGACATCGGTGCGACTCTGTTGGTTAACCACTCTCTTATCGATCAGAATCAGAAATACACCACCCAGAATAAGAGAAATGGATACAACAATTGGATTGAATAAATAATCTTTGATAAAATGATAAGCTAAAAATCCAATAATTCCAGTTGGAATAAAAGCAGTACCCAGTTTCAGATAGATCGAAATACTTTGGAAAAAACGCCTTATATACATCAGCACAATAGCCATAATTGCTCCGATCTGGATAGCAATTTCAAAAGTCTTTACGAAAGAATCGTCCTGTATTCTCATTGCTGCAGAGGCAAGAATCATGTGACCGGTTGAAGATACCGGAAGAAATTCTGTCAAACCTTCAATAATGGCAATTACGATGGATTGAATGATATTCATTTTAAAATTTTAAATTTTTTATAAATCTGAGTATTGTATTTTCTCTCACATTAATACAATCCTGCAAAAATAATAATTCAGGTAGTTCTGATGGGAATGTAATCTTAATTCTGATAAAAAAATCTCAGGTATTCTATCAATGCTGTTTAGCCTCTGTAATCGGGCTTAAAATATTATACGATAACTTTGTTATATGTGAGCTAAGAAGATTACGAACCTAAATTTGATATAAATAGTTCATTATCAGATTTAATGCAGCCCATAAGAGAATAGCAGGATATTAGTGCAACCCTACCCCGTCAGCGGTTAAGAGATTGTAGAATAATGATTCTGCAACTTTTTAATTTGTCTGAACTTGTGAACCTGCTATATTTATGTTATATTTAACTTTATAGAAAATCTCTTTTCACATCGAAGATGGAAAAAAAAACAGCCAGTAATGATTTTTCAGGTCTTTATACTGATTATTATGAATTTACCATGGCGCAGGGGTATTTCCTTGCAGGCCGTAAAGATGAAACAGCAGTTTTCGATTATTTTTTCCGGACAAATCCCTACGGAGGAGGTTTTTTAGTCTTTGCCGGTCTTGCGGATCTGATTGAATCCCTTCAGCTTTTCTGTTATCCGGAGGAGACCCTCCAATTTCTTTCTAAACAAGGATTCCTGCCAGAGTTCCTGGATTATCTGAAGAATTTCAGATTCCAGGTAACGATTTCTTCGGTCCGGGAAGGAGAGATAGTATTTCCAAATGAACCTCTTTTACGGGTAGAAGGCACTATTATCGAGACCCAGCTGATAGAAACAATGCTGTTAAACATCATAAATTTTCAATCTCTGATTGCTACCAAATCCTACAGGATAAATCTTGTAGCAGGTGAAAAAAAATTCACGGATTTCGGCCTGCGCAGGGCACATGGATTGGGAGGAATCATGGCAAGCAGGGCCACCATTATCGGCGGAGCCACCTCCACTTCCAATGTGGCGGCAGGATTCAAATACAATATTCCGGTGTCAGGAACAATGGGACACAGCTGGGTGCAGAGCTTCAAGGATGAAATAACGGCCTTTAGAAAATTTGCAGAATTTAACCCTACCAATGCTGTTTTCCTGGTCGATACCTATCACACGCTCAAAAGCGGTGTACCAAATGCGATAACAGTGGCAAAAGAAATGAGAAGAGAAGGAAAAGAACTGGCAGGAATAAGACTTGACAGCGGAGACTTCTCCTACCTCACTAAGAAAAGCAGGCAAATGCTTGACGATGCCGATCTTCGGGGGGTCAGGATCTTTGTATCCAATCAGCTGAACGAATATGTTATCAAAAGTCTGATCGATCAGGGCGCGCCTATTGACGGTTTTGGAGTTGGAACAGATCTTGTTACCGGGAAGCCTGATGCCGCTTTGGATGGAGTCTATAAACTCTCCGAATGCAATCATCAACCCTGCATGAAAATCTCTGAGTCGATTGAAAAAATGACTTTACCCGGCAAGAAACATCTTTACCGCTTTTACGACAATCAGGGAAATTTCTTCCGGGATGGAATTCTTCTGGAGAGTGAGAATCCTGATTTGTGCAAAAATATTCATCATCCAAATTATCCGGAGAAACTGACACCGGTCGGTGATCTTAAAAGGGAATTAATCCATCAGGTTGTATACAAAAATGGAGTAACTACAAATTTGCTGGTCTCTCCCTTTGAGATAAACAATTTTCTTCAGTCAAGAGCTGCACATCTTCCCGAAGAACATAAAAGATTTATTATGCCACACATCTATAAGGTCGGCATATCGGCAAACCTGCTCAAATTAAGGGATGATCTGAGAAATAAAGTGCAAAGAAATACGATGATGTGAAGAAATGCTGATTAAATCTCATGTTATCAACTATTCAGCACATCACCACATCATCGCATCGTATCATCCTGATTTCTATTTTGCCGGTACATTTTTTAATACCTCGACCAGGAAATCCCAGAATTTCTGTACAGAAGGTATATAAGCCCTTTCATCCGGTGAATGGGGCGCAACATTGGTAGGCCCAAAGGAAATCATGTCCCAGTTCGGATAAGTTCCACCCAGTATTCCGCATTCAAGACCCGCATGTACTGCCGTAACCACAGGGTCTTTACCAAACTTTTTCCGGTAAACTTCTTCCGAAAGTTTTAATATAGCCGAATCCATGTTGGGTTTCCAGCCGGGATAGCTTCCATCGAAAGACACCATGGCTCCGCCAAGAGAGAAGACACTATCAATCATTTCTGTCAGATCATCCTTGGCTGAATCAACAGCGCTTCGTAACAGACACTTGACAAAGATGACCCCTTTCTCCGATTTCACCGTGGAAAGATTTGTTGAAGTTTCAACCATTCCAGGCATACTGTCACTCATCCTGATTGGACCATTCGGACAGGCATATACGGAATCGATCAGATCATCCTGTACACGTTCTTCAATCAAAGATTTCGGCATGACTGTTTCCTGTGCCTCAAAACGAAGATTAGGTTCCACTAAACCGAGTTCAGCCTTGTAGGTATCTTCATACCGCTTTACGGCTCGTTTAAATTTTTCTGCATTCTCGGTGGGAACAACTACCATGGCATAGGCCTCCCGTGGAATGGCATTACGCATCCCGCCTCCGTTAATCTCAGCCAATCTTACATCAAGTTCATTTACCGCGTATTTAAGGAAACGGATAAGAAGTTTATTGGCATTCCCTCTTCCCAGGTTGATTTCAAGTCCAGAATGGCCGCCTTTCAAGCCGGATATGGCAACTTTCATAGGAATGACGTCTTCCGGAACAATTACTTCATCGTATTCAAATTCTATATTGGCATTAACCCCACCAGCGCATCCGATATACAGCACTCCTTCTTCTTCCGAATCCAGGTTTAAAAGGATTTCGCCCTTCAACCAATCGGGTTGAAGTCCGATGGCTCCTGTCATTCCGGTCTCTTCGTCACAGGTAAAGAGTGCTTCAACAGGCCCGTGTACCAGGTCTTTGGATGCCAGTACCGACATAGCCGTTGCAACCCCTAATCCATTGTCAGCTCCAAGAGTGGTTCCTCTTGCCCGGACCCAATCACCATCAATCCAGGCATCAATAGGATCTTTTTCAAAATCATGAACTGTATCACTGTTTTTTTGAGGGACCATGTCCAGATGTCCTTGTAAAATAACTCCTTTACGGTTTTCCATTCCCGGGGTTGCCGGTTTGCGAATCAGGATATTTCCGGTGGAATCCATTTTACTTTCCAGTCCGAGACTTTTGCCATAGGCCAGCATAAACTGCTGAATCTGCGCTTCTTTCTTTGAGGGCCTTGGGACCTGTGTTAACTTGTAAAAGTTTCCCCAAACTATTTTAGGTTCCAGATTCTTTATTTCACTGCTCATAATATAGTTTTTGAAATTAGATTAGAATAAAAACATAAAATTACTATTTTTAACCGTTAAAAATGATCTTTTTAACATTTAAGAAAAAAGAATATCTCGTTATTTTTAGTGGCGACCTCAGAGAAACTGCTCCCGGACAAAGGACAAACGGAGTAATGGCATCTCTTACCTACACCTTTATTCATCTGCCTTTCATCAATTTTTTACTACACTTGCTACTATTATATTCTTGCTATTTTAAGTTGTTCATAGCAACAAAAAAAAGCCACCCTTGTGGATGGCTCTTCACTATGAAAAAACAATTAAAATTTATTTCTGAATATTCGGCAGTTCCAGCCCGTACCCTTTTTTACGGTCTTCCGTTTTCAGAAGAAATGAAAAAAGAATGGCAAGAATCCCGAAACAGGCAAAGATCAACATGGGGATGGTATAATTGTATTGCGTGATGATCTGATCTTTCCCGTCCACCATTTTGTGTATCGTTCCCGTAATGCAATACTTATCAAGGACAACTCCGATGAGCAGCGGCACTCCCATAAGGCCCCAGTTCTGAACCCAGAACGTGATAGAATAAGCGGTTCCCAGTTTGCTCTCCGGGATAATCTTGGCAATCGATGGCCACATGGCGGAGGGAACCATCGAGAATGCGATTCCCAACACCATCACCAATCCTATTGCAATCGGAAAGCTGTTTAAGGAAGGTACTGAAAACAACAAATGTACGAATACCAAAAGGATAGATCCGGTTATCATGATCGATGCACCCTTTCCCTTTTTATCAAACAAACCTCCAAATACCGGCGTTAGTATTAAAGCGCTGAAAGGCAATAAAGCAGGAATATAACCGGCAAAAGAATCAGAAATACCAAATTTCTGGACAATCATGTTGGTTGCATATTTAATAAAAGGAAAAACTGCTGAATAAAACAAGACGCAAAGTATAGTAATATACCAGAACGCCCGGTTTTTACCTATTTCGACAATATCTGAAAATTTAAATTCCTCACCTTTCTGTATACCGGCATCAGCCTCTTCTTTATCCAGTTTACGGTCCATAAAGGTAAACAGGATAAACACCAGTAATCCTAAACCCAGTAAGAAAAGAGAAAGGATAACCGGGGCACTGATATCACCTGTCAATTTTACCAATGGAATTGGTGTAAACATAGCTAAAGCCGTTCCAATGCGGCCTGTAGAGGTGTTCAGACCAATGGCCAACGCCATTTCTTTCCCGCGGAACCAACGCACGACCGCCTTATTGGCAGCAATACCAAACATCTCGCATCCGACTCCGAATATGGCAAATCCAAATCCCGCCACAACGGCCGACTTTGCCGAGGGCGCTATCGCCTGCCATGAAAAGATAGTTAATTCATACATTCCCTGCACATGACCGGAAATAGCCCAGTATTTAATGGATCCACCAATCAACATAATGACTATCCCAAGTATTCCGGTGAACCGGACTCCCATTTTGTCCAGAATCATTCCGCTGAAAATCAGCATCAACAGAAAAACGTTGAACCAGCCGTAACCGCTGGTAAAGAAGCCGTAGTCAGAAGCCGACCAGGCCAGATTAGCCTGTAATCTTTCCTGTAAAGGTGCCATCGCATCGGTCAGGTAATACATACACATCATCGTAAATGATACCAACACCAGCATCAGCCAACGCGCAGATTTTGAATCACGAAGGGAACTCTTTATAATTTTGGACATACTGTTTTTATTATCCTCAAGGGTGAATTAGCGGCGCAAGATACTTAAAAATGGAAAAATTTCACTGAAGATTAATTATTGGATGAAAAAGAATTAAAAAATTGTTTTCACATATCTTTACGCTTTCTATCAGAAATTTATTAAAATTGCGGAATTTTTTAGTCGATATAACATTAATTAATAATTGCTATGGGAAAATATAGTCTAAAACCCGTTGACGTACCAAAGGTAAGTACGAAGTATAGAACTATTCATACTAAATTACCTGTTCCAGAATCATTACCAGTATTCGAAAGCCTGGAGAAAAGTGAACCTGTCTCCATGATGGGGCAGCCGCCGATTGTTTGGCACAAGGCAGAAGGATTTCAGGTTTATGATAAATGGGGTAACAAATGGATTGACTGGTCATCTGGCGTTGTGATTGCCAATGCAGGGCATGGCCGTAAAGAAATTGCCGATGCTCTTAAGAAAGAAATCGAACAAGGCCTTTTGACGACTTATGTGTTCGTGCATGAAAAGCGTGCAGAATTAACAAAAATGCTCCAGGCTATTTCTCCTGATCCGGCAAAATACCAGGTGTTTATCCTCAGCACAGGTAGTGAGGCTACCGAAAACTGCATTAAACTTGCCAAAACTTATGCAGTTACCAAGTATGGCAACCATAAAAAGTACTTTATATCTTTCAAAAATGCTTTTCATGGCAGAACCATGGGCGCACAGTTAGCCGGGGGTATGGAAAAACAGAAAACATGGATGGTTGACAGAGACCAGACTTTTGTTCAGGTACCATTCCCGGATGGATATAAAACCGTAGACACTTCATTCGATCTATTTTTAAGCACGCTGAAGGAAAAAGGAATTAAACCGGAAGATATTGCAGGGGTAATGACCGAATCTTTCCAAGGAGTAGGTCCTGATTTCTTACCTGTTGAATACACCCATAAATTACAGGATTTCTGCCACAAGTATGATATCGTCATGATTTACGATGAAGTACAGGCAGGTTTCGGCCGTTCTGGGAAAATGTTTACTTTCCAGCATTATGGCGTAACTCCTGATCTGATTGCATGTGGCAAGGGTATTTCTTCTTCTCTTCCACTTTCAGCCGTTATTGGCCGGAAAGATATTATGGGTCTGTATGGACCGGGATCAATGACTTCCACCCACTCTGCAAGTCCGCTTCCAACAACAGCCGCTATTGAAAGCATCAAACTGATTCAAAAGGAAAACCTTGTTGAAAATTCAAGGAAACTCGGTGAAATACTTGTTCCTGAAATCAAGAGAATTCAACAGAAATATCCTGATGTATTGGGTTGCGCACATGGTCTTGGCCTCGTAGCAGGAATCCAGGTTGTTAAACCCGGCACCAAAACTCCTGATCCGGAAATGGCATTGAAAATAAACGAAAGATGTTTCCATAAAGGATTATTAATGTTTGCTCCTGTTGGTATCGGCGGAGAATGTTTAAAAATTGCCCCTCCTTTGATGATCAACGAAGAAGCCCTGAGAGAAGGGATTAAGGTCTTTGAAGAAGCATGCGACGAAATCTTAGGAAAATAATATCATGACATCTAATAATTCAAATATGCCTCTGGACGTAACTATCGTCGGAGGGGGTATGATCACTCATGATCTGATTTTACCAACTATTTATCATCTGCAGCGTACCGGGTCAGTTAACAACATCAGTGTATGCGCATTGGATTCAGCTCCCCTGAAAGCTCTGAAAGAAAGCAAGGAGATCCTTGAATCATTTCCCGGACAGGATTTCACCGCGTATCCTTCTGTTGATGAACCGGCTGCCAATAAGTATCCGAATCTTTTCAAGGAAGTGATCGCCAAAATGAAACCCAGGCAGGTTGTAATAGTTGCCATGCCTGATCAGCTTCACTATCCTGTGGTAATGGAAGCGCTGAAAAACAATCAGCACATTCTTTGTGTAAAGCCTTTGGTACTGAAATATGAACAGACCGTCGAGATTGAGAAAATCGCTCTCGAAAAGGGATTATTTATCGGTGTTGAATACCACAAACGTTTTGACCGCCGTTCTTTAATGGCTAAACGCGGATATCAATTAGGACAATTCGGCGAATTCGTAGTCGGTGAAGCCAAAATGATCGAGCCTTATTTGTACAGGTACTCCAACTTCCAGAATTGGTTCACCTGCGATAAGACCGACCCGTTTGTTTACGTCGGCTGCCACTATGTTGACCTTGTTTGCTTTATCACCGGTTTGAAACCTGTTGAAGTCAGCGTTTCCGGTGTTAAGGGGAAATTCCCCAACGGCAACGAAGGCTACTTATGGGCCAACGGGAGAGTCCGTTTTGAAAACGGAGCCATCCTTTCAGTAACCGACGGACTTGGCTATCCTGATGCAGGTGCCGGAAGCAACGAACAGAATCTTGAAATGTTCTTCGAAGGCGACGGCCAGTCAGGTCTGGTAAAACATGACGACCAGTTCCGGGGAGTAGAACATTCCTATCTTGAAGGGATTGGCTGTGGAGGTTCTAAATACAATTATGTGAGCCCCGACTTCTACCGTGTCCTTCCCTGGGATGGTCCCGGTTATCAACCCGTAGGTTATGGTGTCGATTCAGTTTCTGCTACCGTCAAAATGGCCAACCGGATTGAAAACGAAGTAAAAGGTCTTTCTGAAGCCGCTTCTCTTGCCAAAAGAAGAGAGATGATCCAGGAAGTTGACAAGAAAGGTATCATCGCTACCCCTGCAAACAGCTACGTCAACGAACTGGTTATGGAAGCCGCTCGTCTTTCTATCCTGAATGATGGCGACGTTGCAACCATTATTTACGGAGACAATCCACACGTGGAACTTCGCAAAAAATAATCTTTACCAGAATATCATTCTGAAAAGAGCAGTCACATCGACTGCTCTTTTTTATTTCCCTTCTTTCCATCTGTCAGTAAATCCATTACCCACTATTTTCTTTATAATCTCCTATTACCAACTCCGGTGATTATTCGTAGTTTATTCGTACATTATTCGTAGATCATTCGTTTATATACGAATAAAGTACGAATAAAGTACGAATAATATACGAATAATATACGAATAATATACGAATGATCTACGAATAAATACTGGAGTAAATACCTTTTTGACAGGGACAAACTATATCAAAAATAAAAGCAGGCGGAAAATCGCGCCTGCTTTTATTTTTGATTGATCTAAGATCAATTAATTGCCGATTCTTTGGATGGCCCCGGTGACTGGATGAAAACTTATTTTATAATCGCCGTTCAGAAGGGCAGCAGGCAGCGGGGTTACAACCCCAAGCTGTGCAATAGGTAAACGGGACTGCGCCAGAACATCGCTTCCATTCAAAAGACGGACGATTGCAAAACCAGGAATACGGTAATAGATCCCGGCTGAAGAACCTTCTCCTGGTGCAGAAGCCTGAGAAGCATTCCGTGTTAAATCAGTGTTTGGCTCCAGATCCAGCATAATGGGTTTCCCCGAGACGTTGTTCTCCGGCAAAACACCCGCCGTGGGCGAAAAGCGAAAGGCCACAAGACCTTTGGCCCCTTTCCCGTCAGGAACAACCTCGAAAATATAATTGTGCTTTTCTTTATAGGATTTCCCAATAAAGAGGGCTGTGTAATCATCAATGGTTTTATCAAGCTCGTCCACCATCACCTGGTAGGCTTTACCGTCCGGCAGCAGTTTGTCAGATTTGGCTGCAAGCACATAAGCTTTTCGTTTCCTTAGTTTGAGAATATCATGGGAAGCTTCTGCGGCTTTCTCCTCAAATGTTTTGAATCTTTCTCCCGAACGCCGCGAGCTGTCTTTCTCAGTAAGAAATGAGTGCATGGACAGATCGGACCATACCAGCTTAGGGATGGTGATGCTGTTAGTAAAGTCGGAAGCAGCTATTTTATTTTTCCCGCCTTTTTCATCACTGTTGATACCCTCCAGAACGCCTTCTTCGGAAAGGCTGAGCATGGCAGCAACAGCGCCGACGGCTTTATGCATTTCAGCAGGATCAGGTTCCCCGTATGTTTCAAGTTTTATCCCTGTAATGGTCCAGTTTTCACCATCGGCAGAAGGTGCATTTTTGATCCCTAAATATTTCAGGGCGTATTCATAGTAAGGACCATGAAAGAATTTTTCCTGGGTAGCCTCTACAAATATTCTTATTCCGGTACGCGGCAACGAATAAACCACTCCACCGGAGAACGGTCCGGTAGGTTCGATTTTCTTTTTATCATCTTTCGTTCCCGCAAGAAGATTTCCGGCCATCAGGAAGATGAACAGAAATAAAAGACTTGTTGATTTCATTGTTTCTACTGTTTTAGTTCTTTGCTTAGAAAAAAAGATTTTTATCCATTTTTCATTGAGACAAATATAAAATTTATAACCTTACGCCCTTCCTTTGCTTTTGCTTTCAGTTCATAAAAATACTTTTTTAACATTGCAGCAGGTGAGGTCACGATTTAATCCGGGATGTTTTTATATAGATTATCCTTATCTTTGTTAAGAGATAAATAAATAAAGAACGCTATTCCGGATTAAAACTCAATTAGCGACTAAATGAAAGCAATAGAGATCAGCACGAGGACTGATAAACAAGGACACTTGAAAATTAACTATCCTTTGAACAAAAAGGATAGCAATGTCCGGATTATCATCCTTGTTGATGAAAAAGAGTATGATAGAGATGAAGAAAAATTATGGGTAGATTCAATCTCCTCAAATCCAGCATTCGACTTTTTAAAAGATGAAGCCGAAGATATCTATTCTTTAACCGATGGCAGTTCAATCAGTGATTAAGAATGCAATTGTTTTGGTTCCATTTCCTTTTGATGACTTCACGGCTACCAAAGTTAGACCAGCTCTTTGTCTGACATCTGAGATTGGGGAATATAATCATGTTATAATTGCCTTTATTTCCAGTCAGATACCGGATGACCTGATTCAAGGTGATTTAATCATCAAAAAGAACTCAATTAATTCTTTGAATACAGGATTGAAAGTTGATTCTGTGATCCGTTTGCATAAAATGGTTACTATTCCTAAAAGTTTAATTATAAGAAAATTAGGAACAATAAATCACGATGTTAAAATGGATGTTAAAAGAAACATCAAACAATTATTTAATATTGATTAGATTATGGATAGAAGGGAATAATCAAATTATTCCTTTTTATCAAAGGCAGCAAAAGCCCGACCCAGGTTATTGGCAATATCACCTGCCAGTAGTGATTCCATTGACATAGACGAAACCAGCAGGTCAGCGCTCAGACCGTGAATATAAACTCCCAGCAGACAAGTTTCAAGAGGAGAATAACCCTGCGCCAGCAACCCGGTGAGAATACCGGTCAACACATCGCCACTTCCGCCGGTAGCCATCCCGGGATTCCCCGTACTGTTGAACCAGCAGTTCCCGTCAGGACAGGCGATGGCGGTGTAAGCGCCCTTGAGTACAAGATAGATACGATTTTCACTGGCAAATCCGATTGCTTTGTTCAGAAGTTCAAAACTGGTAGGAGCCTTTTCTGTCAGACGCGAAAATTCCAGAGGGTGAGGTGTTAAGATGGATTCTTCCGGAAGTAATTTGATCCACTCGGGATTCACGGAAAGAATATTCAATCCATCGGCATCAATAACCAGCGGCTTTTTACTCCTGTTTAGCAATTCAAAAAGGGCGGATTGTGTTTCGGCTTCTTTTCCGATACCGGGACCTATTCCGACTGCGGCATAAGCATCGAGCGGCGGAATTTGGGTGATCAGATCTTCAGATTGGTCAGCATCAACCATGGCCTCCGGTAAGGCAGTCTGCATGATCGGCACCCCGGATTTGGGAAGATGAACCGTTACCAGTCCCGGGCCTGATCTTAAACAACCTTTGGCCGCCAGAACAGCTGCCCCGGTTTTTCCATAACTTCCCGAAATAAGCAAGGCATGTCCGTAAGTTCCCTTGTGGGAGAATTTTTTTCTCTCTTTCCGGATCGATAAGACAGACTCCCTGTCAATAAGATGCCATCTTGTTTCAGTCTCCTTTATCCCCTGGGGATGTAACCCAATGGGCAGGATTTTCCATTTTCCAACACAGGCATCGTTTTCCCTGAAGAAGAAGGATAATTTAGGGAATTGAAGCGTGAGGGTATAATCAGCTCTGATGATGGAATCGTAATCATTTCCCGAATTATCCTCCCCCATCAATCCCGAGGGGATATCGACCGAGATTATTTTTATACCTGAATTATTGATATAACGGACCAGGATGGATGGAAATCCCGTCAAAGGTCTCGTTAACCCGGAACCAAATAAGCCGTCAATCAATAATTGAAAAGGCTTCAGGTTGGGAAGAAAATCCGTCTCCTTAAAGATGGTAATTTTCGCCAGCACCTGTTCCTGCAAACGTTTCAGGTTGATTGCAGCCGATGGGGATAAACCTTTCCCAAGTTCGGGGATAAACAAATGAACCTGATAATTCTGTCCAGCCAGCAATCTTGCCATGGCGATGGCGTCTCCCCCATTATTTCCGGGTCCTGCAAATACAGCAATTTTATAACTGTTATCGAACCTTTTCATGATCCAGTCTGCCATCTGCATGGAGGCCCGCTCCATCAGATCGATGTCGGAAACCGGTTCGTTTTCGATGGTGTAACGATCCAGTTGGGCGATCGTGGAGGTTGTGAAAAGCTTCATCTTCAGGAAAATTATGATAGTCAAAGTTACTAAAAGTATGCAATATTAGTCCACTGACATGAGAGGTTTTAAGAACCTTACAGATCTAAAATAAAGCAAAATTTTCAATAGAGAAAATCAATCAAACTTAACTGATTTTTTTATAATTAATTTTTGTATATTGTATTAATTTCAGAATAAAATAACAACAAAACTTCCGAAAAAACAACCAGAAAAGCAGAGTATCTCTGATCTATTGAAGTCGATTTTAGATTATTATTTAGTATTTACTAATAATTAAGGGCATGAAAGAAGAAGCTAAACAATCTTTAATTCAATTATTGAAAAATATTAAACCAACCCAACCTTTTACTATCGAATGTTTGACAAGGAACTTTCTACTAAAACAAGGACTTGATTGGCAGAGCATTTATGAGATAAATGCTCAAGTTGAAATAGAGAAATATCTACTTGAACAAGAATTAATAAAAGAATGTGGGACTACAAAACTATATAACATTGGCAATAAAGTGGAAAAATTATGAAAAAATAGCCACCTGCAATGAACCTACATGCAAACCGTTGTCGTGAATTCAAAAAGTGGTAACATATTGTTATTTGTCAAAGAATAGGGAATGATGTTTAGTCCAATTATTGCAACATGAAAAAAATCGTAATACTAACTTTTCTTTCTTTAATTATTGGTTGTTCAAATACAACAAAAAATTCTAAATATAATTTATTTGAGGATCATGAAAGAGATATCGTTTTTAAAAACAAAATACATCAAATAACAGAAATCAAAATAGGTCTGGATACTGCTGGAAATTCTCTGTGGAAAAGGACTGAATTGATTAAATTCTTTAATAAAGATGGTCTCCTCATAATGACCGTACTTCCGAAGTATTTAACAAGAGATCCATTTCCAAAACATAAATCAGGATCATCAGGTTTTAGTTTAAATGATTTGAATAATATCGAATACTTGACTGAAACAAATATTCCAAATGGAGATGCAGATACTGTTTTTTATGAATACGACAATCGTCATAATTTAATATCAAGAAAAGAAAATGACTTTATTACTACGTATAAATATGATATCAATAATAACTGTACAGAGAAATGCTGGAAAGGAGAGTATTCTGAATCTTCGTGTAATTATTCCTTTTTTGAATACAATAAAGAAAATCAGATAATTACAAAAACGGACAGTTTTGGTGTTAGATCAAATAATCTCGGGATAAAAGTAAACAACCCAAACAGAAAGTTGTATTACAAATACGATAAATTAGGGAGAGTCATTTTTGATGGAGAATTTGAAAGAGTTTTTAATGACAAAAATCAACTTACCGAAGTATCAAACTTAAGCAACAAAGAAAGATCAGATAAATTCTTGTTCTTTTATGACAAGAACGGACTTAGAGTTAAAAAAACTTGGATAGAAAAAAGCATATATTACAAAAGGACTTCAGATACTTATTTTTTTTATAATGAAAAGGGATTATTGAGAGAGGCAAAAGTTTTAAACGAAAAAAATACGCTTACAGAATTAAAACGCTATGAATACTCATTTTATTAATCTAAATCATTCAATAACATTATTTCCAAGACCTGCAAAAACAGAGATTTTATAGCGCAATCGGGGAGCCACGTTATAATGGCACATCCTGAAAAGCCGAATAAGATTGTAATTCCTTTCCGCGCAAGTAAAGAGGTTTAAAAGGGTTTGCTGGGCTCAATACTTAAAGATGCGGATATTAAAACTAAAAAGAGATGAAGAAGCCAAAAATTAATATGACCATTACCAAAGAGGATACCGTGTATAGCGCTTATTCTCTTATCCAAAATATATCCATCAACACAGAAGCGGATAATTTTGATGAACTTAAAGCGAATATACTGGACGCGGTAAATCTTTCTTTTGAGGATAAGGGCTTTACTTACACCATTGATGAAATCCAATTTACCATCGATATTCCAAGTTTCTTTGAATTTTACAAGATTATTAATGCGAAAGCTCTTTCTGAAAGAATAGGCATGAATCAAAGTCTGTTGGCACAATACATTAAAGGCATAAAAAAGCCTTCCGCTCATCAAACCAACAGAATATTAAAAGGAGTGCGGCAGGTAGGCCGTGAACTTGCTGAAATTCGCTTTTTACTTTAAAATTTTGAACCGGGAGAGTCATGAGAAATTAATTGTATCAATTTCTTTCTACATCTACGCTTCCCACCCATCCCGCTACTACGGACTTGTTGCACAATTTACAGATGAAGAAGCCCCTAAAGGTTTTGAAAACCTTTAGGGGCTGGTCAGAAGTGTTATTTTCACTATATTTGTTGCAATCAATCAGTAACTGATCATTAAAACCATAAATTTATGCTTAAAGGACATCCTAAAGGCCTGTTGGTAGCCTTCTTTGCAAACATGGGAGAGCGATTCGGATTTTATACCATGATGGCCATTTTAGTTTTATTCCTGCAGGCCAAGTTTGGTCTGACCGGCGCAAAGGCAGGGATAATTTACTCTGTTTTTTATGCCTGCATTTATGCCCTGGCTTTAGTAGGTGGAATTGTTGCAGACAGATTAGCCGGCTTAAAAAAGACCATCGCTTTTGGCATCATTACTATGGCTGTTGGATATTTTTTAATCGCAATACCTACGGCATCCACAACTTTTGGTTTGATTCAGGCCTGCACCGGACTTTTTATCATCGCTTTTGGCAATGGGATGTTCAAAGGGAACCTTCAGGCAGTGGTCGGAAATCTTTATGATGACCCAAAATACCAAAGCAAAAGAGACTCCGCTTTTTCCATCTTCTACATGGGAATCAACATAGGCGCCCTGTTTGCTCCAACGGTAGCGATAAGCCTGAAGAAATATGTACTCGGCCTATCCAATTTTGTCGACAAGGCAGAGCTCCCCTCTTTATGCTGGAATGTTAAAAACGGTGTTGAAGGCGCCACTGAAAAACTAGCTGCAATTGCAAACCAGGCTTATGTTGGCGGCGTCCTTCCGGCGAACTTCAATGTTCAAACATTTGCCGATAACTATATCCAGGCATTTTCCACGGGCTACAACTATGCCTTTGGGTTTGCTGCCTTTATGATGTTCGTTTCACTGGTCGTTTATTTCTCTTTCAACAAGATGCTTCAACCGGGCTTCAGCGTAATGCAGCATAAAGACAAAAACGGGGAACCCCTGAAGGTTGAAGAAATGCCGAAAGCCGAGGTAAAGGAGCGCCTGACAGCCTTATTCCTCGTATTTGGGGTGGTAATTTTCTTCTGGATGTCTTTCCACCAAAACGGGCTGACGCTTACTTTCTTTGCACGTGATTATACCCAACGAATCGTAGGGCCGGGAACTTTTTTCTGGTTCGATTTGTGGACGTTGCTGCCCATATTCGGCACCGCTTTAAGTATTTATCTCCTGCTGAGAAGAAAATCGACAAGCATCAACCGTATCATTGGCGTGGTTGGGACAATCCTCTTTGGATACCTCTCCTATTACAAACTAAACAATATGCCCGCCGAAAATTTATTCGGCCCGGAATTGTTCCAGCATCTGAATCCCTTCTTTATCGTAGCGCTGACACCGGTAGCCGTGGCCATGTTCTCCTGGATGAACAAGAAAGGTTTTGAACCCTCATCACCGCGTAAGATCGGAATAGGAATGATACTTGCGGCTACAGCATTCCTGGTCATGGCAATCGGGTCGTTTGGAATGCCCTCGCAAACCAGCCTGGCGGGTAATCCTGTACCAAACGATCAGCTTGTATCGCCCTATCTGCTCATCTCCACCTACTTCGTACTGACCATAGCCGAGTTATTTCTTAGTCCGATGGGCATTTCCTTTGTATCTAAAGTGGCTCCGCCAAAATACAAAGGAACCATGCAAGGCGGATGGCTTGCCGCTACAGCAATTGGCAACCAGCTACTGTTTATGGGCGCTCTTTTCTATGAAAAACTGGAAATCTGGCAGCTTTGGTCATTCTTTACCGTCTGCACCCTACTTTCAGCAACGTTTATGTTCTCGATCCTGAAGAGGCTTGAAAAAGTGGCTCGTTAGAGAGAAAGGAGACGGGAGAATCGGAGACAGGAAAACGGAAAAATATTAAAAAAGAAGGAACCATTTCTAAAATGAGTTCCTTTTTTTTTATCTGTGCTGGCGTTCAATTTCCCGCCTGGCATCTTTTTCTTTCAGACTCTGACGTTTGTCATAAGTGGCTTTCCCTCTTGCAAGGGCAATCTCAAGTTTGGCCAGACCTTTGTCATTTACGAATAAACGCACGGGAACGATTGTAAGACCTGTTTCCCTTACCTTACGGTCCAGCTTATTCAGTTCGTGCCGGCTGAGAAGCAATTTGCGTTCACGGCGAACTTCATGGTTGTAATGGGTACCGTATTCATATTCGGAAATGCTGAGATTTTTGACGAACAGCTCGTTGTTAGCAAAATAGCAATAAGAATCGTTCATACTTACTTTCCCGGCCCTGATGGATTTGATCTCAGTACCCATCAACACAAGACCGGCGATGAATTTGTCGATAAACTCATAATCAAAACTTGCCCGTTTGTTCTTTATATTGATATTTTGCTGAACTGCCATTTCGTCTTTTACTTAAATCTTACCTGCAAAGGTAATTAAAACAATTATTTTTCCACTCTGTTAACAAGATACTGAACTTTATGGTCCGGTATTATCTGAGAAACCAATAATTTTTCTAATTTCCTGCTTTATTTTGTCAAATGAAGGAATTCAATTACGACATGGCGGTTATTCTTGGTCCTACAGCTTCGGGGAAAACAGAAGTAGCTGTTGACCTTGCCCTTGAAACAAGGGGTGAAGTTATTTCTGCTGACTCGAGACAGGTTTACCGTCGCATGGATTTAGGTACCGGCAAGGATTTGAAAGAATATCAGACAGAAAAAGGAAAGGTTCCATATCACCTGATTGATATTGCAGAAGCGGGATCCCAGTATAACGTTTATCAGTATCAGCAGGATTTTTTAAAGGTATATCTTGACCTGAAAGACCGGGGAGTATTCCCTGTCATGTGCGGGGGAAGCGGGATGTATCTTGAAGCAGTATTAAAAGGATACCAGCTTATCCAAGTTCCGGTAAACGATAAAAGAAGAGAAGAATTGCACAGTCTATCCCTCGAACAATTAACGGATTTATTGGGGACTTACAAAAAAATCAACAATACCAGCGATATTGAGAATAAAAAAAGAGCAATCCGAGCCATAGAAATAGAAGAATACAGGATCGCACATCCGGAAACACTTCTTTCCTTCCCCTCTATCAACAGCCTGATCATTGGCATCCATGTTGACAGGGAAACCCGGCGCCAGCGAATCACAAAAAGATTGAGCCAACGTATGGAAAATGGGATGATCGAAGAGGTTAAAGGATTACTGGAACAGGGATTAAAGCCCGAGGACCTGATTTATTATGGGCTCGAATATAAATACCTGACCCTTTATGTAACGGGGAAGATGACCTTCGAAGAAATGAGAGATCAATTAAATATAGCCATTCACCAGTTTGCTAAACGGCAGATGACCTGGTTCCGCAAGATGGAACGGGAAGGGTTTAACATTCATTGGATCGATGGGAATTTACCCTTGAAGGGAAAAACTGTAAAAATTCTTTCCTTGCTCAAATACTGATTATCATCAGGTTCCTTTTCCGAACAATAAAATCAGAATAATGTTATTTTGTATTTACGGTTTTTTTTGACCAATTTTACCAGATTTAATTAAAAGAAATGAGTATTATTATTAAGAATGCAGAACAGATTGAGGGAATCCGGAGAAGTTCCAAACTTGCGGGTGACACGTTGCAATATATCGAAGAATTTGTCAAAGAAGGGGTAAATACCGAATATCTTGATTCATTGATTAATAAATATATTGAAGATCATGGAGGCATTTCAGCCACCATGAATTACAATGGTTATCCAAAATCATGCTGTATTTCACCAAATAGTGTAGTTTGTCATGGAATTCCATCACCAGATACGATCCTGAAGAATGGAGATATTATTAACATAGATATTACCACCATTCTTAACGGTTATTATGGCGATACCAGCAAAATGTTTGCCATTGGAAAAATATCCGAAACCGCTGATAAACTTATTAAAACCACTAAACACTGCCTGGACTTGGGTATTCAACAGGTGAGGCCGGGAAACTACCTTGGAAATATTGGGTTTTTTATCTCACGCTATGCCACTTCACAAGGTTTCAGTGTTGTGTATGAATATTGCGGACACGGCGTCGGAGTTGATTTTCACGAAGATCCGCAAGTCGATCATGTGGCCCGTAAAAACAGTGGCCCCAAGCTAAAACCAGGAATGATATTTACGATCGAACCCATGATCAACGAAGGGAAACCGCGTGTAAAAGTGGATAAAATTGATGGATGGACAGCCAGAACTATCGACGATAAACTATCTGCCCAGTTTGAGCATACCATTCTTGTAACGGAAACAGGCCATGAGGTATTGACTGATGTATCAAATGAGTATCCCATAAGTTGACGTTAAGTATCATTCCCAATATCTGTAAACTATAATCCGAGAATAAAAGATTACGTCTGTCGCGGGCTTGCACCCATGGTTATTCAAAAATATTCTCCCTTTGGAAAGTTGATGGCAATACCTCCGCAGTGGGGTGTTAAATATGGGGGAAGACATTCTTTCTACACCCATATTTAGTGATTCTCTTCCTTTTATTTGGGTACACCCATATTTTGCAATCGCCCGGGAGTTGTATGTTATGATAATTAATAATAAATAGCAATTTTTCTATTTGCGACATTAAAATCCGTACTGTACTATTAAGCTCCACCGGCACGCTAAATACCATAACATTAGGTTTCATTCACCCGATCACTTAATTTTATCTAAAGGTCTGCCGTTATTAACCGACAATTTACCATTGACGATCTTATAACTATAGGTTGCAGATGCTTTTCCTTCAGGCTTTAAGGTGTAAGTGTCTTCAGAAGCAACAATTTCCCCTTTATGACTAAAGGATACAGCTGTACCATTGACTTTTCCCACTGCAGCGTACGAATACGTATTGTTTTTATTCACCACAAATGTCGCCATCAGAATTTTATCGTCGGTTTGGAAACCTTTCCATGTACCCACTAAACTTACAGGTACCGTTTTCATCACCGGTTTAGCAGAAGCAACAACAGGTTTAGCGCCTGCATTTTCCAAAGCTTTAACAATATCACTTTTATTCTCCGGCGCATTATTTGCATAACTCAGTGCCGAATCGCCCACTTTATTTACTGCATTCACTTCGGCTCCACTCTTAATAAGCAGAGCTACAAGTTTTGAGTTCCCTGATGCCGAAGCCATCATGAGTGCTGTTTCGCCAGCAGTATTGGCTAAATTTACTTTGGCTCCACTTTTAATTAAAACCTCACAATTGTCAACTGCAGCTTTCCAGCCTGGACTTGTGCCAAGTTTTGCAGCACACATCATAGCAGTCATATCCTGTGCATGCAAAACATTCGGATCTGCACCTAATTCCAGTAATTTATTGAGGGTTTTAAGTCTCTTTTTTTTATCCAATGGATTAAATTCCATAGCTGTTCTGGCCAGTGGTCCCGCCCAGGGCGATTTTAGCGACACTTCATTTACATCAGCACCGCTCTTTACCAACAGTTCCAACATTTCTAAATTATTTTCAAAAGCAGCATAACTAACTGCATTAAAAAACGTTGAATTATATCCTTTCAGATTGGCCTTCTGTTCTATTAAATACTTTGCGGCATTTAAACTATTGTGTTGAGCTGCCTTTTGTATGGCATTGATTCCTTGCGATGTGGCCAGATTAATATTTGCTCCATGATTAACTAACACTTTTAATCCCTCCACATTATCCCAAAACGCAGCCTCATTAATTGCGGGTTCATCGGCACCCGTTCCTGCTTGCCCCAGGTGATTAACATCCACCTTGTACGTTGTAATAAAATATTCAGCCCATTTAGCATCTTTCGGTTTTATCATAGCTGCATTTAAAGGCATCGAAGTATGCGGTGTTGGGCCATATTTATTGGCTTTATATTTCATGATAATATCCAGTATGACAAAATTATCATGCCCGATCGTTTTAGGAATCATTCCATAATACGATTCAGGTGGATCAATACCTTCCACTTTCGCGCCTCGTTTTAAAATTGCTTCAACAGCTTCGGCATGTTGCGATTCAACGGCATCCTTGTAACCATATGCATCATACATACCCATATAATTCACGTTTAATTTGGGACTGGCATTGTTTAATATGGCCATGGCGATTGCTTTTGACTCCTCATCTTGTTTCCCAAAAGTCGCTATTATTAAAGCATCAAACTTGTTATTAAAGGCACTATGATAATTGATGTCAACCCCCATTTTGATGAGCCTAACTACATTATCAATTTTCGAAGAGTTACAGGGCTTGCTAAGCAAGGCAACTAATGGAGTTGTTGCCCAGGTTTTGTCAATACCAGGATCTGTTATTGTTATTGTTTTCACGTTAATTTTAGGCGAATCGAGTAATATTTTAACGATGTCGTTATTCACTCTAAGGACACCACCGCATGCTTTATTCAATAGAGAAACTCCTTCGTAAACCTCATTTACATTTGCACCAACATCAATTAAAGCTTTTAACTGGTTAACATCGCCTTTTTCAACGGCAACGAATGTTGGTGGTTGAGCTCCCGCTATTTGAGCGGATACTGCGATGGACAAAAGTGATACACAAAGGATCACAATGAAATTTCTAATGTTTTTCATAATTCGTGCTAAAGTCATTTGTTGATTTTCAAATAGGTTAAATTACTGACAATGAATGAAAACAGGCTGGTTGCTTTTAATTCATTTAATGATGAACAACGCGTTAGTAAACATTATCCAACATTGATTTTAAAAACTTCATTTTTATTTCTATTAATCGATCATTACATATTGGAATAAAATAATGTCGCATCAGGCTTATCCTATTTATAGGTGTTTAGGCCAAAGGTAAAAGGGGGATATTATGATCCTTCATCCTAAAGTCTAAACCCCTTCAGCCTAAAAATACGACATTATATTCTTGACATTACATATCATGGATATCCTGGCCAAATAATTTAGCAACTCGTTTTTCTAAGACGAATTATTTCACCAAATTCAATTTCCAATGTTGAGCATTGTTTCCATTCAGACTCCATTGTTGAATTCTTGCTCCGTCAAGAGTACTCGCATCGAGGACATCCAAAACTTTTCCGCTGCATCTTGCAGTTAATATGAAGTAACCAGGGGCTCCCGCTACCGGATCAATTCTCCAATGTTGAGCGGTATTTCCATTCAGAGTCCACTGTTGAATCCTCGCGCCGTCACGATCACTTCCATCGAGAACGTCCAATACTTTTCCACTGCATCTAGCAGTTAATATATAGTAACCAGGAGCACCTTTTACTGGTTCAATTTTCCAATGTTGAGCAATATTCCCGTTAAGTTTCCACTGTTGAATTCTCGCGCCATCAAGTTTACTGGCATCAAGTACGTCCAATACTTTTCCGCTGCATCTTGCAGTAAGTGTATAATACCCTATTGCTATCGGAGCTTGCATTGATCCATTATTTGTTCTAGGCGATTCAGGTATTTCATTACCCCTTGATTCTCCCTGTCTTCTCCCTAATTCCGATAGTCTGGTTACTGTAGCAAAATTGGGTTTATATTTAATCACAGAGTTTTGATTAACGGTTGTTGCTGAGAAAAATGTTCCATACATTCCTTCTTCTTCATACATAAAACCTTGAGCACCCATTCCTATTATTTTTCCCCATCTTGACACAACTTTCACGAATCTGCCATTTCTATCAAACAGTTTGAGCGAAATGATTCGTTTTGAACCATTTTTATTTCCATCATCCTCCAATGAATTACGGCCATTTGAATGATCATCTTCCACCACTAACATCAAATATCTGCCTGCGCCCCAATCTATAGGAGCGCCTGTTGCGTCCAAAGCATTTTTTAGTCCAGATAACGTCCAGATCTCCCCTGCAACAGGGTATGCTGGATTACGCTGTACATCCCAAACCATATCCCTTGTGAATTTGGTATTAAAGACACCCATTTGATTAAAATTGCCCCGCTGAGCTTTGGCATTTAAGAAAGACGTAGCCATTAAAGCCAGAACAAATAACATTTTTACCGATTTCATAAAAAACATTTATTGATTAATTGATTAAACCTCTTTTTTTATCGTTGCTTTTACATTTTTCCAATAGTTAAATCACGACGCAAAACTAAAAACCATTCTGCAAGGCCGGCAAAAATGGAGTGAGACAAAAAGGGGACAATAAAAAAGTATTTTAGAGAATTAAAGGCAACACACTAGTACAGGGTAATTTGTAGTACAATCTGGTTTTTTCAGAGTTGTTAATATAGCTTAAAACTCCTCGCCGATTCAGGTCACGTCGGTCATAGTCCGGGTGCAACTAACCAGTGACTATAAGTATCTGTTTTTAAAAAGAAATATTTTCCAAGTCATCGGATCCCTATAGAAACAAACTCTCAAACAGTAGTCGTTCAGACAGGTCGCACAGATTAAATATTTTGCAGATAAGTCACTAAATTGATCTCCCGGCCTATTTCGAGTTTTTGGCGCAACCGTAAGCGTGCTTTTTTCAAGGCTCCATCCGATTGAAAAGTAATTTGTGCAATCTCCTTGCTGCTCATATTTAGTTTTAAAAACGCACAAATCTTACGCTCATTTGCTGTTAGGGTTGGAAATTGAGAATTCAGCTTTTCGTAAAAGGAGATATGTACTTTTTCAAACAATATTTCGAATTCTTCCCAGTTTGAATTACAAGAGATCCTTTTATAGTCTGAAATCAGCATATTAATTTTGTGTTTACCTGACGGATTGGTACTTTCTTCGATTTCCATGAGTCGCTCAATAGTTTGCGTATCCCGTTCCGAATTCTGGATTAATTTTAATGTGACAGCAGTTAACGATTTCTTATTCGACTCAAGTTCCCTTCCCAGTAGTTCCATCTCCATTTCCAATAATCTTGCCCTTTTCGCTTCACTTTCCAGCAGCGCCAGTTCTGCCATTTTACGTTCGGTGATATCCCTTATATTTGCCACCACCGATTTGATAGCAGGATGATCAAGAAAATTCTGAGCGACCGACTCAAACCATACATATCCCTTGTCCTTGTGTTTGTGCCTGTATTGAATGCAATCGGCAACATCTTTATTGTCCAAAACCCTTTCCCAATGCTGTTGTACTATCTCCAAATCGTCGGGAAAAATCACATCTTCAATAGACCCCAATAGCTCTTCAACTTTATATCCTGTAAGATTACGGGCCGCTTCACTTATAAAAAACTGTTCTCCTTTTTCATTCACCTGCACAAGAATATCGTTTGAATTTTTAATCAGCCACCTTAATTTTTCCTCACTTGCTTCAACAAGATTTTTTGTAACGACCAGCTCTTCATTCGTCGCCATCAACTGTTCATTTATAGCCTGATATTCTTCATTTAACTCTTCTATATCATTCTTTTGTCTGGTAAGAATAATGTTGGTTTTGTGTTTAAACCGATATGAACGAAACAGAAACATGGCAAGTAAACACATCAATATAAAGCCCAATGACAATGAAAATATAATAATCCAACCAAGCTTTTTTTCCGCGGCCTGCACAGCGTCTTTCTTCTGCTGCACCAATTCAATCGCCTGTTTTTCCTTTTCGAATTTGTACTTGTATTCCAGTTCAGCTATTTTTCTTGTGTTCTTTTCATTGTAAAGGGTGTCATTTATCTCTGTGTATTGCTTATGATGGATGTAGGCGTTTCGATAATCGTTGGTAGCAGCATATATTTCCGAAAGTTGCTGTTGAATACTGCTTTGGTTGCTTAATAATTTCAAGTCGGTTGCAAGGTCCAAACTCTTTAATGTATAGCTTAAAGCTGTAGCATAATTTTTTTTCCTTAAATATACGGTACCGATATTCTTCAATGTACTGCAAACTGTAACTTTCATTCCCTCTTTTTCACCTTGTTCCAGAGCCTTCGAAAAATAAACCATCGCCTTTTCATAATCAGCATGATCAAGATAGAAGACACCAATGTTAAATATGATGGAGATCGTCAATGTTACTTCAGACCCTTTTTCGCTAATTTCCAGTGCCTTTTGAAGGTATTCCAATGCCTTGCTATTTTTTGTTTTGAGGTATATGTTGCCGATGTTCGAATAACAAGCTGAGATTTGGAGCTTCTAATCTATCTCTTCTGCTTTCTTCAATGCTTTCCCGTGATATTCAAGGGCTTTGGGATAATCTATTTGAGCGGCATAGGTACTTCCAAGATTCATTAATCCTGTGATAATAGATGATTTATCATTTTGTTCTTCACTGATTTTCAACTTGTTTTGAAGACACTCAAGCGCCAAAGGATAATTTCCCTGGATAGAATATATTACGCCTAAACTGTTTAAACAGTTTGACATTAACGACTTTTCATTTAACTCTTCAAAATGTTTTAATGCTTTTTGATATTCTTCAATAGCCTTCTCCATTTTGCCATCGGCAAAATACAGTTGAGCTAAATTCATCAAACATTTTGACATTTCTAATTTCTCATTCTGCTCCCCTGCTATATTTATCCCTTTTTCAAAACACTCAATTGCCTTTGGTATTTCACCTCGTGATTTATATGCAATTCCCAGATTATTCAAACACTTGATTATTCCTATCTTATAATTAATCTCTTCGGCAATTTGCAATGCTTTTTGAAAATAATCAAATGCCTTTGCTTTATCAGACTTCGTATAAGATAATCCAATTAACAATGTACTTTCAACCTTTCCTTTCTTAAACTTTAATTTGTCTGACAGCTCATCTGCCTGAACAGCATAACTACGCGATTTATCCTCATCTGTGTTGTTAACAACAAAGGCAATATTATTGAATAAATTTACCTTAACTGTGTCTAGTGTCTGATGAATTTTCAGCAAATTCTCGAGACTATCCACTTTAGCTTTTTGCCCTATGCTTACACCACATGTCAGTATCGAAATTAGTAACAGCAATCCACGTATTTTCTTGCTCATCAATTATTTCTTGGTATTATTCAATTAAATGATTTGTCAGACAAAAATATATAATTTTTGGAACTGACTTAAATATAATTGATAATAAGTAATTTAAAAGAAACGATGGCACTCTTTAGGGCATTGATGCCAATGATCGATAAATTTACAATTTAAAAATTATTTCTCAATTGTCCTCTTTTTGTCTCACTGGCTTTAAACACCTTTCGGTAAAGTAATTTATAGATTTGCCCAGCGTCATTTTATGACCTAAACACATAAAACCCGTCGCTGTAAAACTAAATGGTTCTGTTTTACGGACAATCAATAATCAATTAAATGAATAGAGTCTATTATCTTTAAAAACAATTTGACAAATGAAAAGTTATGTGAGTGTTATGTTTGCTGCAGTGTTTGTTCTATTTATGTGTCAAACCAATGTTCAAGCTCAGGAAGCCAAGGCAGGCAAGGGAAAAGCAGCCATTGAAAAAGGGAAAGCATCTGTCGAGAAGGGTGAAGCAACCGTCGAGAAGGGAAAAGCAACCGCCGAAAAGGGGAAAGCAACCGCTAAAAGAGCGAAAGGTATCCTTACAAGTGCAAAATTTATGGTTAGCAATCCCAAAGCTTTTATAAAAAATCCCAAGGCTGCCGCCGAAGTTGTGAAAGCTAATGTCGCAGAAGCGAAAGATGTAGCTGCCGATACAAAAAGTACCGTTAAGGATGCGAAAAGTACCGCTAACGATGCCAAAAACACCATGAAAAGTGGAAAAGGTACCGTGAAAGATGCCAAAACCAAAGGTGCACTTGACGAATCGCATTGGTGATTTTCAAAGTGATTGCCTGATAAATAAGAAGCTGTTTTTCAGTCTGAAAAGCGGCTTCTTATTTTATAGTATTTTTGACTTCGATCAGGGTACGGAGGCAAGAGGCCCTTTTTTCGTGGAATAATGGCTATGGATTGTAATAAATTCGGCTTAATGTTACTCTATGACACCTTATGAGATATTATAAGTTAAGTTTTGGACAGAGGGCTGCTTTTTTATATTAAAAATAATTCGAATTACATAGTTTTAATATTTTGCAATACTTTCAGTCCTATCATAAGTTATTTCTATTTTTACTAAATATGATTGTTTTGCTGGACTAATTCAAAAATAATGAGAATGAGAAATATATTTATTTTTACCTTTTGCTTTTTGATGTTGCATTTTTGTATCACCGCAAAAGCTCAGAACAATACAGATGAATCATTGGGTTTACCTGGTGACAATTTGAATCTGTATGCTGTCATGAGATTATTTCAGGAATCAAGTACCTTAGAGCTATTTGAGAAAAATCTGAATGACGAAAGCTCAAGGATTAATAACCTTGATTTGAATGGTGACGGACAGATCGATTACATCAGCGTGATGGATAATGTTGAAGGAAAAACACATGCCATCGTTATGCAAGTGGCTATTAATGAAAATGAAAATCAGGATGTTGCGTGTTTTTATGTGAAAAATGATGCCCATAACCATGTGCAAATTCAGTTAATAGGCGATGAGTCATTATACGGGAAAGACTACATTATTGAGCCTAATTCCGTTAGAAAGGCAACTCCTAATCCCGGCTTTTCAGGCAATCAAGGGGTAGTTCGAGAATCCGTTGTGGTGGAATACAACAATTGGCCTATCATTGGTCTCTTATTTCTGCCAACTTATGTTGCCTGGCATTCTCCATGGTATTATGGCTATTATCCGAGGTCCTGGCGACCATGGCAACCGCTTTTCTGGCATTCCTATTACGGATATCATTCTCATTATAATCAATATTATAAAAAATATTACATTCACACAAATCATTATCGTGACCCTCACTTTCGTGAACATTATTTTGCTAGCCAACGCAGGATTGCCCCTTCAGTAGTCAAACGCAGAAATGAAGGATTCTACAAAACAACATATTTACATCCCGAATCACGAAAAGAGGGCTCAGATACCTATAATAGACTCCACCCCGGTAACTTGAATCATCCTGCTAACCGATCAGCAGGTATGCAACGCTCCGCCAATACTTTACGAAGACCCACCGGAATCAGGGCTTTAAATACTTCGGAGATTAACAGATCCAATGCCCATGTACGAACATCCGGGACTACAAGACAACCTGTCAATACCTTTAATTCAAAAGCTTCCATCCGGCAGGTAACAACACGAACAAATCCGCAATTAAATGTGGAAAATACCAGATCATCGACTCAAATCCCAGCAAATCGAAATTTGAACAGGGCTTCAAATAATCAAGGCCCGACACACTCATCAAATGTTCAAGGGGCGACTCGTTCAATGGTTAAAACTCCTGCAACCCAACAAACGGGTTCAGTGGCAAAAATTAAAAAAGATTTCCACAGGGATGAAGCTGAAATAAGATAACATTAAGCTACAATACAATTAAATCAACATATTGAATATGTTCTATGAGTACCAGGATGATTAAAAGATCTCCTGGTACTTGTTTTTTAAACAAATTAATGATGAAGTTCGTACTGAAGCCAATTGCCTTGGTCATTAAGAGGCCTGGCTCCTCCGGATTTGCAATTTGCCATTTCTTTTCCTTTCCTCTATTTTTTTATACGACCTGGGGGGGTGTTAAATATTGGGAATAGGACATTTTTTCAAGCCCCATTAATAGAGATTCTCTTTGTTTCATTATTTGGTTATACTCAATATGTTCTGTTCTCAACTCTTTTATTTGTTTCACTTTTCCACCTTCCAGTGCTTTTATTATATTGGTTTGCTCTGACTCATTGCCAAAAGAAGGAAAAGATACTGAGACTTTAAATTAAATATATTGATTAACTTCCCGGAAGTTGATCAGTTCAACACCGCAGCTCTGCCATTTTTGAAAAGGAAGAGGAATCTTTGGAAGTTCCTTTATCGCATCCCGGAAGACAAATACTTTAATCCCCTTATGGGAAAGCCCCATTACAGCCTGATCAACACATACGTTGGTAGTAACCCCGTAAACAAAGGCCTTCTCAGGACCAATTAACTGTAAAATCTGTTCGGTATAAGGATTTCCGGCAAAGACATCAAAGGCATCTTTACGAAGGACAATATTTCTCGGATTCTGTTCCTGCAACTTTGATATAATATCCTGATTGGCTGTCCAGTCGATAACAAAAGAATTCTCAGGCCGTGTTTCAGGGATATATTCAGCTCCCTGGGTATCAGCCATACAATGCTCTGGAAATGTATTTATAAAATCAGGATTGAGTGATAATTCCGCTGAATTGACATGGTGATAATCACAAGTATTAACTACCTGAATACTGTTCACTCGTGCATATTCTGTGATCTCCTTCAGAACCGGTTTAATCTTCTCTGCATCCGGAGCATAAAGTTTCCCCTTCGGTTCAATAAAATCAACCTGTGTATCGACATTCCAAAAAAGTACTTTTGATTTTTCCATGATACTGCAATGTTTCAAGGTTACATCGTTTTAATGTTCCAAATAATGTTCCAATATTTGTGCAGACATATAAAACGTTACAGTTTCAATGTTTCAAGGTTCAATGACTCAATTCCCGGAAAACATCTGAAACTCATTACGTATTTAATTTAAGAAAGTTAAATTAGTTACAAGATTCCAATATCAAAGTAGTAGGAAATATAAAATATCCTATAAATTTCTATCACTCTTTATATTTTTCTTGAGTGACATCAATGATACTGATAATCAGTACACATACAGTGATTTACGATACAATTACGTTACATATTCAATCCTATAGGCTCTGGATTAAATTTGTAACGTAATTGTTACATTTTTTGTCACATATTTACTAAAAATATCAATGTATGTGATTGAATTTTAAGAGTATATACCAATAGGGACTGTAACTTTATTTGTAACTCAAAAAGGGAAAGAGAGTGATGAAAGTTTTTTCCCTTAGTCCTGAAATTTATTTACCTATTTGTATCTTTATTTCAGGACAAGACAACTGATCCTATTTACGACATTAACTATTCCAATTACTTAAAAGCAACATTGAAACCTTGAAACTTTGAAACTTCATTAATCCTGGGACTCGAAACTCTTTACAACAAATTGTGCCTTTTTTTATACTCGGCAATGCCCTTATCAAGAAATTCTATAAAATGATCAGGATTAAGATCCCTTACGGTAGGTTTTGTTAAAAGCGACTGATCCAAGTCAAGCAGCACATAGTAGGGCTGTGCGTTGACGCCAAACCGAGCAATCTGGAAGTCGGCATATTTCTTTCCCAGAGTTTTTTTTACTCTTTTATCAATGGGGGATGTAACCCACTCACTTTGGGGAAGATTGGTTTTATCATCGACGTACAAAGCGATAATAACAAAATCATTCTGAAGCTTTTCAAGCACCCTTGGATCAGACCATACATTAGCCTCCATTTCGCGGCAGTTTACGCATCCATGACCAGTAAAATCAATAAAGACAGGTTTATTCCTGTCTTTGGCGCAAGCTAATCCCTGTTCAAAATCAAAATACCCTTCCAGACCATGAGGGAGCTCAAGAAATTCGGAAAACTTAGGTTTCTCACAACCGGCATTATTCCCAGAGGTATCCGGTAAAACCTGAGCCGTCTTGATCATTTTCACTTCGTCTCTGATAATACGGTGCAGATCGAAATCATGGGAAGTCATCGGAGGAAGATAACCCGAAATAGTCTTCAAAGGTGCTCCAAACATCCCGGGAATAAGATAAACCACAAAAGTAAAGGTAATTAAAGAAAGCATCAGCCTGGGAACGGTCACATGTTTGACCTCACTATCGTAGGCAAATTTCAGCTTGCCCAGGAAATAAAATCCCATCATGGTAAATATGACGATCCAGAAAGCGATATAGACATCACGGTCCAATATCCCCCAGTGATAGGTCTGATCCGCTACACTAAGAAACTTAAGACCGAGAGCAAGTTCAATAAATCCCAGAAACACTTTTACCGAATTCAGCCATCCTCCGGATTTTGGCAGCCTTACCAGCCATTGAGGGAAGAGAGCAAATAAAGTGAAAGGGAGGGCAAAAGCGAGTGAAAACCCAAGCATCCCGACAATAGGTTTAATCACCATACCACCGGCGGATTCAACCAGTATAGCACCTACAATAGGGCCAGTGCAACTAAAAGAAACCAAGACCAGCGTCAGCGCCATAAAAAATGCGCCACCGATTCCCCCTTTATCAGCCGCTTTATCACTTTTGTTAACCCAACTGGAAGGCAATATTATTTCAAAGGCCCCGAAAAAGGAGAAAGCAAAAATGACAAAAATGATAAAAAAGAGTGTATTGGGAAGCCAGTGAGTACTAAGCCAATTCGCAAAATCAGCCCCAAAGGTCAATGCAACTACAGTTCCAATTACAGTATAGATTAAAATTATGGATCCTCCGTAAGCAAAGGCTTGGATCCTTGCCATTAATTTTGATCGGTTACTGGAAAGGAAAAAAGAAACCGTCATCGGAATCATAGGAAAAACACAGGGGGTCAGGATGGCCGCAAGTCCTGCAAGAAAGCTAAAGATCAGAAACCATCCAAGGTTATGTTGTACTCCCGTGCCTTCAAGCGGAGGCTGTACTTTTACAGAATCCTGTATCGGCGAAGCTTTCTCAGCAACAGGTGCAGCGTTTTCTGAAACCGGGGCCACATTCTCAGCAACTGTTGCAGCAGATCCATTGACGGTGAAAGTAAAGGGAGTTTCATTTAAAGTGCAAGTCTCATCATTACAGGTTTGGTATTCGATACTTCCTTTGATGATTACAGGTCTGGAATTCACCCTAACCTTCTGTGCAAAGACGGCTTTATCATTAAAATACTCCAAATCCATGTCAAAGATTTTATCATGCACTTTTACAGGATTTGTTCTTACAATGATTCCTCCCTCCAGCTGAGCCTTGGTACTGTCTGTTTCGAAATGAAATGCCGTTTTTACCGGTCCTCCATCAGGAAGATTGATAGAATAAAGGTGCCAGCCTATATCAATATTTCCCGTGAAAATAAGTTCGACTTCATGGTTGTTTAATTGCTTTTGTTCAAAACTCCATTTAACCGGAGAAATGACCTGTGCAATCAGCAGCAATTGAAGATGGAATAAAACCGCAAATAGAAACAGAAATTTTTTCATATCATTTTAGACAATGGAAAATAAATCTATCCAAAACTAATAAAAAAAGGCTCATGTTCTATCCATGAGCCTTTTATGTTTAAAAGATAATTTCTTCTCTGTTTTCATCGAAGAATTTTGAGTCAAGGAAACTCATTGAGTTCACCTCCTCAATTTTCACCCCTTTATGATACTTCCATTTCCACCTGAAAGCTCTTGAAAACAATCCCTTGGTGACATAGGCGCCAATAAAGGGATGCAGTTGAATAGTCAACGACTTTTTGTGAAGGTCCTCAAAAATGTATCTCACTTTCTGTTCAATCTCTTCAATCAACAATAAAGTGGGAGTTACTTTCCCTGAGCCCTTGCAAACCGGACATATCTCTGCTGTCTCAATCGCCATCTCCTGCCGCACCCGCTGACGCGTTATCTGCATCAGACAGAACTTGCTTAAAGGCAGAATGTTGTGCTTTGTTCTGTCGGAAGCCATGGCTTCCTTCATTTTCTCGAAAACTTTTTGCCGGTTCTCGTTACCATGCATATCAATAAAATCGATAACGATAATTCCACCCATATCTCTGAGGCGCAACTGTCTGGCAATCTCTTCTGCCGCAGCTAAATTAACCTCAAGAGCATTCGATTCCTGATCCCCGGTCTTGGATCTGTTTCCACTGTTCACATCAATTACATGAAATGCTTCAGTGTGTTCAATAATAAGGTAGGCGCCGCTCCTGAAGGAGACAGTCTTTCCGAAAGATGCTTTAATTTGTTTGTCGATCCCGAAATGTTCCCAAATGGACTCCTTTCCGTTGTAATATTTAACAACCTTTTTCTTTTCAGGGTCGATGGTCCCGACGTATTCCTTAATTTCTGCGGCAATCTCAGGTTCGTTGACATAGATATTTGCAAATTCAGGATTGTATAAATCCCTGATCATTGCAATTGTACGATCCAGTTCTCTTAAAACCAGGGAAGGAACGGTAAGCTTTTCCAGCTTTACTACTGCGTTTTCGAATTTGGCCACCAATCGTTTTAACTCCTGGTCCAATTCTGCCACACGTTTCCCTTCTGCCGCGGTCCTGACAATAATCCCATAATTCTTAGGACATATGCTCTGGACTAATTTTTTTAATCGGTTCTTCTCTTCAGCCGATTCTATCTTTTGTGATACGGAAACCTTGTTGCTGAAAGGTATTAAAACCATATTCCTTCCTGCAACTGATATTTCTGAGGTTAAACGCGGTCCTTTCGTTGAAATAGGTTCTTTGGCAATCTGCACCAGAACAGTCTGACCGCTTTTTAACACATCGGTTATTTTTCCTTCTTTTATGATATCAGGTTCGGGTTGAATCTTAAGAACCGATCCAGAACGACTCCTTTTAATTTCCCGTAAAAACTTATTCAGAGTCTGAAACTGCGGACCCAAATCCAGATAATGAAGGAAAGCATCTTTCTCGTAGCCTACATCCACAAAGGCAGCATTTAACCCCGGCATAATCTTCTTTACCTTGGCCAGATAAATATCTCCTACGCCAAATTTAAGATCATTGCTTTCTTTGTTTAATTCTACAAGTCTTTTGTTTTCGAGTAAAGCGATTTCTACATGTGAGGGCGATACATTAATTACTAATTCATTACTCACGGTCTTTACTCTGTTTCTAATCAATAAATACTAACAAATAAAACAAACCTAAAGCACCATAGGCACTTTAGGTTCAAATATTTTTATTGTCACAGAAGTCTACTTCTTCTTCTTGTGACGATTCTTCCGCAAACGTTTTTTACGTTTGTGTGTAGCCATCTTACCTCTTTTTCTCTTTTTTCCGCTTGGCATAATTAATTAAATTTTTATTTTATGTTGTTGTTCTTTACACGACTAACGAAAGTTTTTGCCGGTTTAAATGAGGGAATAACATGCGATGGAATAATGATCGTTGTATTACGTGAAATGTTACGAGCAGTTTTTTCAGCACGTCTTTTAACGATAAAGCTTCCAAAACCACGAAGGTAAACATTCTTCCCTTCAGCAAGAGAACCGGATACTGATTCCATGAATGATTCCACTGCTTTTTGGACTGTTATTTTCTCTATTCCAGTGTTTTTCGAAATCTCATTAACGATGTCTGCTTTTGTCATTGCTATAAGTTTAAATGATTCAACTTTTTACTTCAATTTTGGTTCACAAATATATATCTTTTGATTTAACTAAACACATACAAATCAATATTTTTTGTTCTTTTTGCATTTTATTTTCACAACAGATCAACATATGACACCATTTCATAAGACACTGAGTATTTGGTTCCAACAAAACAGAAGAGATCTCCCCTGGCGGCACAACAACAACCCTTATCTCGTATGGATTTCCGAAATAATTCTCCAACAAACCCGCGTTGAGCAAGGTCTACCCTGGTATCTTCGTTTCATCGAACGCTTCCCTGATATCAAGACATTGGCAGAAGCTTCCGAAGAAGATGTTCTACTTGTCTGGCAGGGACTTGGCTATTACACAAGGGCACGAAACCTACATAAAGCAGCCCGTCAAATCATGCTTCAATTCAATGGAGAATTTCCCGGTTTCTTTGATCAGATCCGCAATCTTAAAGGAGTCGGGGATTATACGGCTTCAGCCATTGCTTCCATCTCCTTCGGATTGCCCCACGCAGTCCTTGATGGCAATGTATTCCGCGTATTGGCAAGAATATTCGGCGTCTTCACCCCCATTGATACCACTCAGGGTAAAAAGGAATTTGCTCGATTGGCTGACTCTCTCCTCGACAAGAAAAATCCGGGAGCTTATAATGAAGCGCTTATGGACTTTGGGGCGTTACAGTGCAAACCTTTAAATCCAATTTGCAGCGAATGTCCTTTTGAATCTCAGTGCTATGCTTTAAAAAACCACCAGATTGAATATTTACCGGTTAAATCCAAAAAGACCGCTCAGCGCAACAGGTATTTCAACTACTTATTAATAAGGTACAATGAGCAATTTTATCTTCAAAAACGTAAAGAAGATGATATCTGGAAAAACCTTTATCAACTGCCGCTGATCGAAACAGAACTTGACTTAAAGGAAACAGAGGTGCTGTCATCGTCCCGTTTCAAAGAAATTTTAAAAAACAGCACACCTGTGATTGAATGCATATCCCCGGGAATCATTCATCAGTTATCTCATCAAAAATTGTTTATCCGGTTTATAAATATCCGGCTGGACCAACCTGTTTCCCTTAATGAATACAGTCTGGTTCCTGTTGGACAATTGTTTTCTTTCCCTTTTCCCAAACCTTTAAATGAATACCTGCTAAAAGAATTAAACAAAACAATTTAAATAAATTTTTTACCTTTGGGAACTTGTAATACTGTACATTAATTTGTAAATTTCCCATCATAATCAAAATCTTATACTATGTCAATCAATAAAGTCATCCTGGTCGGACACGTGGGTAAAGATCCTGAAGTCAGACATCTCGACAGTGAAACCGCTGTTGCCAACTTCCCTTTGGCTACCTCAGAAGCTTATACCAATAAAAACGGGGAAAGAGTTGAAAACACTGAATGGCACAATATCGTGTGCTGGAGGAAATTAGCCAATATTGTTGAAAATTATATAAAAAAAGGAAGCCAGCTGTATATCGAGGGGAAAATAAAGACAAGATCTTATGAACAGGATGGCACCAAAAAATATATTACCGAAATATATGCAGATACGGTTCAGCTTCTTGGCAAAAAGAATGATAATGCTCCGATTGAACCGAATAAATCCATTCCGTCAGCAGCTGAGGTAAAAGAGCCTCAACCCGATACCAATTCGTACGCTAATAATGGCGCAGGTGAAGACGACTTGCCATTTTGATAAATTAAATAATTTCTATTGAATTCAGATACGGTTTCTTATTTTGGAGGCCTGGTAAGGAGTACGGGAACAGGGAATCTTTCTCCCGGATTCCTTTCCGGATTTCTGTTTTTAATCATTCTGCTCATTGCATCAGCAGTGATTTCAGGATCCGAAGTAGCATTCTTCTCTCTTGAGCCGCGTGAACTTGAGGAAATAAAAAAAAGAAAACCTAAATTCCCCAGTTTAATTGCACGTTTACTGGCAAAACCTGAGAATCTGCTTTCTGCAATTCTGGTGGGTAATACTTTCTGCAACATTGCCATCGTAATCCTGTCAGCCTATCTATTCAATCAAATCATCGATTTCCCGAATCATCCCTTTCTTCTTTTTATTTACCTGGTTATTCTTTTTGCAGTTTTACTCCTTTTTACAGAATTAATACCAAGGATTATCGCCTTTCATAATCCTAAAAAATACGCAGTCAAATTTTCTTCATTTATTTACTTCCTCACAAAAATCACCCAACCCGTCAATTTTATTTTAGTCAACTCAACTTCTCTTCTATCAAGACGCCTGGATAAATATCAGAAAAATATTTCCATGGAAGAAATTTCCAAAGCTCTCACTGATAAAGATGAATATTCTGATGAAAAGGAAATACTGGAGGGGATCGTAAAATTCGGCAGTAAAACTGTAAATGAGATCATGAGACCAAGGATGGATGTAATAAGCGTCGAGGTTCATGCAGGATTCGATGAGGTTCTTGGTATCATCCGGGAATCCGGCTACTCAAGAATCCCGGTATATCAAAACACTTTGGATGATGTCAGGGGAATATTATACATTAAAGATTTACTTCCCCTTCTGGAGAAACCGAATGTCTTTCGTTGGCAATCCCTGATGAGACAACCCTTTTTCATTCCTGAATCAAAAAAAATAGACGAATTGCTTGAAGAATTTCAAAAATCCCAGGTTCACATGGCCATCATTGTAGATGAATATGGCGGAACCTCGGGAATAGTAACCCTTGAAGATATTCTCGAAGAAATTGTAGGTGAAATTTCCGATGAATTCGACGAAGTAAATCCATTTTTTACGCGGATTGCGGAAAACGAATTTATTTTTGAAGGGAACACCTTATTAAATGATTTTTATAAAGCAACAGATACTGAAGATACTATTTTTGATGAAATTAAAGTAGAGGCAGAGACACTGGCCGGCCTTATTCTGGAAATGACAAAGGAAATGCCAAAGGTTCATGATAAAATTAAATATAAAAACTTTACCTTCGAGGTCGAAGAGGTAGACTCCCGCCGGATCAATAAAATAAGAGTTATCATGGTCTCCGGGATAGAATCCTGATTCGGAATAAACATGAACAATAAGAATTTACGATCACTCCCTTTCTTTAGTCTATTGCTTGTCACGATGCTGTTTGCGTCATGTCATCACCATTACATACCCCGTCCGAGGGGGTATTTCCGCATTGCTTTCCCCGAAAAAAGCTATAAAGACTTAACCCTGAAGGTTCCTTATACCTTTAAAATACCGGTCTATAGCTATACGGAATCTGATTCACTGAACCTGGATCAGCCTTATTGGATTACCATCCAGATCCCGGAAAATCATGCACAGATTCACATCAGCTATATCCGGTTAAACAAAAATCTTGCTGCCCATACAGAATTTTCACGCGCACTGGCTTATAAACATACCGAGAAAGCCAGTTCCATTGAAGAACAGATTTTTGTAAACCGTGCAAAAAATGTTTATGGCACCTTGTATACGATCAAAGGAGATGCTGCCTCTCCCATGCAGTTTTACCTGACCGACAGCGTATCCAATTTTCTGAGAGGCGCCCTTTACATTAAAGAAGTACCGAATTTTGACAGTCTTCGACCCGTGATCAACTTCCTCTCACAGGATGTGCTCCAGTTAGTTGAATCTACCGAATGGAAAAACATTAAATAATGGCAGTTATCTATTCAGAAGAATTTGGAAACGCCCGTTTAGGACTTTGGAAAATCACCGAGGAAGAGGATGAACTTCTTTCCCTGGCCGATCTCTCCCCTTTGGATTCCGAAACCTTTAATGCCTTCAAAGCTACGCAAAGGAGAAAGGAATGGTTAGCCGTGCGTGCCCTTTTAAAGAATATGATGAAAAATCCGGCAAGGATTGGGTACTTCCCCGATGGGAGACCATTCCTTGAAGATTTAAGCCAAAACATCAGCATCTCACACACCAAAGGATATGCAGCAATTCTTCTGAATGACCAGGAAATCCCGGGAATAGACATCGAACTCGAAACACGTTCTGCCGAAAAAGTAGCCACCCGCATCCTTACTCCTGAAGAACTTGAATCCAGCAGGGAGGGCGAAGGATATTCCAACAAAAGACTCCTGATCCACTGGTGCGCGAAAGAAACGGTTTTTAAAATGGTTTCCGATCACAGCGTTTCTTATTTAAATCAGATTCATATTTTCCTGAATCCGCCTCTGGCAGAGCCTCATCCTTTTAAGGGAACCTGTCTCTCAGAAGCCGGAAATTTAACCTTTGACTTGTTTTATCAATCCATTCAAGAACTTATCATCGTTTGGGGATGGAGATCCGGGGTAAAATGAAATCATTTCCATCATACTTAAAGTTTTACCAATGAGCTGGCAATTCCTATTGTTCCAATGATTGCCACAAGTCGTCATGATAAATCATTTTTCTACAAGTTTCATCAGCATATTTTTTAAAACGGGATTGCCCATATAAGCCAAATTTGAATATATAATTTTCCCGTCTTTGCCAACGACCATATAACGAGGAACACCGCCAATATTAAACTCGCTTGCAACAATATTCCACTCATCCTTTGTTAATCTATAGTGCTCACCCTTAATATCGGGAACCATACTGTTATAAGTTGATTTGGGCGAACTCTGATCCGTTATATAAACAAAGACAATATTTTCATTCGCCAGTTCCTCCTTTAATGGTTTCATCTCCGCAATCCCAGCTCTGCAGGGAGCACACCATGTGCCCCAAAAATCAACAAAAACAATTTTTCCTTTATAGTTGTCCATTATGGAATCAAAAATCTTCTCCCCTGCGGTTTTAGTCACTTCTCTTTTAACAGATACTGTTTTTACAACAGCCCCCGTGTGGGTTTTATCAAGTGACGCTGTTTTATTTCTGGCTTCATTATTTACATTTCTTACAAAGCCGGCAATAAAGGGATTATTTATATTTTTCACTATAGTATTCAGTTTCTCATCAGTATAATGGCCTCCTTCAAAAACGATCTTCTGGCAGATATCCTGAGAGTTCATTAAATCTGTAGCAAGACCTGGTTCAATTCCAAACAAGGTTTTGAGAATATTATTCTTGTTAGGTATATTCTCCTCTCTGTAAGCATCATTTATAACTTCACGATGATCATTATACAACTCGATGATTCGTTGACCATTTTCCTTCATAAAATCTCCCCTTTTCTTTATAAGAGGATTGTCAAAGTATTCATTATAAGCTTTGAGCATTTTTTTCTCCTGATCTGTCAGCTGGAATCCCTGACTGGTTAGATATTCCTCCTGTCTTAACAGAACAGGATTGGAACCGTTTTTCTCCTTGAGAATTTTAAACTTATCTTCGTATTTTTTACTGAATTCAGCAGCCTCTGAACTCGTCTTCTGAAAATCTTCGTTCATTTTCCTGACTTCAGGGGAATCTAATTCATTTACTCTTTTCAAAAGATCTCTTTCGTCTTCGTTCAATTGGACTCCAGGTCTTAGCAGTAATTCTGCCGGGGTAAATAAGTGTCTCGGCATATTATACCTTATTAAATCCAAAAAACTCAAATTTTTTAATAGAGAAAAATAATCAGAAGTGATAACGGCTACCTCATTGTTAACAAAACTGTCGGTCAGGAAATCGTAATAATCTTTTCCCGGCCTTCTTTCAGGCATTTGAAAGTATGGGTCTTTGATCTTATTTTTTTGTTTATAGGAAAGTAAAAATCTTAGTGAATATTGAATCAATACAGATGAACATTCATAATTACAGGACATCCTTTTCAATTGCAACGATCGTGAGGACAGCGGAATCGTTTTTTCTAACTCATCAATTTGACTTAAATCTCTTCTCAGCAGTTCCTGGCATTTTAACTTGTATTGTTCAGGAGTAAAATCAATAATGTTCTCTAAAACCTGGTTATAATGGTGGCTTCCAATATTTCTCATCCTGATCAAATCATAGTTTACCCTTGCGTTGTCTCCCATAAACATGGGATTATCGTCAATAAACAGGAACAGTGTTTTACCGGGTTCAATGAAGATGATGTTATCAAATGAAGGAAAACGTATAAGCATCATTTGAGGATGGTAAAGAGGAATCCTGACGTTAAAATAACCATCATTGGAAATTTGAACGAGACATGGCTTAGGGAGACCACCGGTAATTAAATCTCTGACATAAATATTAAATGTTCTTTGGGGAAATCTGGGACTAAATTTATTAATCAATCCGCAAAATATGGCCGTATCATTTTTAAAAACAGGTTTTTGCAACACTCCCTTATCTTCCTTTATGGCTGATTTATCCGGAATTTTGGCGTAATCAGTGAGTTTTGATGCTGTTTCCCCCGCAGAAAGTGTTTCTCCCTTTTGCTTTATATAAAGAGCAATATTTTTATTTCCGTTATATAGATTGATAATACCAAGCCTGTCTTTTCCCTCATAACTTTTGTATTTCCAGACCTGCGATTTGTAAATTACCATCGAATCAAGCAGGCTTAATCCCCACTCCGCATTGTCACTTCTGAACCAATTCCCAATTAATTTAGTCGGAACAACGGATTTAACCTCCCCCGGCTTTAATTGAATATCAAAAATAAACCATGTTCCTTCCACTTCCCCATAATCAATTTTATTTACAGAAGAATTTAATCTTGGGAAAATCAATTTATAACTTACCTCCCCCGGGGCAGGCATTGTATATTGCTTATTCAACGGGATGCCGTCAGCGCTCCTGATAAAAAGCGTATCCTTTGATCCAAAAGGAAGTATATAGGTCCTTTTGGGAATGCTGATCCATTCCCCGGGGGCAAGCTTTATATTAAAACAAAGTACTGTTGCAGTATCGCTCAATACGATTTTCTCGATTTTCACGTTCTGGGCAGTTGTCATTCCAATTTTTGGCTGTTCGACTATTACCTGTGCATCAACAAAAGCGCTTAATAAAAGGATAAAGCCCAAGAGAAGATTTTTTTTCATACTATTCCATTGTTAAGGTTAATACTTAATAATGCTGTCAAAATTGACGAACAAGATAGTCAATATTATTCAATTTTACAACCACACATAAAATAACTGTTTCTGCTGAACCAACTTCTGGATAAACCTGTACAAATAGGCTATCATCAGGATAGCTGGCCTTTTCTGGAAGATAATTCTTTGAACATCTGCATCTCACGAACCAAAGGATATGCCGACGTCCTGTTGCACGAAAAGGAAATTCCTGGGATCGACATCGAACTCGAAACACGTTCTGCCGAAAAAGTAGCCACCCGCATCCTTACTCCTGAAGAACTTGAATCCAGCAGGGAGGGCGAAGAATATTCCAACAAAAAACTTTTGATCCACTGGTGCGCGAAAGAAACGGTTTTTAAAATGGTTTCCGATCACAGCGTTTCTTATTTAAATCAAATCCATATTTTCTTGCCCGATCCCGTCTTGCAACCGCATCCCTTTAGGGGAACTTATCTTTCAGACAACGGAAGTCAACAGTTTGATCTTTTCTATCAATCCTTAGAAGGACTCATTCTGGTTTGGGGATGTAAATCCCCCGCCATTCTCTAAGACTCGCTGTCTCGTATAAATATTAAATCCATTACTTTAAAATCATTCTGTAAGTACCGCCAGTAATCCCTTGATAAAACCGGCCTTGAAGGTGCTTTGTGCCTTTGTTTATTCGTAGTTTATTCGTACATTATTCGTAGATTGTTCGCTTCTATACGAATAATATACGAATAAACTACGAATAAACAAAGGAGAAGATATGGCCGAAATAGGATCTGTTTAAGAAGTGTATTTATGTTGAAAGTAAGATAATTATAACAATATTTTGGGGAACTAAGTGCGAGCAATTATGAGAGTAGTAAGAAATAAGCCTGAATCGACCCCTAAATATGTCAGTCCGACGCAACTCACCCTCGAGGGTTTTGAGACCCGGTTTGTTCAACAACAGGATCATAGCAACAGCCTGGGGGAGAGTTTTTTGCAGAATATAACGATGTAGATGCAGTAATTCTGTCTGGATGTGTAACAAAGGGAGTGAATAAGGCATTTCAATTTCATTTGCCAGTGCGTGGCAAAGGGTGAAACTGACCTGAACCTCAAATTCGGTTTACCTGTAATCTTTGGAGTCCTGGCAACCAGCAGCAAGCTATCGACAGGTCAGGAGGCAGGTTAGGGAACAAAGGAGATAAAGCAGCAATAACAGTCCTTAAAATGGTTGCTATTCAAAAGGAATTCAGGAAAAACATTAAACAGGAGTAAGCAATAATCCAATTATTTACCGGTAAACTTTTAATCATCCTAAAATAGAATGCCATTGGATAAAATTCGTCCAATGGCTCTTTAATTAAAAGAAACTATCATTTTCGCTTATTCATCAGCATGTTGCCATCCTTATCAAAATAAACGGTTTTCTTATCTCTTCCCTTTTGCAATTTAAAAGCATAATGTTCTTTAGTTTCCTTTCCTTCAACCGCTTTTATTACAAGAACATTTTTGTCTATTTTCCAGTCCTTATAGTCACTTTTTGCAAGACTTGCCATTATTGCCTGGGGAGGTTCAAAATTTTTAATTTCTTCCCTTGATCGTTGAAGTTTTCCGTCAGGAGTATATACAGCCTCTAAATAACTGCCATTTGATTTATGGGTATGGATCGTGTAATAATTTATATCCATATTATCCGGGTTGACATTTTGTTCCCATCCATAGGTACTGAATTTACTGTGAGAATTAGCCCAAACCACGGGTTGGTGCACCTCGCCAAAATCATTAATAACAGCCGCTTTTACAGCCGGAGGTACTTTATCATTAGTAACCTTAATTTCTACTGTATCTAACTGAATTCCCCGGACCTGGGCAAAAAGCCACACCGGAGAAACAGCCAATAAGATAAAAATCTTAAGAAACATTAACTTTTTCATAGACAATAATTTTAAATGAATAATATAATGAATAAAAAATCCATAAAGTTTATCAGAGTCAAAGCTCTCAAACCGATTAAATGCCATTAAGCAATGTTTCGCCACTCTTAAACAATAATTTATGAACGATATTACAAGTTACTATGTTTATAGTAAGCTGTCAAGTGCAATTCGCTCATAAATAAAAATTTATTATTAAAATATGTTGATTCAGTAATGCCAGGAATATAATGTCGTATTTTTAGACTGAAGGAGCTTCGGTTTTAGGCTTTTAGTAACGGTTAAAATATAATGTCTTATTTTACTGCATTTTGCAAGACATCTAACAATCGTTCTTTGAGATTCTGAAAACAGAGAGATGCATCAAATTGGGGTATTTTGGTTTTATGATTTAAACAACACTCCATTTCCGGTGATTTTTCCCGTGCTGAGTCTCAGGTATATCGTGTTATTGAAAAAATCAGGACACGAATAATTGAAATTCATACAAACTATCCCGCCTTAATTTCGTAAATTATAGTCATTAATAAAATTAGAAATGATCGTACCTGAATCCCACATTGTAGTCATATTTGGCGCATCGGGAGATCTGACCAGAAGAAAGCTGATACCGGCTTTGTACCAGCTTTTTTGCGACAAACTTCTTCCTCCCCACTTTGCCATTGTCGGAGCAAGCCGGACAGAATTTACCGATGACGAGTTCCGGGAGAGGATGAAGGAAAATCTCAAGGATACGACAGATCATTTGGATGAATTCCTGCAAAAAATTTATTATCTGTCAATAGATACTCTTGGCTCTGAAAGCTATGAAAATTTAAAGAACCGCCTTGAGGAACTCTGTTCCTCTTTAGAAATTCCGCCCAATTACCTGTTCTATTTATCCACTCCGCCCAATCTTGATCAGGTCATACCGGCAATGCTGGCAAAAGTAGGGCTGAATTCAACAAAAGATGGTTTCAGAAGGTTGATCATTGAAAAACCGTTTGGATCAAGCCTTGAAAGCGCCCGGAAACTCAACAGCAATCTTCTTCGGAATTTCAGGGAAGACCAGATCTTTCGTATTGATCATTATCTGGGGAAAGAAACGGTGCAAAATCTGATGGTCACGAGATTTGCAAACGGCATTTTCGAACCTGTCTGGAACCGGAATTTTGTACAACGGGTGGAGGTTACCGGAGTTGAAACCCTTGGCATTGAGAATCGCGGAGGATATTATGAACAGGCCGGTGCACTTCGCGACATGGTTCAGAATCATCTGCTGCAGATGGTTGCCTTAATTGCCATGGAACCGCCGGTTGTAATTGAAGCAAATGCCATCCGCTACGAAAAGATGAAAGTTTTCCAATCCCTGAGGCCCATCAAATCAGAAGAAGTTGGGAAACAGGTTGTACGGGGACAATATATTGCATCCACCATCAAAGGTGAGTCGGTTGCAGCCTATCGCGAGGAAGCGAACGTGGACAGCGAATCCCATACAGAGACTTATGTGGCCATGAAATTTTTCATCGATAACTGGCGGTGGGCAGGAGTACCTTTTTATATCAGGACAGGGAAAAGGCTCCCAACCTCGGTCACTGAAATAGTGATCGAATTCAAGCCAACACCCCATCACCTGTTTGATGAAAGTGCATTTAACCATCACTCTGCCAATCAGCTGATCCTGAGAATCCAACCTGATGAAGGCATCCTTCTGAAGATCGGGATGAAAGAACCGGGTTCCGGATTCAAAGTAAAACCGGTGAACATTGATTTCCATTATTCAAGCCTTGCAGACATTAAACTGCCCAGCGCCTACGAGCGGTTATTGCTTGACGGGATGAGAGGGGATGCTACACTTTTTTCCAGAGGCGACGCCGTAGAGGCAGCCTGGAGTTTTATCCAGCCTATCCTTGATGCCTGGGCGAATGATGCATCTGTACCGCTATATGGATATCCCGCCGGGACATGGGGCCCAATTGAGTCTGATCAGTTGATTGAAGGTGATCTGACCTGGCGTTATCCCTGTAAGAATCTTACTGATGACGGATTTTATTGCGAATTATAAAAATGTTGCAGATAAACCAAGAATAGCTATTTTAAGATCTAAATTGGTATAATTATTGATTTACAATTATGAGGTTTTAACTAATCGACTATGATAGAATTAATCCATACAGGAATTACACCGGAAGAATTAGCTGAGGTTTTAGCTGGTAAATTGTTGTTATGGATTGACGAAAATGCCCAAAGTGTTTATCATATAGCTTTGTCCGGCGGAAGAACCCCTGCCCTTCTATTTCAGTTGCTTGTTGAAAAATATCAGAAACTGATACCCTGGGAAAAAGTTCATTTCTGGTGGAGTGATGAACGAATGGTTCCTCCCGATGATATGGAAAGCAATTACAGGCTTGCCGACGACCTGCTTCTTTCCCCGCTAAACATACCGCAGAATCATATTCACAGGATCAGAGGAGAAGCCGATCCTCTCGAAGAGGCCCGGAGATACGAGGCAGAGATCAAGTCGCTGCTCCCGATGCGAAACCAGATTCCTTTTTTTGATCTGATTCTGTTAGGCTTAGGGGAAGATGGTCATACGGCTTCCATATTTCCGGATCAGCTTCATCTCTTTGATACGGACCGGTTGGTTGAAATTTCAATGCACCCGGTTACCTTGCAAGTCAGAATTACATTTACAGGCAGATTATTAAACAGTACCTGGAAAATTGCCTTCCTGGTCACCGGAAAATCCAAAGCCAAAGTTCTTGGGGAAATTCTTCACCATCATAAAGGCGCCGGAATGTTTCCTGCAGCACATATTCATCCCAAAGGAGAATTGCACTGGTTTATTGATTCGGCTTCCATGCCGATAAAGAGTTCCGATTACTAAAGCACCTTCCGATACTATCTTCCAATAGGAAATAATAATTTAATTCCAATATTTCTACCCATATCATAAATACCCCTCCTTCCGGTAAAATTATCCGGATATTGCCCGAAGTATTTTAATCTGCTCATATGAGATTGATAGGCTACGTCAAACATATTATTCCCTGAAACATGTAAACTACAAATAGCTTTCCTCTTGTTATTTAACAGATCGGCACCAAAACCTGCATTGAATAAAGTATATCCAGGGGTAATGGTTTCCGTATTGTCTATAAGATAAGCACGGTTTTGTCGGGCATAATGGACCATTTCGACCTTAAAATAGACGGTCGAAAGAGATTTAAATTTTCTGATCACATCAGCCCTCAATTCCGAGTTCGTATGCAGCGGAGGAATAAACGGCAGATATTTTGCATCTTTTGGAACATCTATTCCCTGAACTCCCTTGTTTGTGGCATAGACAAAAGAAAGAGAATTTTCGAAATGTAACCAATCGAAAGGGTGAGGATGAATATCTATGCTTATTTCCCCTCCGCACAAATGGGCTCTTGCCTGTTGAAACTTAAAGGTTTCGTTTCCGTTGACAATGACTGAATCCACACCAAGATGATTAAATACTTTCTGATTGAAAATATAATTGTTGATGTCTGCATTGAAAAGCTCCATATTCGCTTTAATATACCGGTGAGAATAGATGATACCAATATCTTCCTGTAAACTGAACTCAGGTTTGAAATTCAGGTTGCCGATCTGATAAATATTAGTACCCGGATGAACTCCATTGGCAGAAATCTCTGAAATGTTTGGTGCCCTGAATCCCCTGGCTACATTGACTTTGACAGTTAAGTTTTCATTCACCGAATAACTTGCGCCAATACTGTAGGAGAGACCCGTGAAGGTACGGGTATATTTTGTAAATATCTGCTCTTTGGACACATTAGAGGATGAATTCACTTGTTTATCGAATCCTGTTACAGGATCTTTTGCAACAAACATTTCATCATTCGAAAAGAACCTGCTGTCAAAACGCAATCCGCCGCTGATATCAAATTTCTCCAGGTTTTTCTTAATATGAAGAAACGGCCCGGCATCAAACTGGCGATAATCAGGGATGATAAACTCGGTCCCTCTATTTTTATTTTGCTGGACCATCCCGTTGATGCCAATTGTGGTTTCCAAACCTTTGACATCAGGAAAATAGTATTTAAGATCGTAAGTTAATGTATTTAGGACAAGGTGCAATCCAGGGATCGAAGGCTCTTCCGGATGACTAAATTCCTGGCGGATATTTCTCTGATAGCCTAATGTAAGAGCAATTTTATTTTCTCCCAAAATGAAAGTATTGGAGGAATAAATTTTATAATGCTGAACATGTTGATGCATTGCACCGATTTTATAAGAATTTAACTCAGTATCAGAAACAACAGGTCTGAACAAATCGGCTTCGGTTATTTGTTTGGTAAATCGTCTGGTCAGAGAATCCCTGCTGCCATCCGGGATCATTTGTAAATCATTATAAACTGATAAATTCAGGTTTGAGTAGCCCCAATTTTTATTCAATCCCGCGTATCCGTTGGCATCAGTTTCGGCAAAAGAAGTTCCGTAAACCCGTCCGTCATATTTGTTTTTATAATTGGTTGCCATTTTATGCGATAAGCGCCCTCCCCAGATAAATCCATCTTTTCGGTTCGCATCCACTGCGACAGACGACCCAACGAGTTTGTTGTTGGTCTGATAGGATGAAATAAAACTACCCTTTAGTTCACCCGAGGATACTGAAGGATATGGGATCAGATTAATCACGCCAGCCAATGCATCCGATCCATAAATCAGACTTGCAGGCCCTTTGACAATTTCGACCTTGTTGACCGCATTCTCATCGACTTCAATCCCGTGTTCATCTCCCCATTGTTGTCCCTCGTGCCGGATTCCATCAACCAGCGTCAATACGCGATTGAATCCCAGACCATGAATAAAAGGCTTCGCAATATTGGGACCTGTAGTGACTGCATTTATGCCAGGCATTTTTGCAACAATATCGATGATGTTGCTGCCGTTCACCTGATCAATGTTTTTCCTGTCCATAACGGCGACGGGAATCGGGTTCCTTTTGATCTCCGTGGAGCGGGAAGTTCCGGTAATTATCATTTCATCGATTTCGGTTATGGTTGGTTCCATGATAAAATCTCTTGTCGTAGGTTCAGCAAAATCCATCGTCATAACGACAGATTTAAAACCGATGCAGCTTACCTGAACCAGGAGTCTTGCTTTTGGAAGGTTTTTCAACTTATAATAACCAGTAGAATCCGATAAGGTACCGCTTTTTAAATCCGGAATATAGATAGAGGCCCCTTCAACCGGCGACCCATCTTTTCCGGAAGAAATATTCCCGGTCAAAGAGGAGCGTTTATTATCAGGTATGATTGAGGAGGTTAAGGATTTGCGATTAAAAGGTACGGCGTTATTAAATGAGAATGTATTTAACGCTGACAGTAAGATAATCACTGACATTATTGTTATCTTTTTCATAAACAGGGACTTTGATTAATGATTAAAGCTGATGCAGTTATGTGCTAATGATTTAGGGTAACAAAATTCACGGGCGATATTCAGATCAGATTATCTCCCTAACATCACAGCACAACTCAGACACTGTAATGACAGAATCCATTTAACCCATTACATTTCATAAGTTGAAATGCAATAAAAACCATATTATCAGATTACTGAAGGAGGCGCCCTGTAAGAAAGGTTGAAAATGGCCGTATTTTCGACTTTATAATTGTCTCTGCAAAGAAAAACATAAAGAAGAGTTTTAAAAACATCTTGTTTTTCAATGGGAGCGCTGAGGAAAGTAGCGTATTCAAAAGAACATATTGGACATTGGTCGTGCTCCGGGCTCAGGGCTTTATTCTTTGCGGGGGCAAAATAATGAATTTCGGAGTGATGATGATGAATATCCTTTATTACCTGAGGAGCAATAAAAAGCAGCAACTGAAATAAAGCAATAACAGCAATATGAGTTTGATTCTTTTTCACCCGGGCTTTCTTCACAAAGATTTAAATGCCTAAATTAGCAGTAATAGATTAAAAATTGATTGTTTATGTCGTTATTAATGAATTGTTAACATTAACCGGCTCCTCGAGATTTGCACGCCATTGTTCGAAGTGCGGAGGGCATCCACGGATATTTGATTAACTTTCACCATGGTTTCCAAATTCATAATAAATAGTTTCAGGACATACAATTTTCCAGGAACATCTTTCGACCGCTCATAATTACTAATCTGCACTAGCCGCTCTGATCAATATTGCTATAAATTCCGATCGATAGTAGTTCCAGTAAAATCCCGAGGAGCAGGGCGTTTCACTTGGTTAAACACTTAAACCACTATATTTTATGACCGTGTGTTGGCTGTGGGACGTTTCTATAACTTAATCTTCCAATAATTTTGTTAGCATATTTCTTAAAAACCCATAGCTTTTTTTATTACTAACATTTCTTCTTCTGAAGTCAGTATCTTTAATAATTCAAATGCAACATTTGGAGCTGTCTCAGGACAATAAGACGTAATAATATTACCATCAACTACAATTGGCTCATTCACAACATTCGCTCCAAATTCTTTCAGTTTTTTTTGCCAATATCCGTTTTTTAAGTGGTATGTAGTTGCTTTCCGATTCTTAAGAACACCACTTTTCCCTAAGGGGAATGCCCCACTACAAACTGTCGCAATTATTTTACCTTTTGCATCAAATTCCTTAATTAATTTTAAAAACCTTTCGTCATATGCTTCTTCATAAAAACCGAATTCCCCGAATCCACCAGGTATTGCTAAGGCGTCATATTCGTCAACGTTTATTTCTCCAATGATTTTATCCACTATTACAGGTACGTTAAAAGTGCTTATAACTTTATCAGTAAAACCACATGTATCAACGAACAAATCATGTCCATAATCATTTCTAGCCCAACCAAGAACATCTATAAAAACACTAAATTCCATAGTTTCAAATCCTTTTGCTAGAAACACTAATACTTTCTTATTCTGCATACTTATCACAATTATTAATTTGTTTAAATTTCTATTAATTTTGCTATTCCCCGCTCCTCCAAATTTGCACCAAAATTGTTCAGAGCGCTGGTGCAAATTTGGAGGAGATGGAACGAAGAGTTGTCATGTCTGCTTTTGTAGTATAATAAAACGCCAATTTCATACAACTTTGAAAATATAATTATTCATTTAAAACCAATCAATAATGAAAGAATCACTTGTTCTAACTAAAAAAAGTTTAATCACTTTATTGTTATTTTTTTTCGGCAATTGTCTTTTTGCACAAAATGAACATGGCAGGACTTTTCCAGAAAAGGTGAAGATCAATGGATTAATACGCACTTATATTATGCATATTCCTAATAATCTCCCGACCGGGGCACCGTTAGTCTTTGTTTTGCATGGATATGGCGATAAGGCATATCCGTGGAATTATGGAATGGATGAAGTCTCCGACAAAAATAGCTTTGCGGTATGTTATCCTCAAGGGGAAAAAGATCCAAAAGGGAAAAATGCATGGAATGTAGGTTACCCGTTTCAAGAAGGTTGGAAACTAGACGATGTGAGTTTTATTTATAAGCTATCAAAGCATTTGCAAGCGAAATATCATCTGAGCAGCAAGAATGTCTTTTGTACGGGGATGTCCAATGGAGGGGAAATGTGTTATCTGCTGGCTTATAAAAGACCTGATCTTTTTGCTGCAATTGCGCCTATTGCAGGGCTTACTATGGAATGGATCTATAAATCAATGGAGGCACCAGTACCTGTTCCCCTTTTTGAAGTTCACGGAACGAAAGATAATACATCATATTGGAATGGAGATCCCGGGAATAAAGGAGGATGGGGAATATATATTCCAGTTCCGATTGCTGTTAATTACTGGGTTTGCAAGAATCGGTGTACAGAGTCAAAAACAGATACATTGGATATAAAAAACAAGACCAATGGTCATTATGTGATTACCCATAAATATTTGAACGGCACTAACGGGAATGAAGTATGGCTTTACGAGATCGTAAATGGAGGTCATTCATGGGGAGACCAAGATTTGGATACCAGTAAAGAAATTTGGAAGTTCTTCAGTAAATTTTTGAAATAGAGGCTGAATAAAACATAATTTAGCGATTTCCAGCTCCTCCGGATTCGCACTATCGGTGTTCCCCCGCTGCCGCACGGTGTGTCCTGAAGTTGAGGACGAGTTAATCAAGTTCTTTAACATGCTGTACAAAAGATGAAGGGATTTCTAAGAAGAAATGATCCTTCGCTGGGGGTCTGCAGGGGCAGCCAGCAAACCGCCTTGCGGTGCTGTGGACAAAAGCCTACGGTATTGAACGGACAAGGAAAAGGCACATCAATGTGTCAGGTATGGATAATGGAGATGAACGAGAGTGAACCACTGAAGAAGTATTGTGATAGCAACCCGTTGTCAAAACTATTGTCATCGTGCGGATGATAGGATAAAGCTTGGCGGTTACCTGTTTACTGGCTAAGCGGCAACCGATATTTAGGTGGCATGAACGTTATCCGGGCTTTTGTACGGAACAGGAGAAAGCTGTTTATAGATGCCAGTCTGCCACAAGGCTACCGCCGATGGATTCGCCGGCAGACAAAGGGAAAATGCACAAGTTGAGAACCAACAAGGCAGAAAGTACCGATGCTATTGGACAGTTGCGGACCGGGCCATAGTAGTGAGGAAGTCTTTGTAATGAGGATGGAGCGAAGGGCCTGGGTCATTCAAGTTTTCAAGTTTTAACAATCCCGTTTGAAGGGAAAAGACTAAAATGGACAAAACACAATCAGATGTAAAACCATTCCCTGTGACCATGCAGATGGTTACAGAAGCGTACCGGAAGGTAAAAACCAAAGGTAAAGCTTACGGAGTGGATGAAGTCAGTATGAAAGAATTTGAGCAGAAGCTAACGGGTAACCTGTACAAGATTTGGAACAGGTTGGCGTCAGGTACTTATTTTCCACCAGCGGTCAGAGAAGTAGAGATTCCCAAGAAAGATGGGAAAATCAGGAAGCTTGGCATACCAACAGTGGGGGACAGGATAGCCCAAACGGTGGTCAAAGATTACATGGAGACCTCGATAGACAAGCTGTTTCACCAGAATTCGTATGGATATCGTCCACTAAAAAGTGCCCATCAGGCACTGACTATGGCACGGATAAATGTCAGGAAATACGACTGGGTGATTGACATGGATATCAAAGGTTTCTTTGATAATATTGATCATGAACTCATACTTAAAGCGTTGGACAAAGTAGTCAAGGAGAAATGGGTGAAGATGTACTGCAAACGCTGGCTTGAAATGCCGGTACAAAAGACAGACGGAACTATCATGGCTAAGGAAGGGAAAGGCACACCGCAAGGTGGGGTCATTAGTCCACTGCTGGCTAACTTGTTCCTGCATTATGCTTTTGATATGTGGATTACAAAGAAACACCCTGAGATAAGCTTTGAACGCTATGCTGACGATATTATCGTGCATTGCCATACGCAAAAGGAAGCAGAAGAAATACTCCTTCAGATAAAAGGGCGTATGGAGCAGTGCAAGTTGGAGCTTCATCCACTGAAAACTAAGATTGTTTATTGTAAAGACCATAGGCGAAAAGAGCCACACAAGGAAGTGCAATTTGACTTCCTGGGCTTTAGCTTTCAACCCCGACCCAATAAAGAGCGGTCAGGGGGAAGAATATACAATGTCTTTGATCTGGCAATAAGCGCAAGTTCCCGGAAGAAAATCACCGAAGAAATCACACGAATGAAAATCCATCGTGACACAGTCAGCACCATCGAGGAGATAGCCGACAGGCTTTGTTCCAAATTGGAAGGGTGGATTAATTATTACGGTAAATTCAGGAAGTGGGACTTCTTGCGGGTATTCCGCAGGTTAAGATACAGGTTAATGCTTTGGGTACGGAACAAATACAAGCTAAGGAGCATTCATGAGGGGTACAACTGGTTGAAAAATTGCCAGAGATTGCACCCGAACCTGTTTGCACACTGGCGGTATGGTTTTAAAGAATGACTGGAATGACAAGAGCCGTATGACGGGAGACTGTCACGTACGGTTCTGTGAGAGGCTCGGGCTGAAATGCCCTTGCCTACTCGACATT
>Ga0183095_10760_pt1 | contig 61007 bp, 48 predicted proteins | sample BioMet4_FD_130346 | JGI IMG/M metagenome (GOLD analysis project Ga0183095, IMG submission 130346) | Microbial communities from bioreactor (seeded with sewage sludge) at LBNL, California, USA - Biofuel metagenome 4 (v2) (version 3) | ecosystem: Engineered > Bioreactor > Anaerobic > Unclassified ... | reverse complement strand
AATCGATCTCTTTCATAATATTTACTTTTTGAATTAGTTATTTAATTTACTTGTTTTGCAAAAATAGCCTTTATTATTCAAATTTTCACTTATTCTGCAATATTTTTTTCACCTCATCCTCTGTCTGAGTCAATTTTTTCTGGCATTTTGCTATTATTTGGTTAGCCTCTTTAAGCTTCACGCTCAATTGGTCAAGTTCCATATTCCCAGACTCTATTTCATTAACTATTTCTTCCAAACGCTTTACCGATTCCGAATAATTTAATTTTTCCATATCTCTACACTTTTAGTTTCTATTTTTTACTACATTAGATACGATAGCGCCCCGATGCAATTGAGTAACGAGTTCATCCCCATCCTTGCACTTCGATGCATCTTTCAACACCTTTCCTCCACTTGTAGTTATACTGTAGCCTTTGGCTAGTATCTTTTCAGGCGAAGCGTCCGACACTTTCGAAGCGTAAAGTGCTAACCGATGACGTTGAGACAACAAATATCTATCGACTGCAGAATAAAGATCTTTCGACTCTGAAATCAAGCCCGAACGACTATCACCAAGTTGTCTGACTGCTGCTGCAGGTATTCGACTGCGAAACATCAATAGTTTCTGCGATTCACTATTGAGCCTTTCCACTACAAAATGGTGTAAATTATCTGCCAAGTTCCACAAACGTTCTGCTGCAATTGTCATTCGATCAACAAGAAATGCCGCTGCCGCTGTCGGAGTCTTCACTCGAGTATGAGCTACTTTATCGATGACGGTCTCATCTCGTTCATGCCCTATACCCGTAATGACGGGTAATCTGAATTGGGCTACTGCAGCTGCAAGCAAATAACTATCGAAGCAAGCAAGATCCGAAGTTGCTCCCCCACCCCGAATAATCACCAATACATCAAAATCATCTATGCGCGAGTCTATCTGCTGCATCGCATCAAGCACGGACTGCTCTGCCTGATTGCCCTGCATCAAGGCTGGAAAAAGCTCTATTTGAAAAGCAAATCCTTGTTCATTTTGTTTAAGTTGGTTTGCAAAATCACCGTATCCGGCCGCCGTATTGGAAGAGATCACAGCTATACGCTGCGGCAATTCAGGCAGATCAAGTTCTTTATTAAGATACATGATGCCTTCTTCTTCCAACTGCTTCAATATCTGTTGCCGACGCAGTGCCATATCGCCCATTGTATAGGCGGGATCGATCTGATGCACTATCAGACTATAGCCAAAAATCTCATGAAAACTAACACTAACTTGTACCCTCACCTTTATACCTGCACCAAACACTTGTCCGGTGGTATCTTCAAAGAAAGACTTTAGTAGACCGAATGTTTGTTGCCAAATGATGCCCCGTGCCTTAGCCACTTGCTTTCTACGAAATTCATCGTTTTGAACAAATTCCACATAGCAGTGACCACCATTGATATGTACTTCACTCAACTCGGCTTCAATCCAATATTCATCAGGCATGCATTGCTCCAAGCTACGCCTCACCAGCGAATTGAGCTCCAAAAGAGTTAACGACTGTTCCATCTTTTACATTTACCCTTTTTTATTTAGTATTGGTATATCCGGCTGTTTTGAGCAAAGCGATTACTTGTTCCTTATGTTCGCCCTGAATGATTATTTCACCATCTTTAGCACTACCTCCGACACCACATTTCACTTTCAACATTTTGCCCAATGCCTGCAAATCGCTTTCTGCTCCAACAAATCCTTCGACAAGCGTTACTACTTTGCCGCCTCTATTCCGTTTATCAATCTTGACTCTCAACTTTTGCTGATTTACAGAGAGTGTACTTTGTTTCGCTCCTTGAGCATCATCATACTTAAAATCGGGATTTGTAGAATACACGACGTTAAGATGACTTTTCCAATCATTATCCTTCATTGTTTTCTTATTTTATCGTTTTAGGTTTCAAAAATACAAAATTGTTTGAAAGTAATTCGGTATTTTACTACTTTTGTATTTCATTATTATCATAATCTTATTCAAAAGATGCGCATCAAGCTATTGTTGTTATTACTTTGTATACCTTTTATCTCTACCGAAGCCCAAAAGTTTCGAGGATTAGTGATAGACAACAATGGCAAACCTATACCTTATGCATCGCTCTATATCAAGGAACTCAAATCGGGAGTTATGACCGATGCCTACGGTTCTTTTTTCATGTATCTTCCAGCAGGAGATTATTCATGCGAAACATCCTGTCCGGGCTATGATAGCACAGATTGGAAACTACACCAAACCAAAACGACGGTTATAAAAAACATTGTATTGCAGAGGCGCCGTTATGCACTACCGAAAGAAAACGACGAAAATGAAAATCCCGCCATTAGCATTATACAATCTGCCATTCAAGCAGCTCCTCACTACCTCAATATAATATCGGGATACAAGGCGGATGTCTACACTAAGAACCGTGAAAAATTGCTGAAAGTGCCGGGCATCCAGAAGATGTCGAAAACGGTAAGATATCTTGCCAAGAATTATCAAGGCAAGCTCGTTGTAAGCGAAGAACACAAAAAGATAAACTATCGCAGCCCAAACATATACCAGATACGAACGCTGAATAAGACAACGGTTCTGCCAAAAGAATTGGATATACCCATAGACATAAGCACAACCAATATTTACGACAGGATGATACTAAACAAGTTATCGCCTATCGCTCCCGAGGCTATGCGCTACTATCGATATATCTTAATATGCACAACAAAAGAATCGGGGCATACTATTTATAAGATCCAAGTAATACCGAAGCACTTACAATCCGTATTGGTAAGCGGATATATTTATATTGTCGATAAGCTATGGTGTGTCTCGGCATTCGACCTACTGACGTACGACAGTCATATCATAGCCAATATAAAAGTAGCATACAAAGAAATCGTACCGAGTGGTTTTCTACCCATAACGATTCAAGCTGGTATCAATTATCACAATACAGGCTTCCAAGCTCTTTCGTACAACATTCATAGCATACGCTATGACAGCGTTACTGTCAATAGCAAAGCTCAACCTCTGCAAAACAAGTATCGTGCAACAAAGGAACACCGATTTGAAAGACTTTTGCCCAAAGATTTGATTTCTATAAAAGAAGACACGATGGCATTAAACAGAGATTCGACGAAGTGGGACTCCATTCGCTGCGTTCCGTTATTACCCGAAGAAGCCGAAAGCTACCAACTAATAAAGCCCGAACAAAAGAAAAAGACATTCCATTTCAGTATGAAAGATTGGACGGACATGCGTACTTGGTGGAACTTAATAGTCAAGGGTGACCGTTTCATGACCCCAAACAAAAAGCAATGGATGGACTGCTACAATATACAGTCTACGATTCCCGAATACAATTTCGTAGACGGCCTATGGATTGGCTACAAATTAGGATTGGGTTGGCGAATTTCTCATGCCAACACTTTCGAGTTCAATCCGGCAACCTATTATACTACGGCACGCCACAAATGGATCGCTTTTGGCGACTTTTCATTCACTTATGCGCCAAGAGCTAGAGGCCGAATATCACTTAAAGGGGGTTCACTCACTCAAGACTATAACGAAGAGAGCGGCGAATCGAGACTGTTCAATTCTGTATCTGCACTCATTTATGCAGACAATTACGTGAAGTTGTTCAACAAGCAGTACATTGCCATCAGCAACCAAGTAGAACCTTTCAACGGCATGTTGTTCTCCTCTTCGCTCAGTTGGGAGCGCCGCCGCAAAATAGACAATCATGTACATCACAGTTTGCTGGGACAAGACGCCGAGTCTAACAGTCCTTTCAAAGACGACTCGTATACGATGCCGGCAAACCGATTACTCAAAATGTCTCTGGCACTCGAATATACGCCGAACCATTATTATTGCATGAAAAATGATCAAAAGATCTACGAAGAGACCGAAAATCCAACGCTTAGTTTATCCTATACACAGGCTTTCAGTATCGGAAAGGTAGAATCATCACCGCATTATAGCAAGATACAGGCAGGAATTAAACAGACGATAAACGTCGGACTTTTCAACCACTTCATCTGGCTTGCCGATGCAGGATGCTTCTTCAACCGCAAGAGTATGGAATTTCCAGACTATCATCATTTTCCAACAGTAAAGAATACATCTACAACACGCTCTTTCAGCTACGGTTTCTTTCTACCCAATTGCTACACGTTCAGTACACCAGATCGCTGGGTGATGGTCAATGCAACATGGAATACGCCCTACTTATTAATAAAATACTTGCCCATATTCCAACATAAAAAGTTTGACGAAGCTATTCATTTCCGTTTGCTTGCCACTCCCGAGGAACATCCCTACATGGAATTATCTTACTCGACAGGTGTAGAAGACATCTCACGAGTAGGATTCTGCATAGGCTTCGACCGTACTGGTTACCGTTCTGTGGGTATCTCTCTAAGCTTTGCGATGTAACCCACCCTAACCTCTTGCTTTAAAGAACAACGCCTACGGGACAATGGTCTGCTCCGTCAACCTCATTCAGAATGAACGCTTCTTTGAGAGAAGGCAACAGTGCCTGACTAATAAGAAAGTAGTCTATACGCCAACCTATATTCTTTTCGCGAGCGCCAAAGCGGTAGCTCCACCACGAATATGAATCCTTTTTATCCGGATAGAAATGGCGATAAGTATCGACAAAGCCACTATCTATAAACCGATCCATTCCATCTATTTCTTTTTGCGTATACCCGGCCGACTTATTGTAGTTATCTTTGGGACGAGCAATATCTATAGGTTCATGAGCAACGTTGAAATCCCCGCATATCACAACAGGTTTCGTCTGTTCCAATCGCTTCATATAGGCAAGCAAAGCCTTGTCCCACTCTGCACGATAATCAAGCCTTACCAACTCGGCACCCGAATTGGGAACATAAACATTGATTAAATAGAAATCCTGAAATTCGACAGTAATGACACGTCCCTCTTGATCGTGTTCTTCTATCCCAATGCCATTAGTCACACAAATGGGTTCTACCCTACTCAGCACTGCTGTGCCGGAATATCCTTTCCGAACAGCCGAATTAGAACAGACCCGATAACCTTGCAATTCGGCAAGTGCCTCTTTCACTTGGTCATCTTGAGCCTTAGTCTCTTGGATACAAAACACATCCGCATCCATTTTCTCTATTTTAGAAAGAAAATCTTTCTTCACAACAGCCCTAAGGCCATTTACATTCCACGATATAAGTTTCATAACGACAAATATGGCAATTCTTTGATTATTCTGCAAATAATCGGTTAGAATTTTTATAATTTCAAAACCATTAGCCTTTGCAACCGGCATTTATTATTGTAAGCCCATATACAATTCGAAAACAACATAAGCGCTGAAAAATATTCTTGTCCTTACGTCACTTGCGACTCACGCCCGTGAGTCGGAAAAAACATAAGGACGAAGTTTGCGACTCACGGGCGTGAGTCGCAAACTTTATAAGTATAAAAACATTCATAAGCCTTTATCTCATTCCCAAAACATAAAGCACAAAAGATATTCACTGCACAATAAAAAGCCATCGTACTCGTTAAGGTTTAAATGAATGATAGGCGTTACAGCGCCCAACCATCTTTTCTTTTTCGCATTATCGCCTTATAAAAACAAAGAAATTAAATAAAAGTACTCATCAAAATACAAATTAGCAGACTATTATGGTAATAAGCTTAGACAAAAATGATTCTTTCAATGATAATTTTTGGTAATTTTTTGCAGCACACAAACTCTTGATACAATAAAATACTTATCTTTGGCAAACGATAAAAAAGACTCAGTCACGAGAGTCTAGACAAGTACTAAAATTTTTATAAGACAATTTGTATGTTTTTAGAGAACTTCTTTGAAGATTCAGCACACAAATATCCCAATAATATTGCCATTGAAGAAGGCAAAAAAAGATATTCGTATGCTGAAACCGAACGTACAGCCAATAAGCTGGCAAACTATTTACAAAAATTACCTGTAGGACCAGAAGATAAGGTTGTCATTCTATTACCGCGAAGAGCGGAAGTTACTATCGTAATGTTGGGTGTACTCAAAACAGGCGCTGCTTATATTCCACTCGATCCCGAAATTCCTGCCGATCGAGTAAATTTTATCATGGAAGATGCAGATGCAAAGATATTGATTACTTCCGATGAAATAATGAAAAACATCGGTTCCCAATTAAATTCTTTTCCCATATACAATATAGACAAGTCTTGGAAAGAGTTGGATTCTTATCCCGATACAAAACCGACAGTAGAAGGACGTAGTGAGGATAATCTATGCTACATGATTTACACATCAGGCACTACAGGCAAACCCAAAGGGGTATTGTTGATGCACAAGAATGCCGCAACTTATATTCACGGAGCACAAAAGATCTATCCAGTAGACCAAAGCGATAGAGCGCTACAAGGCTTTTCGGTTTCGTTTGACGCCTCGGTAGAGGAGATTTGGATACCCCTCTCGGTAGGAGCTACACTAGTGGTAGGAACTTTCGACATCATGCGTTCCGGAGATCAGTTTTCATCCAAACTAAGAAATCTAAATATAACCTTTTTATCGTGTGCACCCACTCTTCTCTCGATGGTGAAAGAAGATATTCCGTGTCTCAAGATACTGATTTTCGGTGGTGAAGTGTGCTCGAAAGATATAGCCAACCGTTGGTGTAAAGCAGGAAGAACTGTTTATAACACTTATGGACCCACCGAAGCTACCGTTATTGCCACCTATTCGGTTCTGAAACCGGGAGAAGAAGTGACGATAGGCAAAGCACTCGACCAATACGAAGTGCTTCTCGTAGACGAACAGCTGAACCCTGTGACAGAAATAGATAAAGAAGGCGAAATACTGATTGGAGGTGAATGTATAGCTCGAGGATATTTGAACCGTGAAGACCTGACAGCAAAGAAATTCATCGAAACAGACCGCTACTGCGGAGAAATGAAGCGCTACTACCGCACGGGCGATTTGGCAAAATATAATGAAGAAAAAGAATTTGTGTTCATTGGCAGAGCTGATGCGCAAGTTAAAGTCCGCGGCTTTCGTGTAGAGCTGGCCGAAATAGAAGGGCTGTTGATGCAAAACGAAGCAGTGCAAACAGCAGCAGTAACACTCGATAAAGACACTCAACAACTGGCAGCTTTCGTTGTGTTGCGCAAAGGGAAAACAATAGATCGCGAAGCGGTAGCCAAACAATTCCGTCAATTGTTGCCTTATTATATGATCCCTTCTACACTCGACGAAATAGACGAACTGCCTATGACGACGAGTCAGAAGATAGATCGCAAACGCTTGCCGACACCCAAAACGCCATTGAGCTTTTCGACGAACAAACAGATTATCGCCCCTTCTACTCCGCTCGAAAAAGCAATGGTAAAGATAATCGCTCAAAATATAAACCGAGAAGATATCTCGATGGACGATCATTTCTTCAATGATCTAGGGGGGCATTCATTGCTCGCGGCCATTGTTGTCTCTCAGATGCGAGAGCTAAAGATATTCGAAAATATGTCTGTAGCCGATGTCTACAAATATCCTATATTGTCAGATCTGGCTCGCGAATTGGAAAAGAAACGCCCGAAAGAAAATCAGAAAGAAGAAGTTAGAGACATCTATAAGGTTCCTACATGGAAATATTATTTATGCTCTATCTGCCAAGGCATATCTCTTATTTTCCTTACTCTTCTCTTCGGTTTGGAATGGCTGGGACCGTTCTTCGTTTATTCTTATTATTATGTGGCCGACTTCGGCATATGGAGTTCAATCGTATTAAGCCTTTTTGCTTACTTCTCCATATTACCTGTATTCACAGTCTTTTCGATTATTTTCAAATGGCTGGTAATAGGTCGCATCAAGCCGGGAAAATACAAACTCTGGGGAAGCTACTACTTCCGTTTCTGGCTCGTCGGCAAAGTAACGGCCATCTGTCCGATTATTTATTTCAGCGGTACAGCAATCATGAATTGGTTTTTGCGACTGATGGGAGCCAAAATCGGTAAGAACTGCTATATCAATACGTCGGCTATCGACGTCTTCGACTTGGTGACGATGGGCGATAATGTGAGCATCTGTACTGATACACACCTCAGAGGATATACCATTGAAGATGGTTGGCTGAAAATAGGAACCATAGAATTGGGCGAGAACGCCTTTGTAGGTACCCGATGCTGCTTGGCACAGAATGCTAAAATGGGTAAAAACAGTTCGATAGAAGACCTCACACTCATACCCGATGGTGGAATCATTCCGGATAACGAAAATTGGGGCGGATCGCCGGCTCAACCCATAGGAAAGAACGTACCAGAAAAGACCGTTCCGCTTTGGTCATTCAAATTCATTCTATTATCGTTGATTTGTGTTTTCATCATTCCATTAATCACAATGGTGGCCTTCTTCCCGGGCATGATATTGGTTGCACATATCAATTACGTATCCGACATTTGGAGTTTCTCATGGGTCACTCTATTCATCGGCGTGTCTTTTGTTTTGCTACTTACAGTAATCATTGCCATATTCAAATGGCTATTACTGGGCAACATCAAGGAAGGCAAATACAAAGTGAACAGTCTGTTCTATTACAAGAAGTGGTTCTTCGACCAACTCATGAAACTGAGTCTACAAGTAATAGGTACTCTATATACTACGCTTTATCTGCAAAAGTGGTTCAAACTACTGGGTGTAAAGATGGGTAAGCGTGTCGAAATATCAACGGTAGAATTTATTTCGCCTGACTTATTAGTCACAGGAGATGAATGTTTTCTAGCAGACTCTGTTTCGGTAGGTGCCTCGTATGTCAGAGGTGGCTACATTGAGATAGCCAAAACTTATATTGGCGACAGAACTTTTGTAGGAAACAGTGCCGTATTGAGTCCTAAGACTAGAGTCGGCAATGATGTATTGGTAGGCGTGCTGTCTAAAATGAAAGAAGAAGATCTTCCGGTAAAAGACGGAACCAACTGGTTTGGTTCTCCAGCGGTATTCTTGCCAAGAAGAGACGTCAATCAAGACTTCTCTATGGATCGCACATATAAGCCATCCAAGAAACTATTTTGCTACCGATATTTTATTGAATTCTTTCGTGTAGTACTGCCTTCTACTCTTTTTATACTGATGGCAGGATTTATCACCGAAGCAGCATCGTATTTGCAAATAGACAAAGATTTGGGTGAACTTTTGTTGTGGTTCCCTCTGTTATACATCGGAGCGGCTATTGTAGGCACAGTCATCATGGCAATATTCAAATGGATTGTCATTGGGAGATATGTTCCGCAAAACAGACCCCTTTGGAGCGGCTTCGTATGGCGTAGCGAACTGGTAACGGGACTTTACGAAAACTTTTTGGTACTATTCTTTTTGAATATACTGACCGGTACGCCGTTTATCAAATATCCACTCAGGCTGCTGGGATGTAAAATCGGAAAACGTACTTGCTTATTTACGACACAAATTACAGAGTTCGACCTGATACATATTGGCGACTACGCAGCCCTTAACGACAACTGCACCATGCAGACCCATCTTTTTGAAGACCGAGTAATGAAGATGTCGTACGTCACATTGGGAGAAAATAGTAGTGTAGGAGGAATGTCCGTAGTACTATATGATTCGAAGATGGAGAAAAATGCCATACTCGATCCATTGTCGGTATTAATGAAGAATGAAACGCTACCTGCAGATAACCGATTTATCGGTGCACCTGCCGAGAAAGCATAACAGCGTTTACAACAATAACTACTTTTAAGAGGGTGTGTCAAAACAGGCACATCCTCTTCTTTATTACAGATTCTCACTTAATCTCAATAAATACGCCCAAAAGAGGCCAAAAGAATTCGAAACAGTTTCACACTATTATTTTTCTAAAAATTCAAAACAGTTTCTTAAACAGCAACTTTTTTTTACGTATATTTGCCTGTGTTTTAGGTGAAATATAATTGTACTATTAGCAACCTATTATTTATACAAATAATATTAACAAGATTGTCTCCTAAAGTTTAATCATAGGAGAACAAACAATCTATCAACTTTTGCGTTTCATTATTAAGAATATTTTTAGATATCATGAAAACAATTACCCAATACTCGAATCTTTTACTTACAGCATTAATCCTATTTCTTTTCTGTTCGTTCGCCGCTCCCACGACTTCAATCGTTGGCATGCGATGCGAATACAATACCAATCCTATTAACATCGATGTTTCAATGCCGCGTTTCGTTTGGAATTACTCTACAAACAATGCATTTCAGCAATACAAATATAAGATAAGTATTGCTACAGATAGACGTTCATTCAATGAAAGCACTCATACAAATGGATTTTATTGGACCTCCGGCATCATCAATTCAAATCGATCTTTCGCCCAATACAATGGAAAAATAAGGCTGACCTCTTTCACAAAATACTATTGGCAAGTTACAACATGGGACAAAAGTGGAAAACGAAAACTCATATCGCCCGTAAGCTCGTTTGAAACAGCTATGATGAATCGGAAAGATTGGCATGGGCAGTGGATTACAGACGAATACGACAAAGACTACAATCCCGCTCCAATGCTGCGCAAATCGTTCAGAGCAAACAAAGGTGTGATTAATAAAGCTCGCTTGTACGTCAGTGCGGCAGCCTATTGCGTCATGACGCTGAATGGTAAACCCGTATCGAATTCGTTGCTAAATCCGGGATACACTCATTATGATAAAAGAAATTTATACAGTGTCTCCGATGTAACCTCTCTTATTAAATCAGGAGAAAATGTTCTATCGGCTGTCTTGGGAAACGGTTTCTACAACGAAATAGCTCCCGTGGGGCCATGGGAGTTTGAGAAAGCACGTTGGCGCAATCGAGCCAGAATGATATGCGAGCTGCATATAATCTATACTGACGGAACAAAACAAATAATCGGTTCAGACGCTTCATGGAAAACAAATACCGGTCCATATCTTCAAAACAACATCTATGGTGGAGATACCTATGATGCCCGTTTGGAAATAAGCGGTTGGGACAAACCGGGGTTTGACGATTCTTCGTGGAAGAATGCAAAGCAAGTAGAAGCCCCATCTCCCCTACTAATATCACAGCATATGCCTCCGATTAAGATAGATCGCGAAATCAGCCCTGTCAATTTTGTTTCTTTTGGCGACAGCCTATTCGTATATAATTTCGGTGTAAATATGTCCGGATTTTGCCGCCTGGCTATAAAGGGAGAGAAAGGCACTAAAATTACACTGAGACACGGCGAAATACAAAAAGCTGATGGACGATTGGAAACCGGCAATATTGATCTTTATTTCAAACCGCAGCCTGATATGGTTTTCCAAACAGACACATATATATTGGACGGCAAAGATGATATTTTCATCCCCCATTTCAACTATCACGGATTTCAGTATGTAGAAATACATGCCGACCATCCGGTCAAGTTAACGAAAGAAAGTCTGAAAGCAGAATTCTTTCATACAGCAGTGACACCGACAGGCAATTTCAGCTGCTCCAACACGCTGCTCAATAAAATATGGAAAGCCGTCAATCGATCCTACTTATCCAATCTGATGAGTATTCCCACCGATTGCCCTCAGCGCGAAAAGAATGGATGGACAGCAGATGCCCACATCAGCATGGATGCGGGATTGTTGAACTTCGACGGCATCACCTTCTATGAAAAGTGGATAAACGATATGATCGACAATCAAACTCCCCAAGGGCGTATCTCTGGTATCATCCCCAGTTCGGGTTGGGGATACGACGATTGGATAGGTCCCGTATGGGATGCCGCTATTTTTATCGTTCCGATGAATTTATATCGGTATTATGGCGACGTCAGCGGAATTCAAAAGATATGGGCCACATGTCAAAAATATCTCGCATATCTGGGCTCACGCGAAGATAAAAACGGAACCGTAACGTACGGCATAGGCGATTGGGTCTTCTATAAGACACAGACCCCGACCGATTATACTACGACGTGCTATTACTATATGGACAACATGTATATGGCACAATTCGCAAAGCTTTTGGGGAAAGATGGCACAAGCTATGCCCTAAAGGCCGAAAAGCTGAAATCACTGATCAACCGTATCTATTTCGATTCGAAAACCGGTCTATATTCAAATGGCTCGCAGGCAGCTCAAGGGGTTGCCCTTTATTTAGGAATCGTACCAAAAGAATATGAACAACAGGTAGCGGATAAACTAAGCCAACTGATTAAGGAAAACAACAACTTTCTCGATTTCGGAATGTTAGGAAGCAAAACGGTATTGAGAATGTTATCAAAATACGGATATGCAGACCAAGCCTACGAACTTGCTACCAAAGAAGATTCTCCTTCATGGGGCAATTGGATCAAGAGAGGACTGACAGCGCTTCCCGAAACGTGGAAACTCTCTCCCACCTTCAAAGATGCGTCTCTCAACCACGTGTTCCTTGGAGATATCAATGCATGGATGTATCATGTTTTGGCAGGAATCAACTTTGACGAGCAAAATCCTGGATTTAGACATATACTGATACACCCGCATTTTGTAAAAGGACTTAATTGGGTGAAAGCAGAATATCATTCAGTAAATGGACTGATTAAATCCGAGTGGAAACGATCGGGTGATAAAGTGATTCTAAACATCACCATTCCCACCAATACAAGTGCAACGGTGGAAGTGGAAGCTAAAAAGAGGGAACTTGGTGCCGGAACTTATCAACTCATCTATTAACTTGTTTTGATACACTGAAAAAGGCAAAAGAGAACAATAATAAGGCCCAATAGAACATATAAGACCAAAATAATCATTACTTTTGCTCACTAAATAACTAAAAAAGAGATAATGATAAGATTAGGTATTAGAAATAGCCACAGATTGTTACCTACAATTTGCGCCATTGCCCTATTCACAATCGTGCGCGCACAACCTCAAAGTACAATCATATTGAGTAAGAACGCAAACACATACGGTAAAGATAGTATCACATCTTCCCTACAAAATAAAGATTCAATCTTAAAGCCAAAGCATTCAGACTATTACAAATTTAAAATGAAGCAATTGGTACTCCCTGCCACAATGATTACGATAGGGGTAATAGGAGTATATAGTGACTGGCTTGAATCCAAAAATTATCAGATAAAAGATGAACTAAGAGAAAACATCGACAAGAAGATTACAATCGATGATTTTTCGCAATATGCTCCGATAGCTGCCGTCTATGGGCTAAATATCGCCGGACTAAAAGGCTATCACAATTTTGAAGATCGCACCATCATTTTAGCAACTTCCTATCTGATAACGGGTATTACAGTAGAATCGTTGAAGAGGATTATAAAAGAAGAACGCCCCGATAGATCAAACAACCAATCTTTTCCTTCAGGACACACAGCCACAGCTTTTATGGGTGCCGAATTTCTATGGAGAGAATACAAAGACGTTTCGCCCTGGATTGGTATTACCGGATATGCGGTAGCTGCAGGTACGGGATTCTTCAGAATGTACAACAACAAACATTGGCTCACAGACGTCATTGCCGGCGCCGGTTTTGGAATATTAAGCACCAAAATAGGCTATTGGCTTTATCCTACAATTAAAAACAAGCTATTTAAAAGTAAACATCTGAAAAACGTCGTCGCCCTCCCCTATTATAATACGCAAGGAGCTGGAGTTTGCTGCATCATCCATTTATAATTCGTACGGAACGAGCGATTGCAGTCCGGTAAAATTTTCGTAGATTCCCTTTTCATGCCATCTCTACTCCATTTCATGATCAAAAACAAAGTTTCGCAAACATATCCGTCACATCAAGCACTTAGCAATCAACGCATTACAAAGACAATAGACTAAAACGGGACCTGAAAAAGGTATTATTAAATTGTCACACAGCGATTTATGAAAGTTGAGTGCCGTGATTGTCACGATTTTTCTGCCGACACAACGGCCTTGATAACGATCATATGTGAATAACCGAATATACAAAACCAAAATGGCAATGTCTGCCGCCGATAATTACCATCACTGCAGTAGGATCATGCTGTCCCAAAGGCATCCAAGATGTCCCCAGCTAATGGTCATCGTATTTGCCTGTTTGTTTATTACTTGCAAAAGTTCAGACCTAGAGTTTAAAGTATTTCTCGCCCATTGCTTTTAGCTGGTCAGCTGTAAGATTAGTTAAGCCTGTCTTTTCTATCAGCGAGAACTCTTCCTTGTTCTTGCCAATGGCAAACTTGCGTTCCTTGCCATCAACATCCGCATACAAGTGGTAATTACCTTTGTATGTCTGTTCTATGCGCATATTCTCAACAGCATGTCCATTGATTTCCATTGCAGATGTATTGGTATCTTCCTTCCACTCTCCCCAAGTTTTCAGATGGTCGACAATGGTGGTTTCTACCCTACCAATCCACTGCTCAGTTACACCATACTTAGTGGCGATAGTACGGAATTGTTTCAATGCTCCAACCACGTCACGGATAATAGCATCCGGTCTGCGTATGCCATTGTCACGAGCAAATTCGATTACGTCATCACGGGTGATTCCACGAAGCTTTGCACGTACAAACATGCAGTGATCCTCATTTGGCAGGAAGTCGCCCCTATCTATAATGTAGGTCATATCATAGGCTGGAGACAGACGCCATGAACCGTTTTCATTCATGATGAACGAGAAGTTCTTGTTGTGATCATCCGTGTTGTTGGACAAAATATTAAAGACCATCCTTCGGAATACCTCCTGACAATCAGCTTCTGGAAGATGGAGTTTACGGCAAACAGTAATCAACTGCTCATAGCTGTCTGCATCTGGGTAGATAGCGGCCAGCGTCTGCGTGTGTACCTTCTTCTCACCATCACGGTCAAATCGTTTGGTCATGAAATGTTTGTTTCCCTCAACTATATATAGTCCTGACGGCATCATCCTGATTCCTGCAGCTGTAGCCAACTCATAGTAAGTCATTTCCAACTCTGCTGAACTATACTCGGAATTACCAAATTTCAACAGATAGTAGTCATAACCATCTAATCCTGAAATCTGACCACTACGTACCTCGGCACTCTTTCGGTTGATGGCTATAATAGCCTTTGGCTGTCGACCACCCGCAGATGTACCAACGGTCAACAATGACTGCAGGGTGATGGACTCTTCTGGCAAGATACGGGCATTCTCCCTTTCTGTGAAGAGACGTTCAGCCAAGTCAGCCAACGACTGCATGTCTACCTTCTCCGCTATTCGGTCCCTAGATGTCTCAGGCAGGAACTCCAATGCGCCCATTCCTCGTCGTCCGATGAATGATAACTTGTCGAACGGAGTGATGTCAGCTCCAGCCAGATGTTTTTGCTGACGCCAGAGGTCAAACAATTGATTTCCCCAGGCATCAGGAAGTGAATCTGCAACAAAGGCAGGAAGCTTCTGATAGATCTTTGCATCCTCACCCCAAACAGGTGCTAGTCCTCTCACTCCATCAACTGGTGCTACAAGAGGAGAAACATTCAGTCCTTTCTTAATGAACTCAGAATTATACATGAAATACGACAGCCTGCGTCGCTCATCCCATGCCAATCTTCCAATCTCTTCATCCCAAAGGATAACTCTTAACGACCTAATCATATTGGTATCTTATTTGGAGTGACGAATACGTTGTGCTTTCTTCTCATCCTTACGCATGAGATAAGGTGACTCTGGCAACTCAGGCAGCAGGTCATCCAAAACATTGATCTGACCTACAACCTTCAGCAAAAGGATGAATGTGGACAGTGAAAGATTGCCCGCAGTACCATTCTCAAACTTATAGATCGTCGTCAGTCCAATACCCGACTGCTCAGCAACCTCCTTCTGGGTAAGATTGCATCGCATTCTATACTCCTTGAAGCGTGTGCCAAGCAAACGAACAAGTTCAGGTGTAGAATACTCATATAGATCTGCCATAATTTAATGTTTTAACTATCATTTAAGTGATATTAATTTTAATATTTTCTATATTATATTCATTTTATTGAAGTTTAAGTATGCAAATCTACTCTATCTTTTTGAAACGAACGAGTTTTATCGGGAAAATATGTGATTCTTAGCTCGATTTTTAACAGTAGAAGCCAGTATAGATCCACTTGTAACAGTCGCAGAATCCTTTTATCCAATCGCCTCATGCGACTTTATATATGTACCTTAATCTACCAAAATTACAGTAATAATGAGATGAAGATGGCAACTATCGCCAGTATATGATCTGACACCAAATTCTGATGGATGGGGACTAAAGTTGAATATTGACGAGAATGACAATTCCCTCAATTTCGATGTGGCTCTTCTAGCAGCTTCATGATATGGTATAAAACAAGATGAAGCAGAAAAGTTGATTACTCAATGCAAAACCATCATTACTGGTTGGAGAGAACGTGCAGCACCATTAGGTATCTCACGTTCTGAGCAAGAACAGAAAGGTGTCCTGACCCTACACTCCTTTATAAACTTTCTCTCCCAAAGGCTATAAAATTGATATATCCGTACTTTTGGCAAATTAGAATAAGGACTTTTTTCCTTTCTATTGGGAACATGAACCAATCTTGTTTGTAAGCGTTTCCGCGATTATATTTAGTAAGAATAGTTGAGTTCGATGTAAGAAATCAAGTTTCGCATACATATCCGTCATGTCAAATATTTATCAATCAATCTATTATAAAGACCAGAGGCTAAAATGGGACCTAAAAAAGGCATTATTAAGCTATCACACAGCAATTTATGAAAGCTGAGTCTCGCAATTGCCACAATTTTCCTGTCGACACAACGGCTCTGATAGCTATCATAACCGAGCGACCGAATATACAGAACCGAAATGACTGTGTCTGCTTTTTTACGCCGATAATTGTCAAATGCCGGGCGAACCATTCCATGATACCTTTCAAAAAGGGCGAGGTCTGTGAGACATACGGACGAAAGTTAGAAGTTGTTTCGAATTATTGTTTTTCCAAAAACCCAAAATAACTTCTTAGTTCATGCCAGAAAGACTTCATATCTTCGTCCTGAGAAGAATATCGTTCCACATATGTGATTCGATCAACTCACATATGTGAGTCGATCGTTCCATATATGTGAGTTGATCGAATCACATATGTGGAACGACAAAACCTGAATGAGTCAACAGAAAGGCTTTAAATACGGCAACTATGATTCAATAAGATGTGTACAAAACACCTTCTCCCAGAGAAGAATACGGGCGGTAAGCAAAGGAGTCATCACCTACGACCAATTGAAAAATGATTTGGAATATGCTTCATCGGCAACACCGAATGGCATATCAATGTGTTATGCAGTGGAAAATATCCTCTACTCGAGCGAGAGGGTCCACGCAACAGCAGCATCTATTTTCCCACGCCGGGAAGTTTCCACACGGTGCACACACGGCAGATACCGGATGATGATATAGGCGAAGCGGACGATCCACGTTTCATAACACACTAACAATGAGTAAGATAATGCCATTTTGGAGTCCCAAAAATAGACCACGCCTGTATATACCACTCATAGTCAATATGATAATATGACGGAAAGAGTTTTAAAACTTTTTTTTTGCGAAACATTAGAACAGGAATTGATAATTTAGCGGGGGCACAAGAGACACATAGAACCACAATCTGAATATCTTTACATCATAATCAGCTGTATTCAAGAAAGATACGGATTATATTAAATATTTTTGCGAAACAATTGCGAAACAATAGAATAAATTACGTTTCATTTCACTCTTTTTTATTGCGTGAGCCTCCGATAAAATACATTTTGTAGTCTTTACCGAATACCTACAAATAAGCAATATCGCAATTATTGAAAAAAAAAATACCTCCGCTACAATAAGTAACGGAGGTAATATTTTGTACAAGGACTTTTTTAATCTATCCTCTTTGACTGCAATTATTCAGCCGAAGTAAGTATTACGACGCGATTCCAATCATTCGTATTAACAAAAGGCTGTTCTGTATCGCCTTTAGCTTCTGTCGTGATATTGTTGGAGTCAACTCCGTATCCTTGAAGAGCTTTAGAAACAGCATCAGCACGATCTTGTGAAAGTTTCATATTGCGCTCTATAGAACCGGTACCTTTGTCAGCATAACCAATGATCGTTACTTTCTGACCGTTAGCTTTAATACTATTGGCAAAATTGTAAAGAGCTGCTTTTTGATTCTCTTCTATAGCAGATTTGCCTATTTTGAAGATAACGACAGCCGGAGTTGTTTTTGTAACAACTTGAGTGTTGGTTTGTGGAGCAGGTTGGTTCTTCAATTCACTTTGTAAGTTCTCTATTTCCTGGCGTTGAGCATTTATCTTATCGTTCAATGCTGAAATGGTAGAAGGATCTACTGCGCTGAGGACTTTGAAACCTCTTGCAGGGAATTTGTAAGTGAAACCGGCTAGAATATTCAAACGTACATCATATTTCCGACGACTAACTATTCCATTGAAGTTATCCGTATCAAAGTTTGCATTGGTTTCAATATTAAAATTCCATGCATCACACAATCTGAAATCACCTTGTAAACCAAAACGAGGAGATAGGGTCCTTGTATGTCCTACTTCTGGCCCTTTACTATCAGCATCTCTCTTGAGACCGTATTCGAAACCCAGTCCCATGATACCTACCAAATTAAATACGCGGTTTTCTTTGTATTGTCCGAAGATGTTGTTCAGATTGAACAATGCATCAAAATTACCACCAATGAAACTTGTATGGTAGTAATCATTGATACTATTTGTGATGTATTTGTTTCTAGCCTGACCAGCCGTAAATTGGATACGGGCACCGACTTCCGGCGAGAAGTATTTACCAACTCCGATCGTTCCGACCGGACTTAAAAGTTTCATGATGTTAGCACGTTCGTAATTGTCAGAGACATTCTCTGATACACCTCCTTGTACCTGAATAAACCAGTTATCCCAAAAGCCATACTGTTTAATGGCTTTTTCTGCCGTTTGGGCAAATGTGGATGTAACAAATATAATTGCTACAGCCGAAAGTAAAAACTTCTTCATAATCTTCTTTTTTTAAGTATACAACTAAATATATTTACTTGATTCTCTCTAATACCAATTAATGCTAGATTTCAATAAAAATTTATAGTCATTGCTAATCAAGAGTACAAAGATAAGGAATATTTTTTTATTTCAATAAAATGTAAAAGGAAATGATTGCTTACAAGGTTATGTGATGCACAAAAGCGACAGCGAATTGCTGATGACGCAAAGATTAAGACCTAAAATTTACGGAAATTCAATGTAGCCCTTCGAGAGCGAAGTTGCATTTGATCATGAGTTAACACCTCTACCTTAAAAGAATCCCTCAATTCATAAAGTCCAAACTTATTCAATACAGTCGCATCAATAATTTTATTATTTGTAGGACTGCCATCGCACCAATTGTACATTACGATAGAATCATTTCGGTGAGAAAAGTGAGCATACGCTTCCCCATTATTAAGCTGTACCAAATGAAGTTGAAACGAGTAATACAACCGACTAGCTTTCACATCAGAAATATTACTTGTCACATTATCTTGTATTGCCATCAACTGCCACATCCCGTCTAAGTTACCATTCATCGGTACTTTATCACAAGCGGCTAACAGAAGCACGATAGATATAATAAATAACTTTTTCATACGCTTCATTTTTTATTCAGTGACAAGTATTTGCGAATAGTAAATTGGATTCCATGACTATTGCCAATCACTTTGCCACGATCCCAAGCCCATGCTCCCGTAAAACTAAATGAATTGGCCCAACGAGGTCTGTAGCATGCCTCTACTAAAAAACTATTTTGCTGCAATACATCATCGAAAGGTACTACATAGCGTCCCCAATTCTCCGTATGTGTCAACAACACTCTGTAGTGCAACTCCCGAGAAGGATCGCCACTAAGCCCCACATGCCATGCCTGCACCCTATTATTGTGAAACAACAAATCGCCATTCGTATTGTATATCGGAGAAGTTATCAATGGACTACCCAATGCCATGCCCCAATGCTGCCAACCCATATAATTACCATGATTATAATAATCGTCGCGGCCATTCATCTTATCATAGATATTTGCCGTACGGTCATGGTACACGGCTCCCGATTGATCTTTAGTGCTGAGATGTTCCACCACCAAAGAGCTGACCCATTTGTTTGCCGGAAGCCCCACTTCCAGACCCAACAGATGATCGTATATGCCATACTGCACCGTCATCATGGACTGATCTTCAAAATAGCGTTCAAAATAAGCACGTAGCATCCAATTGCCCGGCTTATACGTCAGCGCCATATTGTAGCTTCCCACATGATTGCCTTCCGTATTCGGATAAGGACCATCACTCGAATCGTGCCCTCCAACAACGAACACCGTCAAAAAATCTTTTAAACCGGCTCCCGGCTTCTTTTTTACTCCATTTTGATATAAAGTTCCTCCAAACTCGGCCGCCATCTGCAACCCGATCTCGAAAGTCAGCGGAAAGACCTGCTCTTTTCCAAACTTCCAATACATGGCTTTCTCATGATAAAGGACATAATCCGAATGTTTGGTAGTATTTAATGTACCCTGATCTTTCAAATAACGGGTCTGCCAATTACCATCTGTAAACCATCCATACGATAATCTTCCTTTGAGCTGCCACCATCCATGCATACCGGGCACATCAAAATAATCTACTTCACCCCGTATTTGTGGTATGGGTCGAGCATTAATACCAATACTCAATCCACCACTCGTTAGTTCGTTATTCTTCAAATCACATGGGCGCTCCTTACTTCCAATACTCAACAACAGCTTCTTATAAGAGACTTCAAAATACGCCTGTTGCACCACATAATGCGAGGTAAAATCGATACATCCCGCCATATCCACGCCATACCCTATTCTCCATTTGCGTAGTGAATCCGCTTGCAAAGAGCGGAACACGCCTACCCGCTCGTAATTTGAGTTATGCTCCACCGAAGACAGCCCATAACGGTTACTACTCAACCACAATGGAGCATAACTACCGTTACTCAATGTAGTAGACGATTCCATTCGCATCTCTAATCCTTTCGTAAAATCATTCAGACCTTGCGCCTTTATACAGGGAGCTCCACTCAACAGAGAAAAAGAAACAACAGCCACCCATTGCTTCACACTGTTTTTATCTAACAATTTCATATTCCACATGCTAAAATTTCACCAATATAAAAGAGGGTGTATCAAAGGTCTAATTTGAATATCTTAATAGACAACAGACCTCAGACACACCCTCCTTGTTAAAGCACTCTTATCCTAAAAAACAAGAGACTTAATCCAGCACTTCGTATTTTGAGTTATTGCTCTTATACTCAGGCACCATTTGTTTCATCATAGCCACAATTTTCATGTCGTCATAAGAGTTGCTAACCTCGACCAAGTCTGCAATATCCTTACAGACTTCATCGTAATCGTACTCCCTGACGCAAGCGATTTTTATTTTCTCATGGAAAGTAGGTTTCGTATATTCTTCTTCATTGAGCACTTCTTCATACAATTTTTCTCCATCACGAAGGCCCGTATAAACAATTTTCACATTTTTAGCACCGCTCAAGTAAATCATCCGTCGAGCAAGATCGGCAATCTTCACAGGCTTACCCATATCGAAAACGAATATCTCACCGCCACGTCCTTTGGTACCTGCTTCAAGCACCAATTTGCAGGCTTCCGGTATGAGCATGAAAAAACGAATAATCTCGGGATCGGTCACCGTCACCGGACCACCGCTCTTTATCTGCTCCCGAAAAAGAGGTATCACCGAACCGTTCGACCCGAGTACATTACCAAAACGTGTGGTAACAAACTGCGTTACCCCCTTTATTCTCCCATCCTTGATAGCCTTATCCAAACTTTGTACATAAATCTCACAAATACGTTTCGAGCACCCCATCACATTCGTGGGATTCACCGCCTTGTCTGTCGAAATCATCACAAATTTCTTAGCACCATATTTTACAGCCAGATCTGCAACAATCTTCGTACCGTTTATATTGTTGTGAACACTCTCGCCCGGATTATCCTCCATCATCGGCACATGTTTATATGCCGCGGCATGAAACACATAGTCGGGGCGACATTTACGAAAAATTTCTTCCATCCTCACCTTATTGCAAATACTCCCTACAATCGTATGGGTTTTAAGATTCGGACAACGCTTTTTCATCATCAACCGAATATCATGTTGAGGTGTCTCCGCTTGATCGACCAATATTAACTCCGAGGGACAATACAGAGCAATCTGTCGGACCATTTCGCTCCCTATGCTACCGGCAGAGCCTGTTATCAGTATTTTCTTATTTGCAAGCAAAGAGCCGACAGCCTGCATATCTACCTGAATTTCATCACGTGGTAAGAGATCTTCAATTTCCACTTCCTTCAATTGCGAGTACTCTATGTCGTTTAGATTTTCGTCCACCTCATGGGCTTCCGGAAACATGTATATACGAATACCCGCTTCGACCAATTCGTTCTGGAGCTTGTCATTCAGACGAAATTCTTCGCTTTTCAGTGGAGATATGAGTAAAGCCGTCACCCCTTTCTTTTTCATCACATCCACCAGATGTTCGTCAAGCGGATAAACTTTCACTCCCATCAGCACCCTGTTCTTTATGTCCTTAGCATCCGATACAAAACCTTCGAGCAAAAAGCGAGTCGGTTTTTCATTCCGTATATTTTTCGCCAATCCGACACCACCGTTCTTTACTCCATAAATAAAAGTCCGCTTTGCCATCACATTAACAAACGACACATCATACAGATACTTTACCAGAATTCGAACCGCCCACATCAACATAATGGCAAGCAATGCAGCAAGAATCATTTGCCTACCGGGGAAAGGGACCAAATAGTTATCCAAAGGGAAGAGCACCCTCGCTACAATAATACCGATATAGCCGGAGATCATAGCAAATGCCACCCGTTGCAAATCGACAAAGGAAGAATAGCGCAAAATACCCGAATAAGTATGAAAAACACGGAAAGCAATAATATCGAAAAGTAAATAAAAGAAGATAGTGCCAACTAACGGCCAAAAGACACTTATCATCTTCGTCAATCCATTAAACTGCTGATATACAAACATCGCCGAGCAAAACACGATGATGCAATCAATGCAGAAGATGCACCAATAGGGCAATGAATCACGTTTAAAATACCATTGAGAGAGTTTAGTAAAAAACGTCATAAAATTTAAAAATTATTAAGCATTTATTCTATACAAGCTAAAATCTCTTTAACGATATATTGCACATCTTCATCTGTAACCCAGGGACCACTCGGTAAACACAATCCTCTTTTGAATAGTGATTCGCTTACCCCATTCTCGTATCGAGGATTATTCTTATATACCGGTTGCAAATGCATCGGTTTCCAAAGAGGACGCGATTCGATTCCAGCTTTATCAAGTGCCATACGCATGGCTTCTACATTATTATTAGGTTCACAATCAGTATGCAAAGAAGCTGATTGATGCGTCACCCCAGCAGCTCCCCCAACAGCGCCTTGAACAGCAATTTCATAAGCATGCTCTTCGCCAACAACATGTAGGTTGGGATCGAGGAGAATAGTATTCAACCAATAATTACTATCGTAACATTCTGAAGGATTCTCATGTAGAGTAATACCTTTCACATCTGCCAATAAAAACTTATAGAGTTGACAGATATGTTTATGATGAGCAATATGTTCATCAACAACTGTCATTTGCCCACGACCAATACCCGCACATATATTACTCATCCGATAATTATACCCGATGTGTTCATGCTGATAATACGGATAAGCTTCACGAGCCTGAGTGGCATAATACATTATTTCCTTCTTCGCATCAGCATCAGGACAAATTAAGGCTCCACCACCACTAGTCGTTATCATCTTGTTGCCGTTGAAAGAAAGAACACCATATTTGCCGAATGTACCAAGAACTTTACCATCATAGCGACTGCCAAATCCCTCTGCAGCATCTTCAATCACTGGAATATGGTATTTATCGGCGATAGCCATTATCTCATCTATCTTATATGGCATACCATACAAGGCTACCGGGACAATCGCTTTCGGCTTCTTCCCCGTCTTAGCCATACGATCTTCAATAGCTTCTTCGAGAAGCGCCGGATCCATATTCCAAGAATCAGGTTCCGAATCCACGAATACGGGCGTACCTCCTAAGTAAGTGATGGGATGTGACGAAGCGCAAAAAGTAAAACTCTGGACAATAACCTCATCTCCAAGTCCAACACCGCATGCCAATAAAGATAAATGTACAGCTGCAGTGCCTGCAGAAAGAGCGACAATTTCTTTATCACCGCCCACGAATTGTTTTAGATCTTCCTCAAATCCATTTACATTAGGGCCAAGAGGTACAACCCAATTGGTATCAAAAGCCTCCTGGATATATTTCATTTCATTGCCGCTCATGTGAGCAAGGCAGAGATAAATTCGTTTATTCATTATTTTGATAAAATATATTTTATTCCAAAGCTATATTCTTAACTATTTTACATCGGTTCCCAATAGCCAAAACATTATCAGGTATATCATGTGTTACGACTGAGCCAGCACCTATAATACACCATTTTCCAATATGGATATTAGGTATTATTGTCGTTCCTGCCCCAATCCAAGTTCCTTCACCTATTTGCACATTACCACATATTGTACTATGAGGAGATATGTGAACATAATCTTCAATAATAGATTCATGATCAACAGATGCACCAGAATTAATAATACAATGTTTCCCTATTTTAACACAAGATTGAATGATTGCACCTTGCATCACTACAGTCCCCTCATCTATAGTAGCAAAAGAAGAAATAATAGAAGATGGATGTATAGCTATTCCATATTCTATTTTAGGTAATTTACAAACCACCTTCTTACGAGTTTGATTAATTCCAATACTAACTATTAACGGACCTTTAATTGGTTTATTATGAAATACAGGATAATGCATTAGCTCAACAACTTTCTCATTATCATCAAACAAACCATCAACTTTATCGTCTAGTGCTAAAATTATATCTATAATAACTTTAGCATGTCCACTAGCACCATACAAATACATATTCTAATTATTTCCTTTAAAAGGCTCCATTGTAGACGACGTCTTAGACGTTATACCGTCTCTGGTAAAAACCTTTTTGATAGTTAAAAATAAAATCTTTAAATCGAGCAAAAACGAACAATGATCAACATACCAAACATCCAACTTAAATTTTTCTTGCCAAGATATAGCATTACGCCCATTTACTTGTGCGTATCCTGTAATTCCAGGTCTAATATTGTGACGTCTTGCTTGCTCATTAGTATATAAATCCAAATATTTGACCAACAATGGCCTAGGTCCAATTAAAGACATATCTCCTTTCAATACATTGATCAGTTGTGGTAATTCATCAATCGAAGTAGAACGAAGGAATTTACCAATTTTAGTCAATCTATCTCCGTCAGAAAGTAAATTTCCTTTTTCATCTCGTTCATCAGTCATAGTTTTAAACTTAATTACTTTGAATATTTTTCCATTCTTGCCGGGTCGTTCTTGAAGGAAAAATGCTCCTGCCCCTTTATTAGCATAATACAGTACAATAGTAATGATGATTAAAAACCATCCTATTAACAATAATGCAAAAAAAGCTATACTAAAATCAATTAGACGTTTAAAAAAGTATTTATACATATATCTCTTTATTCTATATTCTACAATGTCATGATGTTGTTCTAGTTCAACGGTTCATACTTTCCATCTTATGCTTTAAATATGATTGTCCCAGATTCCATACATTCCGAATTATGCCAAATGCCTATCGGAACTTGAAAGGAATTGAAAGATGAACCTGACTGCACTATAAATGATTCAATAATGTTTCCTTCTCCATTATAGAAGTTTTGGCGAACAGAACCTCTCAATACAGCCACACTCTCTATGATAGTTGCCTATCGATGGATAGGCAGGACTGTCCTGGGTTCTATCGCATCCAATATCCTCTGGTATCGTTCGAAGAGCATATGCATCTCTCTGTAGAGAGGATCTCTTGCTTGTCCTGTTAGAAAATCAAGAAACAGTGTATCAATTAGCATAATTCAACTTGTAAAATGATTCATAATTGCCTGATAAGAATTATCAACTGTATAATTTTTCAGATAGAACTGGTAACCATTCTCACCCATTTGCTTTCTATCTGTCTTCAGCATATCTTTTACCTTTGCAGTAAAAGAAGCAACATCATTGCTCTCACAGAAATACCCATAACCATTTTCTTCTGCCAAAGTACCAGTATCACAATTTGGATCCGTACAAGCAATAATAGGTTTCCTTTCCATTAAGTATGGAAGCAAACGACTTGGATAGTTAGGAATTGTAAATCGATGGTCGAGGAATATCAACCCGACATCACAAGCATTTGTTAACTTATCATAGTCTTCTTTGTATAATCTTTTGAATACAGAAACAGCCTTTGGCTTATTGGAGTTGTACCATTTTTCCAATCGTGGAGATTCAAATCCATCACCAACTACAACAAAATGACAATCCTCTCTATCTTTGTTTGCATTCAGACACTCGATAAGGAAGGGAATGCCCTGGGGTTTACCAAGATTTCCACCATATATAAAAATAGGTTTATTAACTGGAAGATTATACTTTTTCCTTATCTTTTTTTGCTCTTCAGCTATAACAATCTTCTTGTCATTAATTCTTTCGTAAGAATTTGGACAGATTTCAACTTTCCTTGGATCAATTTCAATATTATGTTTCAATAAATATTTTACATTAGCAGGACTCATACAGCCAATATAATCAGAAATGCGATAAAGTTCTTTCTCTTTTTTACGGAAAGAGTTATAAAAAAATCCTTTTATTCCTGATTTTGTAAGCATCCCCAAATCTACCGCATTTTGTGGAAAAATGTCTTTTAGCATTAAGTAAGTCTTTACCTGTGGATTCCTTTTTTTTACGTATTTTATCACATTTGTAAAAGATATCGGCGGTGTACTATAAAGAATAATATCAAACTTTACTTGTTTGAAATATTTTTTCAATGCCATTTTAAAGAGAAATTCCAATGATATCTGTCCTATGCCTTTTTCAATAACATTCGTTTTCTGGACATTCAACGTTTTTACACGAAGTATATTAATACCTGCTGACTTAAATCTAGCAGTACTTTTACCTTCTCGTCTTTCACAAGGAGTAACAACATATACTTGATGACCTTCATCCCTGAATTTTCGCATCAAATCTGTATATATGCCTTTCCGCTCAACATCTCGCATAATAGACATTGTTAAAAAGAGTATATTCATATTTATTGAATGTACATTAGATTTAAATCATTTTTTGAAGTCGCTACAGGCTGAAAATATAATTTGTCTGTTTTATTAACTCCAAAAGGAAATTTAAAGACGCCAAACTGGAAAGTATAAAATGGCATTATATCTTTTTTCTCTTTATATATTTCCTTAAAACCGTCGTTTAAATCACCACAATATATGTGGACAAAATCATCTTTTATACCCGCTCCGCGCTTACGTCCAAAATAGAATTCATAGCGCGACATATTGCGGCCATCGCCTTCAACCGTAGAAGAAAAGACATAACTTTCTTTCCACTTGCATCCATATATACAAGACCCATCTATAGGTGCTACCTTCTTAACCATCTTGGTATCTGGATTTAAAAGATAGATAAAATTTTCAGCAAAAGGTGCATCTGTTGCATATAACAAGCCTTCAGGTAGCGAAAATACGACACATCCTCTATATTTCTGATCATTACATACAAATCTCTCAACTTTTTTAAAGTTATCTGAAACCTTCCAAATAGCTGCAGATTCATCAAAGTCTCCTGTAAAAATCCAAAGGCAGTTGCGGAATGAATCTTGAACAATTAGATGAACATGGTTTATTTCTCCAGCTGCAAAAGTATAAATGACATCCCATTGGTCAACGGCGTTTCTTTTATATATACTTACAGGCTTTTTTAAGCAATTGCTTAAATATCCTCCGAAATATATTCCATCTTCAATACCATTAATCCCTTCCACTTTAGTAAACGCTAAAGGTCTTATACCAGCACCACAATGAAAACCATTTGAGATAGCACCTGTACGTAAATCCATCTCATATACCATATTACCTATTGATAAAAGTACATGATCTTCATCTAATGCTTCAGCCGCTCTTACGCCCATCCTAAACAATCTAAACAGAAAAGTACACTTTCCAAGAATATGTTCTTTTTTACTTATATGTATAGGAATACTTAATTCTGTTTTATCATTTACCAATAATAGAATATTACCATCCTTGTAGCAAACCAACTTTCCAGAAGGCAGGAGACATAATGGTATCGTTCTTTTGGATAGTTTTGTAATTCTCATGTTTATCGGTTAACATGTAGTTTCCACAAAAGTTTTCCTGAAAAATAATATAATTTTGCAGCCATTTGCTTTAAAGGAACTAATATTGCATATTTAGGAACCACAACAGTTGGATACTTAACAGGCCAAGAACCAAACTTTTTTTTGTATTGTCGGTCGCCTACCATATCAAATTCAGTGCATCCCCTTTCACGCCAATAATGCATTGCTGTATAAATCATATACTCATTGGGACGGAAATGTTGGAATGGACGTAAACTTGCTCCTCCCCAAAAGAACATCTTCTTGTTGAATCCAGGGAAGATAGAGGTTGCTATACTATTGCCTTCTGGATCTTTAACTCGCAAACATAGCACCGAATTAGACTTTGCAAGATGTTTAATAAGGCATTTTACTTTTTCGGCTGTATATGTTGGTACCAAATTCTGTTTAGCAAAAACATCTTTGAGCAACTCATAATATTCAACTGCAAATGCATCATTAGGTTCTGCTTGTTCAATAACAGCGCCTCTTCTTTCGAACTGTTTGATGAAATTTCTGCAATCAGTCTTCATCTTTTTATATTGAGCAGCATCATCTTCTGCGAGATCCAACTCAAGAGTGTGGCAATCAGTGACAATAATTTTTTTGTTCGACTTTATTTTTTCAAGTTCTTCATAATTAAAGTCTCTATCTGTAATTTGAAAATATGCACAACCAGTGTCCTTCATTACGAAAGAGATTAATTCGGGCAATACCTTAATTTTGTCAGATATATCCAATACATCTAATCCCATATAAACAGTACTCCAGCCAGGGAAAGGACTACCAACTATCTTAAATCCGAACTTTTTGATAATTAAAGATGAAAAATAACCAACGAACTTACCAGCTCTTGTTATTCTCAATATGTACGGTAATGCCTTGGAATCTTCCTCAATAAAACGAATCCATTCAACAGTTGTAACAATACTCTTATTAGGAGCAGAGTTGAACTCGTCAATATTAATATTATTCAGATCTACTTTTTGAAAATTAAATAGATTGTCCATTATATCACTTTTTTAATATTTCCGTAAATTTTTCTTTAATAACCATCCCTATTTTTTTTCTATCAAAATTTTCCAACGCAAACTGATACCCTCTTTCAGCTATGTGAGATCGATTATCAGAATCAAGTATCATTTCGAGTTTGCGCATCTGTTCGTCTTTAGTATCATCGGAACTAATAACAACTCCGATATTATTATTAGAGATTAATTGCATTGATGCAACCTCAGTAGGTCCATACCCTAATATTAACCTTGAATGCATCAAGTATTCAGGTATTTTTGTTGAGATAGCAAGCTTTGTGAAAGCACGTGATTCTTCATCATCGCTTTCAACATGTAGCAATACATCACTTGCATACATAGCATCATCAAGTTCTTCACTCTTTAATGCTCCCTTATATTTTACTCCATTCTCCTCTAATAGTCTTTTTGACTCATCATTTATATTAAACGCATATACATTAATTTCGAAAAGTTTACTAGCCATAGATCCTAAGCTAGCTATTATACGATCTCTATTTAAGCCCAATGACCCAAAATATGATATTACTATTTTTTTTCTCGTTCCAGTTTGTGGTTTATAAGGAAGAACATTAATAGCATTCATCACATACCCAAATGTTTTTCTAAAATATTGACTATATTCATTAGCCATTACTTCGCCTATCGCATAACAATATTCAGACTTAGATATTACTTCACTAATTTTTTTGAAAACGAAATGATGATGTATCTTTTGAATAATACTCTTATGTTTAGGATAAATTACGTAGTCATCAGTAACATAATAAACCAAAGGTATATTCAAATATTGACTAATATATAAAGCGATATTATACATATAACTATCACCTCCGCCGTCAATGAATATCACATCAGGTTTTTGAGCTTTTAGCCAACTTTTCAAATCTTGATTTTTCCATAATCCTGTACCCCATAATAAATCTCTTAGAACTCCCGCAAATCCTTTTTTTGATCCAATAGATGTTACATTACCATTGGTATAATGAAAGGAATCATCAGCCTTAATTTGGTTAGCATTCTTTATGACACTTCCACATTTATTTGACTTGAAAGTGAGACGATTTAATACATCCCAATCAGATACACAGTAATAAGAAGAACAGTAAACAAAGTCTATCAAATTAGTCGCGACAGGACGCACATATATCTGGCAGAGCTCTTCTTTATTGAAGGCAGAAAAAATTGCTTCATGAGTTTTTCCGTTGTTTAAGTAAAGAGAAAACGGATTGCCTGTTATATCTAAAACCTTCATTTACTAGCCAAACAAATATCGTTATACATAGCAGTTAATGCTGACATGTTTCTTTCTTTATTATGTCTTTTCAAAGCCGTCTCACGGCCGTTAGTAGAGCATTTTAAAGCTAACTCATCAGATTCAAAGATATCGCATATACCTTTAGCAAGCATCTCATATTCCTCAAAACGATATAAAAGCCCATTGGTATTTTCATCAATCAGAGTTGAATCGCCTCCAACATATGAGGCAATTGTTGGAACTCCTAAAATCTGAGCCTCAGCAACGGAATTTGGAACGTTTTCAATTGTAGAAGGACATACAAAAATATGCGATTTTTTATATCTATCAACCATCTGATGTTCGTTTAAAGATCCAAGAAATTCAAAATAATCACCAACTTTGTATTTCTTGATCAAATTCTTCACATATCCTCCATATCCTAATGACTTAATGAAACCTTTAAATCCTTTATGAGCGAACGGAGAATTTCCCGCAACATAAACTCTTGTATCTGAATATAGTCTAAGTATAAGAGGAAGTGCCTTTATTACCTGATGAAGGCCTTTAATTGAATATTGCGCTTGAGAAAGAAATATTGAATGTCGCGTGATTCTTGATATATCCCATGAATCTTGATAAAAAGAAGCGCGTAAAGTCCTATTGCAATGATAATAATGACAGTTAGGACTATAAGTCCACGCGACCGAATGATCCCAATTACTACGACCTTCAAAAATTTTTATTTTTGAAAGTGCCATCTTCTCGATATTGTTATTTCGATCAAAACTGATCTTTTCTAATAGCATTACAGGATGCTTTAGAATATCTATTAAATTAATTCCTGAAAAGAAATATCTTGTATATAAAGCCGGTACACCTTGCATAGATACAACTACATTATTACTTCCACAAGCATTAATATAAGCTAGAGTAATTGGATATTCAGTTCCATATATATGGACAACATCAGGCATGAATGAATCACTAATTGTCTTGCAATGTCCCTCTAACGATTTATTGTACTTCATCTTATTTCCATAACATGGTATAAGATAATAACGATCTCCATCAAGTGTAATCTCTTTAAATTCATTGCCCATATATAAGGAAGCTACGGCCAATTCTATATTAGGCAACTTTTTAATTTCTTCTGCCGCAGAATAAGTCCAACCTCCTATAACAGTTTTAGCTTGTCCCAAATATTGAGAAACGACAGGGAATACCTGATTAGTAATCCAAAGTATTTTCATTTTATGTTACAATTGATTTCTTAATTATTAATTTCTGTACAATAAACAAGAAGAAAAGAGTGTAAACAAAAGGAATGCTTATAATATGGCGGAATGCGTCTGTAATAGATATCATTACTATAGGATAATACAAATATCCTACAAGAATATAATTATATGGAAGATACTGAGGAACTTTAAATTTTCGTACTTTTGAAATATAGTAACTAATAATTACGCCCCAAAATATATGTATTAACAACACAATAATAAAAGGAAAGTCACGAAGCATATAATATGGTGCAGAAAATATATTAGAAGCACTATGACCATAATAGAAATTATCTTGATGGTATGTTGCTAATTTATGATCAAAACCAAAGTGATTAAGAAATGAAACTAATCCCTCAAGCGTTACTTGACCTGGGTAATCGCTATCGGATTTTACTTTGCCAATAATATATTGATCAAGACCGATAATAGATGCACCTGCATAACTCGTAATAGTAGAACTTGCATTTGAAATGACATCTTGCTCCTTAAGATTTCCCACACCTACAAAAATAGTTTCAAATAATATCAATGCATACAAACTCCATTTAAGAATCTTTTTATTCATCCCCGATACATTCCTATTCTTATGACTTTGTAAAAAAACCAAGAATATTATTATCGACGATATTGATATTGTATTAATAAAAATAGACCTAGTTGTAGAAAGAACTAAAACTGGAATATGAACAAGAACCGCATATATTAGTCTATTGTCTCGTATTTTTTTAAAAAACAGCAGATAAAAGAATGTAAACAATAAAGTATAAACAATTGCAGTGGCAATAAAATTAGAATAGAAGAATAATGACGAATAAGGCACAGGTATCGTATCAATACCTCGAACATCATCCTCTGTAGTTAAATAACTTCGAACAAGCATATATTTTGATATAAAATCACCTCCTCCGAGGACAGATCCTACATAGTTAAACTTGAAATACTGATAGAAAGAATTTATAACAATAAAAAATAGACAAATAATATATTTAGATCTAGATATTATTATTTTAGGGAAGTTATTACTATTTACTTGAGACGTATTTTTTTTTGCAACTAATCTATTACCAATAAATTCGCCAAAACCCAAACAAATCAAAGTTCCTTCAATCAACAATACTGTTGCAAATGAAATATCATAACTAATTTCTTTATAGTTTAATACTAATACGGATGTAGATATAAGATAAAAGACATGACCAAGTAAGGTGCATGATAATAGATTCCTATTTGTTAAAACAAACGAACAAAATAGGCCAACAATTAATATTACAAAGAGTAAATATATCATACAAATCTGCTTTTAATTCCTTGAAAATAAAATTTGTAAAATTTCTTCAATTCCTTGAATTGTAATTTTCTAGCAAATAAAATAGTGTATAAAACCACAAGGCTATAAATCTTATTAGGCATATATGTTTTATATATATATCCCATGTTTCTATAATAAATATGGGACATTTTTTCAGGTTTGACACTTACCTCATATTTTTTCCAAATAGGAAATACTTGCTCTAATTTACCTTTTATTGCAGGGTGGTAATGAATCGCATTCGTTATCGTCGATAAATCATAGCCTGCTTTCCTTGCACGATAAGAATATTCGGTTTCGTCACCCCATATAAACATTTCCTTTTTTACATATCCAATTCTATCAACGACTTCTTTATTTATGAAAGTTCCATTAAAAGGATTGATAGCAGGTAAAACTGGTTTATCAGTTATGTCAGAAACTTGCATGCATACTTTACCTCCAAGACTCAACCCAAAGGAAAGTATATTTGGATTATCAATATTACAAACTAATGCATTCACAAATTTCAATTTGAATTTTAACACTCCTACTAAAAGATTTCGTAACTGATTCTTATCAGTTACTCCATCATCATCCATTAACCATAGCCATTCATATCCATGTTCATAAGCATACTTCATTCCTGCATAAAAACCGCCTGCGCCCCCTTTATTATCCTGATTAATTACAATTAAATCGACTTGGGTTTCAAGCCATTCTTTAGTACCATCTGTACTTCCATTATTCACTACGATTATATCATGACAATTTTCAGTCTGATTGCGAAGGGAATTTAATAATCGCTTTAATAGCTCAATTCGATTATATGTAACTACTATAGCTGCAACACTTTTCATTTTTAATCAATTCTAAGATTTAAAACTTGTTCGATAACAGGAGCCATGTCATAATATTTGTACTGACCTAACCGGCCTCCAAATATTACATTTTTCTCCTTCTCTGCTAACTTTCGGTATTCCTCTGCAAGCTTATTATTTCTATCGTCATTTACAGGATAGTAAGGCTCCATACCATCTTTATATTCTGTAGAATATTCTTCGCTAACAACCGTCTTTACACAATCATATACTTCCTGCCCAAACATTTCAAAATGCTTATGTTCGATAACACGAGTATAAGGTTCATTATGGCTTGTATAATTAACCACTGCATTACCCTGATAATTTGGAGTGTCTTCAATACGGGTCTTAAAACTCACGGTTCGCCAGTCAAGTTTACCTAACTTAAAGTCAAAATATTCATCAATGGCTCCTGTATAGACCAGTTTATCTGCATCTTTTCTCCAATCCTTGTATTCTGAATTAAAAAAATCTACTCCTGTTTTGCATTCTATACCATCAAGGAGACCATCAATCAGTTTGTTGTAACCACCAACTGGTATACCTTGATACTTATCGTTGAAGTAGTTATTATCGAAGATCATACGTACAGGCAACCTCTTAATAATGAAGGCAGGAAGTTCTTTGCAATCACGTCCCCATTGCTTCTCTGTATATTCTTTAATCAATTTATTAAATATATCTTTCCCTACCAATGTAAGAGCTTGTTCTTCAAGATTCTGGGGTTCTCTTCCATTTAACGCCTCTATAGCTTCTGCTTTTTGCACATCTAAACGAGCCTGTGCTTCTACTGGTGTATGAACATCTGGCCACATTTTATTGAATGTGTTCATATTAAAAGGGAGATTATATAACTCACCATTATAATTAGCAACAGGACAATTAGTATATCGATTGAATTCTACGATGGAGTTGACGAAATCCCAAATTTCCTTATTATTTGTATGAAATATGTGTGCACCATATCTATGAACATTGATCCCCTCAATATTCTCACAATATACATTACCCCCTAATTGTAGGCGTTTATCAATTACCAAACAAGTCTTTCCTATCTTCTTCGCACGATGGGCAAAAGATGCACCGAAAAGGCCAGATCCTACAATAAGATAATCGATCATATATTATTTTTACGTTTAAGTATTATATTGGTTATTTCTTGATAGAATGGATCATGTAACATCATAAGACATCCCCCATAAGAGATAACACCCAAGAGGATTCCTAGCGCAAGTGATATTACTGATGACTTAATTAAAAGAATTAAAGAGATTACAAGAGCCATTATCAAAGATGAAATTATATAATTGATATTTTGACGTCTGAACATAGTACAATCTAAATATTTAGAACCTGCTTTTATCATATAAAATGTCACACTGAATTCTGCACATAAGGTTGCTAAAGATGCTCCTTTAGAAGCCATGAAATGAATAGCAGGTACTCCGACAACCAAAAATACAATTAATCCAAACAAAGTACACTTAACCATTAATAGTTCCTTCCCTAACGAATAAAGCATATATTTACCATATATCTGACTCATACCAATAATGAATAAGAGAGGTGAAAGTATTCTCAATACAATAATAGAAGATCTGAATTCGTTGCCACATACAATCAATGTTACTGGTTCTGCTAATAGCAGTAAGCCAACAAACATTGGTAAACTAACTGCCATTATAAAGCTAATTGCCTTATTACCAAGCTGCGTAAATTCATCTTTTTTATTACTTCCGTACAAATTTGAGAATCTTGGAAGAAGTACAGCTCCCAGTGCTGTTATTATAGTTAATGATACAGATGTAATTCTAAATGGCATTGAATAGTAACCAACTGACTCATTTCCACTCATGAAACCAAGAAGAAGAAAAGATATCTGAGTATAGATTCCAACTGTAACATTTAAAAGAAATACTCGTAACGATGGTTTAAGATGTTTAAACAATGTTATCTTCTTAAGATACTTCCCCCAGCCATTTATGTATTTATTTAATCGTAAGAAATTAAAAAAATAATTACCGCCTATTCCAAGTAACTGTACAAGACCATAATAAAAAAGATCTTCTTTTGAATGTACAAGAGCAAATAATAATACCAAACATACTACTTTAACAATTAAGGATCGAATTGTAATATAACCAAAATCCTCAACTGCCTGAAAAAACCACTGTACACCAATTGTATTTAAGGCAATACCAATACTTAAGAGTAAAAACAGCGGGATATTTTCTTTTATCTCAGGTACTGTTAATGATAATACAAATACCGCAATATAGCCAAAAACTGTAAATATTGAATGTAGTCCTAAAAGGTCAACCGTTAATTGATTCCTTTTTTCTTCGACATCTCTTATTTTTGCTATTTCACGAACCGCATATAATGGTATACCTAAAGATGTAAAAAGAATAATATAGTCGTTGATTGTAGTAAAGAATTGAACCTGACCAATTCCTTCTGGAGTTATCACACGCGTAACGTATGGAAATGTTATAAGAGGAAATATAACTCCTAAAACAGAGTTAATCAAGCTAAGCGCATAATTTTTCTTTATTGATTTTGCCTGCATATATCAAAAACTAATTATCTAATCTTTGCCTACTTTAATCTTTAACTACAGTGTCAAAGAACGTATCTGGACGATTGGGGTTGAAGATCTCGTTGCAGTACATCACTGTCACCAGATTCTCAGTTTCTGAGAGGTTGATGATGTCGTGAGTATATCCTGGGAGCATGATGACGCTCTGGATATTATCACCACTTACCTCATAATTGAGGATTTTACCCTCAGGATCATTTTCATTGCGAAGCTGAATTAACCCATGACCAGAAACAACGATAAACTGCTCCCACTTAGTGTGGTGCCAGTGCTGACCTTTGGTGATGCCAGGCTTAGAGATATTGATGCTCACCTGACCGCAATTTAAAGTATGAACGAGCTCAGTGAATGAACCACGATCATCCTTATTCATTTTTAGATCAAAAATAGCCTTCTCCTTTGGGAGATAGCTTAGGTATGTACTATAGAGTTTCTTTGCAAATGAATTTGCAGGAATCTCAGGAACCATCAATGTTTTAGGCATTTCTGCAAATGAATGCAACAGATCAACAATCTCACCCAATTTTACTTTGTGAATGGTAGGAACATAGCAATAGCAGCCATCAGCTACTGGTACTGTCTCCACACCATCAAACTCACAATGGTGACTTTCGCCCTTCAATGCACCAATCATCTCATCTACGAGATCATCTACATAGAGGAGTTCCATGTCCACATTCGGGTCATTCACCTGAATTGGGAGGTCATTGGCAATGTTGTTGCAGAATGTACAACAGCAGAGTTGTAGTTAGGACGACACCACTTACCAAAGAGATTAGGGAAGCGGTAAACCAAGACCTGAGCACCTGTTTCCTCGCTATATTCAAACATCAACTCCTCACCAGCCTTCTTACTCCGGCCATACTCGCTATTACCGAAACGGCCAGCAAGAGTTGCCTGTATCGAACTACTGATCATGGCAGGGCAACTGTTCTTATGAGCCTTAAGGGTATTGAGCAATATTGTTGCAAAGCCAAAGTTACCCTTCATAAACTCCTCAGGATCCTTTGGGCGGTTTACTCCCGCTAGATTGAAAACGAAGTCACAATCAGCACACCATTGATCTAACTCTTCCGGAGTAGAATCAAGGTCATACTCATAAACTGCATCAATGGTAAAGTCGCCATAACAACGTGCCTTTTCATCTTTAATATTATTGAGTTGTGAGCAAAGGTTTTTACCGACAAAACCTTTAGCACCTGTTACAAGAATCTTCATATTAATTTGCTTTGTTTTTTGTAGCAGGTAGTGGTATCGAACCACGAACAAGCGTCCCACCTGTGTACCTGCTTTACCATATATTTTAGATTTCCTTACGCCATACCATTTTATTGACAACGCCAACGTATGACTGGATGATCTTCACTACCTTAGTAGAAACATTCTCGTCTGTATATACAGGCACAGGAGTACCAAAGTCACCATCCTTCACGAGTTCTACTGCAGTATCAACAGCCTGGAACAAGCCCTTCTCATCGATACCTGAAAGAATGAATCCAGCCTTATCCAAAGACTCAGGACGCTCAGTAGATGTACGAATGCAAATAGCTGGAAAAGGATGACCAACACTTGTGAAGAATGAAGATTCTTCAGGGAGAGTACCAGAATCTGATACTACTGCAAAAGCATTCATCTGTAAATGGTTATAATCGTGAAAGCCAAGAGGTTCATGCTGAATAACACGTTGATCTAATTTGAATCCGCTCATTTCCAAACGTTTTTTACTACGTGGATGACAAGAATATAATATGGGAATATCGTATTTCTCTGCTAACTTATTTATTGCCGTAAACAAAGAAGTAAAGTTTTTCTCAGTGTCGATATTCTCTTCGCGATGAGCAGAGAGAAGTATATATTTATGGGGCTGTAACCCTAATTTTTCAAGGATATCAGATTTTTCTATATCTTCTAAATTTTGACGCAACACTTCTGCCATAGGTGATCCTGTAACATAAGTTCTTTCTTTCGGTAATCCGCATTCAGCTAGATAACGACGGGCATGCTCCGAATAAGCCATATTCACATCGGAAATGATATCGACAATACGGCGATTCGTTTCTTCCGGTAAACATTCGTCCTTACAACGATTACCTGCTTCCATGTGGAATATAGGAATATGGAGCCGTTTAGCGGCAATAGCCGATAGGCATGAATTTGTATCACCGAGAATAAGTAAAGCATCAGGATTTATTTGACTCATCAGCTTATAACTGCAATTGATGATGTTGCCAATAGTGGCTCCTAAATCATCACCCACTGCATCCATATAAACTTCAGGATCTTTCAATTTCAAATCATGAAAAAACACACCATTCAGATTGTAATCGTAGTTCTGACCGGTATGTGCCAATATACAATCGAAATACTTTCGACACTTAGTGATAACTGCAGACAACCGAATAATCTCAGGTCGAGTACCTACTATTATCAATAATTTTAGTTTGCCATTATCCGCAAACTTCATATCGCTATAATCAGTTCTAATTTCCGACATAACTATTTTATTTTTATCCACGAATTACACAAATTTACACAAAATAAATATTTAGGACCTCATTCTATTGATAGAATTTTATTCGTGCAATTTGTGGACTATGTTTAAACTTCTTCGTAAAAAGTATCGGGATGTTCTGGATCGAAAGCTTCGTTCGCCCACATCATAGTGACAAGATTCTCTGTTTCCGAGAGATTGATGATATTATGCGTATATCCCGGCAACATGTGAACAGCTTCTATCTTATCGCCCGAGACTTCAAATTCGAGAACTTCGTCGCTGTCTATTTTGCGCTCCTCAATCAGAGCATGACCTGAGACAACAATGAAAAATTCCCATTTGGAATGGTGCCAATGCTGCCCCTTTGTAATTCCGGGCTTTGATATATTAACAGAGAGCTGACCACAGTTGACAGTCTTCAGTAACTCTGTGAAGCTACCGCGGTTATCGACATTCATCTTTAATGGAAAAGCCACTTTCTCCTTCGGAAGATACGAAAGATAAGTGGAATATAACTTCTTTGCAAACGAATTATTTGGTATTTCAGGCATAAGTAGTGTCTGAGGCTGCGTTTTGAACTTGTTTAGTAACTCTACAATTTCACCTAAAGTGACTTTATATGTCACGGGACAGCAACAATAAATATGTTTTCTCTCCTCCGTGTGATTAGTGAAATTCGCGGATTTATCAACAACGACAGTATCAAGTCCATCATAGATGCAACGATGCTCGTGCCCAGTCAAAGCAGCAATCATTTCCTCTACCAAATCGTCAATATAAAGTAATTCCAATTCCACATTCGGATCATTAACCTGTATGGGCAGGTCGTTAGCAATGTTGCTGCAGAAAGTCGCGACCGCACTGTTATAATTGGGACGACACCACTTTCCAAATAAGTTAGGAAAACGATAAACTAAAACTTTCGCCCCAGTTTCTTTCGAATAATCAAAAAAGAGCTCCTCACCAGCCTTCTTCGATTTACCATAATCACTTTCTGCATACCGTCCAACCAATGTAGCCTGAATAGAACTGGATAACATTACAGGGCACGTATTATGATGCTTCTTCAACGTATCTAGAAGAGTGGAAGCAAATCCAAAATTGCCAGACATAAACTCCGAATTATCCTTCGGTCGATTCACTCCAGCCAAATTAAATACAAAATCAGCCTTGGCACAATATTCATCAAGTAAAGCAGGGTCGGTATCAATATCATATTCGAAGATTGTCAAATCAGTAGGGCAATTAAACGCATGCTCTTTTCCGTCAGCGATATTATGTAATTCCGCACATAGATTCTTGCCAACAAATCCTTTGGCTCCTGTTACTAATATTTTCATCTTAATTTCATTTTATCCACGAATGACACAAATAGACACTAAAATAATTTCAGTAGACTCTATTTGACTAATCGTTTATATTGCAAACTTGTAGTTCCAAAATTTATCAATAGACCAAGTCTAAGCCCTGTTGCTTTGAGGTAATTCAACACTTGAGCATCATGATCTGAATTTAATTCAGACAAAGCTTTCAGCTCAACTATAATTTTATCATAACAGACAAAATCTGTTTTATAATATTGCTGTAGTTCCTGACCTTTGTAATTAATCTTAAGTAGTTTCTCTCGTTCAAATAGAACATTGCGATTTTTCAATTCAATCGCCAAACTCTCTTGGTAAACTGATTCTAAAAATCCATGACCAAGTATACGGTGTACTTCCATTGCAGCACCAATAATTTCAAAAGCCTCTTTTCCGTATAATAACATTCTTTGAACAATTCCAAATATTAGTTACATGTAGCATCTCTTGGCAAAGTGTATACCTACCTTACAATTATTAGTGTATTTTCGTGTAATTAGTGGACCTTTATTTGAGATTCAGTAGACTATTCAGAGCGTATTTCCTTAGCTCGAGCACGAGGTATCATGCCAAGATCTTCTTGCACGAACCGCAATTTCAGCAAAAGTCGCTTCATTCCTTCTACGTCGAGACGACGAGTATTATGGCTATGATAATCTTCTATCTTTTCCATATCCTGCTCTCCTTGTGTAAAAAACTTATCGTAATTCAAGTCACGAGTATCGCAAGGAATGCGATAATAATCGCCCATATCGATTGCACGTACCATCTCTTCGCGAGTTACAAGTGTCTCATATAGTTTTTCACCATGACGAGTACCTATTACTTTTACTTCAGTTTCACCATATCGAGGTTCAACTTTTGCATAAGTTTCTTTTAAAGCCTTAGCGAGTGTCTCTAATGTCGCAGCCGGAGCCTTTTGCACAAAGAGGTCTCCATTATGGCCATGAGTGAAAGCGTAAATCACTAAATCGACAGCATCATCGAGCGTCATCATAAATCGCGTCATATTTGGATCCGTAATGGTAATAGGCTTGCCTTCGACCATTTGCTCAACCCAGAGAGGGATAACAGAGCCACGACTTGCCATCACATTACCGTAACGAGTACAGCAAATTGTTGTTTTAGCATTATCTCCTAGTTCACGACCTTTGGCAACGGCCACTTTTTCCATCAAAGCCTTACTCATACCCATTGCATTAATAGGATATGCAGCTTTATCTGTAGAAAGCACTACGACATTGCTCACTCCATGTTCGATAGCAGAGAGAAGGACATTATTAGTCCCTAGTATGTTTGTTTCTACGGCTTCAACAGGAAAGAACTCACAAGATGGTACTTGTTTTAAAGCTGCAGCGCTAAAGACATAGTCTACCCCATTCATGGCAATATCCACTGATTGTTTATTACGGACATTGCCAATATAGAATTTCACTTTAGGCGATTGTAACGCATGCCGCATATCATCCTGCTTCTTTTCGTCACGACTAAAGATACGAATTTCCTTAATATCCGAATCTAGAAAGCGACGCAGAACAGCGTTACCAAAGCTTCCTGTTCCGCCTGTAATTAATAGGACCTTGTCCTTGAATATAGACATGTATTTTATATTTATTAATTATTTTGATAGTAATTATACCACTCAATAAACTTCTTTATTCCATCCTTGAGCAATACGCTTGGCTTATAGTCTCGTTCTTGTTCCAGCTTCATTGTGTCTGCGTATGTCTGATACACATCTCCGAGTTGCATCGGGAAATATTTCTTCTTGGCTTCCTTACCCATATTTTTTTCCATCTCAGAAATAAAGTCCATAAGCTTTGTTGTATGACCACAGCCTATATTATAAACCTTTGCCAACACACCATTGGAACATTCTTCGTTAGTTGGAATTTGGTCAATGACATTAAGTGTGCCATTCACTATATCATCGATATAAGTGAAATCACGCAACATATTGCCATTATTGAATATCTTGATTGGCTCACCTTTGGCAATTGCCGTTGCGAAAAGCATGGGAGACATATCCGGACGCCCCCAAGGGCCATAAACTGTAAAATAGCGTAAGCCTGTTGATGGAATGTTATACAAATGAGAGTATGTATATGTCATCAGTTCATCAGACTTCTTTGTTGCTGCATATAAACTTACGGGGTGATCTACTTTATCATCTTCAGAGAAAGGGACTTTGGTATTGCCACCATAAACACTACTTGAGCTAGCATAAACAAAATGCTTTATTTCATTGTGTCTACAGCACTCCAAAAGATTTAGGAAGCCTACCATATTACTTTCAATATAAGCGTAAGGGTTTTCTATTGAATAACGAACACCTGCTTGCGCTGCAAGATTCATCACCTTATCGAAATGTTCTTCTTGGAATAGTGTTTGTAGATTCTCTCTATCAGTAATGTCTAATTTGAGAAATCTATAGTTACTATATTTATTGCTTTGGACAAATTTATTGTATTCAATGTCTTTTTCTTCAATACCCACTTCATTCAATCTCCCATATTTCAGGCGAACATCATAGTAGTCGTTAATATTATCGAGTCCTACGACTTCATCACCTCTTTCGGCTAAACGCTTCGTCAGGTGAAAACCAATAAAGCCAGCTGCTCCTGTTACTAATATCTTCATTATTCCTTTTTGTTTTAAATGCAGTAATAACTGAATCCTTGTCCTTCCAATTCTTTTCTATCGTATATATTACGACCGTCAATAACAACATATTGATTCATCGTCTTCTGTAGAACTTCCCAGCTAGGCACTCTGAATTCTTTCCATTCAGTAACCATTAACAGTGCATCAACATTAATAACAGCTTCGTATTTATCCTTGCAATATGTCACGACATCACCTATCCGGCGTTTACATTCATCCATCGCTATAGGATCGTAAACTTTCACTTTACAACCAGCTTTAATTAATAAATCAATTAATACCAATGCAGGAGCCTCACGCATATCGTCGGTTTCGGGTTTGAAAGCCAAGCCCCACATTGCTATTGTCTTACCTTTTAGATTTCCATTAAAATACTTCGATAATTTATCAAACAAAATGGATTTTTGTCTTTCATTTACCTCTTCGACAGCTTTCAACACTTGCATGGAATAGCCATTATGCTCAGCTGTTTTAATCAAAGCTTTGACATCTTTAGGGAAACAACTGCCTCCGTAACCACAACCGGCATAAAGGAACTTAGAACCGATACGACTATCAGAGCCAATACCTTTGCGTACCATATTAACATCGGCACCTACACGTTCGCAAAGGTTTGCAATGTCGTTCATAAAACTAATACGAGTAGCCAACATGGAATTGGCAGCATACTTAATCATCTCTGCAGATAGTATATCAGTAATAATCATTCTATCACCATTCAACATAAATGGCTTATAGAGCTTGGTCATTATTTCCTTTGCATGCTCACTATCAACACCGACAACCACCCTATCGGGTTTCATAAAATCTTCGGTAGCATTACCTTCTTTTAGAAATTCAGGATTACTTGCTACATCAAAGGGAACAGTTTCCTTGCGGAGAAGCAGTTCTTTATTTATAGCTTGCCGTACTTTTTCGGCCGTTCCGACAGGGACAGTACTTTTGGTGACGAAGATTGTGTACTTATGTATATTCTGACCAAATGTACGTGCAACAGCTAAAACATATTTTAGATCAGCACTACCATCTTCATCTGGAGGTGTGCCGACTGCACAAAAAACAATATCTACGCTATCAAGCACTTCTACCAGATTTGTAGAAAATCGGAGTCTACCCGCTTGCATATTTTTGTGGACCAATTCTTCCAATCCCGGTTCATAAATAGGAATAATTCCTTGTTTTAAATCAGAGATTTTCTTTTCATCCACGTCAACGCAAGTCACATTGATGCCCATTTCAGAGAAACAAGCACCTGAGACCAAGCCGACATAACCGGTTCCTACTACTGCTATATCCATATATAATTTAAAATGATTCGAATCCAGTTAAGATATTAACATAGATCATCTGGTTTGTATTTTTCTAAATTCTCTAATAATTCCCTTACTTTTTTTTCTTCTTCTCCCATTTCGCCTTCTTTCCAAGAGTCTATTATCAGTTTTGCTTCTCGAATCAAACTCTCATCACATGCCTCAATATAACAATATATCAATAGCTGACACTTCAATAGCGAAGGTGTCAATCGAGGTAATACTTGATATGCACGGTCGACGGCCCGCTGAATATTCTTAGCATTACGCACGGTAGTACTATAGCCTATCAAGACAGACAGGCATATTTCGGCTTCTTCTTCGTCATTCTCTCCATGAAACCGGATCAACTCTCTACAAGACTTATAAATCCAAGAAAGGACTTCCTTATATTTGTCAATATAAGAGTATTCACCATCATCTTGAAAATAGGCGAGCCTTTCGGCTACTCTTCGTAATTCTTTCGCTTTCGTAATTAATTTCGTTTCCATTGTTCTGATTAATTCACTGTAGTCTGTCCTTCAGATCAGACAAAAGGACAGAACTAAAAACTACCGGAAAAGACTTCGGTAATGATTGTGTATTGTGTGTATTGTTGTTTTTATTTTAATCTGTTTGCATCTTTTCATTCTTCTATGCAGACAGAAGAACGAAACAAGAAGAGCTATCGGCACATCTGAAGAAGCTGTTTTAATTTTTTAGAACAAGATAGTATAAAACTATTTCAATAAAAATCAGAACATCTTCTTGGGTAACTCCGAAGTCATAGATGACTCAAGCAGTCAAACTTCCTCCTGATAGTCGGTCAAACAAGTGTTCGCTTCTTTACACCCTCTCTGATCTCTACGCTTTATGACTTTGAACTGAAGCCAGAAAAAATACCTAATCGGACTTCTATATTTTCTATTATGGCAATGAATATACTACTAATAAGTCTTTAACCTACTCCAGTTTTTCCACTCTTCGATTATGGTTTTACCTGACAGTACCAACGAGAGATGCGAACCATCACTCCTATACCCACAAACGTTTTGATAAAATAATAATTATTGTGAACCCGACATAACTTACCACTGACCCCTTTGAAAGGACCACGAACAATAAGGACGTCTTTACCCGGCTTGGCTTCAGCCTCCTCACTATCCACAAAGATGGAACTATCGAACTGAGGATCGCAGAGCAATCGAAACTCAGCCATTTCGGAATTAGAAATTTCACAGAATCTATTAGTATCCCTTTCTTTAATAATACTCAGTGGAATAGGACACTCTTGAAGCGCTTGAAGTATAACTGATTCGGGTTGTATTTTCTGTAAAAACAAATAGTTGTGAACAACTGGAACTAATATCTTTTGAGGTTTTTCTTTTCCTTCAACGAATCTCTGAGAATAGGTCATCGGAACGAAATTAGGCAAGCCTTTCTCCGCTAAAAAATTGCTTATTTTAATTTCTTTGCAATTGAACGTTCGTATAGCATACCAACAATTATCTTTTTCTTGTTCCATTCTTTAATATTAAAACTCTACCGAAACTCAAGATGGTGTGACTTACATAGCATTCATCCTTAAATATATACTTCTCCCCCTCTCTACGGATTTTATCACACATCCGATAGTAGTTTGTTTTATCATTAAGGACACAGCCTTTTTACACCACATCCGTACAAGAGCCTGCGCTCACGGAATTAGGAATAGAGTACTATTATCGGATGCAAAAATAATCAAATCTAATGTATATACAAAAGATTTTTAGATTAAAATCTGATTAACAAGAAACTTTATTTTTATAAAAAGACTCGCTTATATTGCAACTACAGATGGTATAATTTGATTACTAGCTGATTACATCAGATTATTGTTAGCACAAACAAAAAGGGGAATAAACCCTGTTTACAAGGACATAGATTTAGTTATCTATAAAAAGCATCTACAAATACATCATTTTAATTCACAGTTTCTAATTTTAAGCCTCTCAATGTATGTTTGCTCATAATTATTTCTTTTTAATATAATATATCATTACTGTTACTACTAATAAAGGACCTGAATTCCAAAGAATAATTCAGGTCCTTTTACATTAACAAATCTTATTGAGTACAAACAATCAGAGTTCTATTTTTTTACTTTATTTTTATATACAATACGAGCCATAATAGGATAATGATCTGAAGGCGTACGGCGTTGGTAACGGCATAAATTGATTTCTTTAGGAGCAGCAGCTGATTTTTGTGCCCCACCATCTACAGGAGTCCAATAACAATTCGTAAGGACGGCATAATTATTCACCTTAAAGGATGGCGAAACAAATATATGATCGATACGACTGTCCGTCTTTATATCAGAATTGAAATCATTGAATGTTCCATTTTCTGCAAAACGATGTTTGGCATACACATAAGAGTCTCTCAAAATGCCAGACGTTGTGAAAATCGTATAAATTTCGTTTTTCTGATCTACGTTAAAGTCTCCTGTCAGTACAACGGGAGCCCCTTTACATAATTCGCGGATTTTAGATACTACCAATTTGGCCGATTCGCGACGTGCTACAATCCCCATGTGGTCCATGTGAAGATTAAAATACCAGAAATGCCATTTTGTTTTGCGGTCTTCGAAATGCCCCCATGTACAAATGCGGATACAAGCAGCATCCCATCCTTTATTGGGACGTGTCGTGTTTTCTGCCAACCAAAAATGACTGGAACCTAATAACTTGAATTTAGCTGTTTTGTAAAAAATAGGAGAATATTCTCCAGCTTCTTTCCCATCGTCACGCCCAACACCAATATAAGAATAACCGTCCAGACCTTTCAACATGTCATGTAATTGTCCTACCAACACTTCTTGGGACCCAAACAAATCGGGAGCTTCAAAATTAATCATATCACAAATAACAGGACAGCGTTGCTGCCATCCATTTCCATTGTGAACATCATCATCATTTTGATTACGAATATTATAAGAACCCACATTTAACGATTGGGCTCCAGCTAAAATGCACACAAATACAGATGCAACTATTGTCAGTATACGTTTCATTTTTACAAAAAATTATGTTATGTTTATCAGTTAGACAAAGATGTACGCGTTTTTTTAGCGATCAGACCTACGCCACAAATTTTATGGCGTAGGTAATCGCTGTTATAAGACATTGTAAGACACCTTCATCATTTTTTTACCAACCGGGATTCTGTGTCAGATTGGGATTCATCGTAATAACTTGTGCAGGAATCGGATAAAGATACATATTATTGTTCCATTTATGAGATGTCTCATTATAGAAATATATGTAACCGCCGTTCGGATCATCGGAAAGTTTTTTTACCGTCTGTGCTCCCTTCAATTGGACAGTGATCCCCTTATAAGTACCTGAATATTTTGTATTAGTAGTAAAATACACATCATAAATTCCGTCACCATTCATATCAAGCGGTGTGTCCAGAGCAGGGATATAAGTACCTGTCCATTCTATATCCTTCCATAAGTTTCCACATGCCCAACGTTTCAAATCAAGCATACGCAGTCCTTCCAAACAAAGCTCAATAGCACGATCTCGACGAATCTCCAATATAACTGGATCGGAAATGCTAGGATAATACGTTTTTTGAATATAAGGATCCACCATCATAGGTTTCTGATCCAGATCACCGCCGGTGATGCCCGCACGACGACGCAGAACTCCGATCGTATTTTTCCAATCGTCATCAGTCAATGTACCCATTTCCGCTTTAGCTTCGGCATAATTTAGCAATACTTCTGCATAACGAAAAATCGGAATATCATTGATATTATTCGCTCCATTATCATAAGCTGCGTCATCCATTACATATTTGGTAAATTGGTAACCAGTCAGTGTCAATCCTGTATAATTAGGAGTTGTTAATACATAATTTCCAGAAGATTTTTTACAGGTATAATCGGCGCAGATAATCGTTTGATTCAGGCGTAAGTCTCGATTCGACGTTTCCTCCACAAAGTTTTTATATGTACCGTCCGTCTTTTTGTCATTGTAAACCGTGCCATCTCGATTCAGATAAGTCTTCATAAAGGGGCGAATCATAGATAAATGTTCACCGAATGAAGAAGAATTATACCACCAGTTCTGTTGCCCTAATATATTGAGTGAAGCATCACAGGAAACAGCCAACATGACCTCTTCAGTTACGGCATTATCGCTGATAAATAGATCACGGTAAGCACCTCGACCATTCGCATAAGCCGTGCTTGTATGAATCTTATACGGTCCGCCATCCATTACCGTTTTGGCAGCATCTGCAGCAACCTGATACAAAGAATCACTGGTAATCTTGCAATTTTTCACATAATCCGTGCCGTTATGATATTTCCGCCAAGAAGCTTCGAATAGGGCCACACGTGACTTGAACAGCAACGGCGTCCACTTATTAATCGTGTTTGAATTAGGTGTAATACTACTTACGGTAATATTCTGAGAAGCATCATCAAGATCTTGAAGAATATGTCGGACAATCACATCCCGTGTATCACGGGTTCCGTACAAGCGTTTGTCATTAGATTCCAATGGTTCGTCAATCCAAGGCACCTCACCATAAGTAACGAGCTTATCAAAATAAAAATAAGCACGAAAGAATTTAGCTATACCCGTATAGTTATTGCGCACCGTCTCGCTTACGGCCGAGTTCGTATTGTACTTGATAAAATAATTCACATTACGAAGATTTCCCCAACTCCAACCAGTAGATGTTTGAGTCGTATAAGCTCCTGCTCCATATGTGCTGATACTATTATTCGCTCCATAATCAGCCATCGCATCTTGATCAAAAGCAGAATTGTAATTAGGAAGCATATTATAGAATGAATACACATACGTTTTAAGCCCTGTCTCAGATCCAAAAATCATGTTTCGGTCCGCTGTAGCTTCCTGATTTTCGGTCAAATCACAGGACTGAATGAAAACACCTAAAACGGTTATAGTTAATATATAAAATATCTTTTTCATTTTATCCGATTTTTAAAAAGTAATACTTAAACCGAGACTGTAGCTCTTCATCGTAGGATAATTATATCCGTCACCCTCAGTACTAGCATCAACATCAGTACCATAAATATTGGTTACATCCACATCTTTAGTATGCCTATACAGAGGTGACCAAGTCCATAAATTTTCTCCCGAGAAAAAGATACTCATTTTTTTCAATCCAAATTTACCAATTAGACTGATCGGCAAGTTACACCCTATCTGTAGATTCTGTAAACGCAAGTAGGCTACGTTCTGTAAATAACGAGTATTGGCATAAGACGAGCCACTATGAAAAGGTCCATAATAACCTGCATAACGAGGCAGATAGGCATCTGAATTATCTTCCGTCCAATAATTGCCAAGTTGCCATTTAGGAACTTGATTATATGGTCGATTATATTGCCCCCAAAAATAGGATGCTTCATTACTTGGATACCAATTTTGTTTACCTACTCCCCGAAAAAATGCAGAGAAAAAGATATTATTCCAATCAACTCCAAGATTGAAGCTATAAATATACCGCGGTTCACTGTTACCAATAATGCACCGGTCACCCGGATCCTTCGCTGTATTCGCACCGCGATCGATATAACCGTTTCCATTAAGATCTTCAAATTTAACATCACCACGATATAATTTATATACTTGATCCGTTTGCATTAGAGGATTATAGTAAGCCTGCCCAGCCGCTTTGGCCTTTGCTTCTGCGGCATTTATATCTGAATCTGTTTGCCACAATCCATGAGAGGTAAATCCCCATATCTCCCCAATTTTCATTCCCTTATAATAATTGGGGGAATTGGACGTACCAAGAGAATAAGTAGAATTATTGTATTTGTCTATTGTAGACTGATAATCGGCCAAAGTAGCACGAATATTGTAATGAAACGATTTACCTGCTAAATTGAAAGCATCATCCCATGCCACAGAGATTTCATACCCCTTCGTTGTCATATCTGCATAATTTCCTTTTGGAGAACTTGCTCCGTATACATCAGGAAGGGTCGGACCCACCGTATACATATTTACAGTCTTGCGTCTGTATACATCAGCCGTAACATTCAAGTGATTGTTAAATGCCCCCACATCTATTCCAAGATTCCCCATTCGAGCCGTCTCCCAAGTTAGCCCTATAGGAATAGGAGACGGGGCCGAAGTATAAGGAATGATTGTGCCATTAATAATACGACCTCTGGAAATCGAGAATGTTTCATCATATGAATATGGATCAACATTCCCGTTACCCAATGAACCGTAAGAAAACCGCAACTTTAAATTGGACAGATATTTAGGATTAACTTTAAACCATGGTTCAGAAGTTATACGCCAGCCTGCCGAAGCAGAAGGGAAAAAAGTCCAACGCTGGCCACTTGGAAATTTCGAAGAACCGTCGTAACGTCCGTCTAATTCTAATAGGTAACGGTCATCGAATATATAATTCAAGCGGAAAAAACCGCCTACCGTTCGCCATTTGGACCAACTTCCCGTGATATTCTTATTATCCGTGCCTAAAGCCAAATTGATATTATCCACATCATCCGTTAAAAGATCGTCATTATAGGCATAAACACCTTTCGTTTGAGATTGTTCGTAATTGTAACCGAGTAGTGCCTTCAGATAATGCTTTCCAAATGTATTTTCGTATTCGGCATATTCGTTGTTAGCCAAATAAATGGTATTCGTTGGATTCTCGGAAATATAAGATTGAGTGCCCGAAATTGTTTCCACGATATTTTGTGTTCTGGAATAAGGAGATCGCACACACTTAGTATCGCAATTATAATTTTGATTCCGATAGGTAAAATCAGCATTTATACGTAACGTATTTTTAAAAAAATGTGCATTAATACTCATCGTATTTTTCACATAATCATTTTTATAAGTTCTATGACTCTTTCCATATAGAAGATCTCCCACTGAATATACGGCACTGTACGTCATCGTCCCATCTGGATTCCATATTGGTGACGACGGATGACCTTCGTCACCAATACCTCTCCAAACATTATTGCTTTCATTATAAGTTATTGGATTACGATAATTTGTATTACTCATATCAATATTATCAGAAATTTTCATCCAATCATATACCTGATAACCTACTTTCAGACGTGTATTATACATCGTATAATTATCACTATTATGTGGACTATTGTAAAGGCCTCCGTAATTATAATAACGTCCTGAAAGATAATAATCGAATTTACCGTCCGAACCTGATATTGATAAGTTGTGTGTTTGGGCAAACACATGATTTCGATAAAGCATGCCCATATAATCGACCTTCTCCGGGAAGTATACATAGCGACCTTTTGTTAGGCCCCAGGAACCATCACTTACTATTGTGCCGAAATCGCCTTTGTCTTTGCGATTTTTATACTCCTGAAGCCATGCCGTAGAAAATTGTTGTGTTTTATTGATACCGGAAGGATCCGAATGTTTATAATTATACCATGATTCATAAAAATGTTCCGCCCATGTATAGCCATCAGATACGAAATCAGGAACGTTGGTCGGGCTCTCAAATGTAAAATTTGTTGAATAATTAATCTGAGGTTTACCCGCTTTCGCACTCTTGGTCGTAATAAGCACGACTCCGTAAGGAGCACGAGAACCGTAGATAGCTGAAGAAGCAGCATCTTTCAGTACAGATACGGATTCGATATCGTCCGGATTCAGATACTGAGGATCTCCCTCTACCCCGTCAATCAAAACCAAAGCGCTTCCACCTTGACCGATGGAAGTGGTTCCCCGAATATTATAAGTAGCCGTACGATCTGGTTTACCGTCCGTCAACTTTAAATTCAAATTGGGTATGGCTCCCTGTAACATCTGGGTTACATTGGCATTTGTTCTTCCTTCAAACGTCTTGCTTGTAACCTGGTCTACAGATCCCGTAAGATTTGCTTTTTTCTGCGTCCCGTAACCAACTACCACTACTTCATCCAAAACTTTGGAGTTTTCTTTTAACGTAAGGGTAAAGGATTGTTTACCGCCTATCGAGATTTGTTGTCCCTTATAACCGATATAAGAAACTTGCAACATTCCGTCTTCGGGACCTTCAAAGCTAAACTTACCGTTCATATCGGTAATCGATCCATATTTTGTGCCCTCTACTATCACATTAGCTCCGATAATCGGTTCACTATTCGAATCATAAATCGTTCCGGAAATCTTTTTCAAACGGGAAGAATGTGAAAACTTGAGAGAAGCATCTTCTTTGGCTTTAGGCAATAAGGTAACCGATATCGTATTGTTTACTTGATTGAAATAGAGATTCGTCTGGGCGGTTATCTCCTTCAAGACATCCTGAATCGTAGCATTTTTAAAATTGAATGTTACATTCGGAATTTTGTTAACGGTTGCCTGATCGTAAAAGAATTTAAAATTAGTTTGTTTGCTAATTTTATTGAACACACGTTCTATCGGCTCGTTTTGAATCCGCAGTGTGATATTTTTATGTCGCGCAGACTGGGCACTTGCCGAAGACACACAAAAGAAAAAAACAAATAGTAAGAAAATATAAATATAGCTACTATTCACCTTCTTCTTTTTAGTATTAAAAAGAATATTCATAAATTTGAATGTTTTGATAATTTGTTATAAAATAAATTATTAACAAAATGACATATCGCCGTCATTCAGGAAAGATGAAGCTTTTGAACAGACGTCGATGTCGGATTAGAAGCATTCCTGCGGAGTGCTTCTATTTTTACGATTAACTAAGTAATTTTTTTCATGTAATATTATATTTAAGTTCAACAACAGATCGCTTATTTTCATTTTCTAATCATGATAAAGAAAGACATGATTTCCTTTTATTTTATAATGAATGCCTGTAACGAATTCTATTGAACTGAGAACCGCTTTCAAATTCAAGTTATCATGCTCCCCCGAAATAAGATTATCAAATTTCTGCCCGAATGCGAAAGTGATTCGACAATTATATATTCTTTCCAGTTCTCTGGCTGCATCACGAATAGGAGTACAATTAAATCGAAGTGTACTCCCTTCTACCCATAAATCCGTTCCGTTCTGTCTAACTCTCTTCGTATATTCACCCGATACAATATTGATCGAGATTTCTTCTTTAGAACGTATTTTCATCATTGCCTCGGGCAAATTTACTTGTACTTTTCCACTTTTTACCCCTACCGATGCCAATTCGTCGGAAGAATAAGCTTTCACATCAAACTGGGTGCCCAATACCCGGACATTAAAATGGTTCGTTTTTACGACAAACGGTAGCTTTTCATTGTGCACAACTTTGAAAAATGCCTCACCATTCAACATAATTTTGCGAACATCTCCCGTAAAACGAATAGGATAATATATTCGAGAACATGAATTTAAAATAAGTAGTGAACCGTCGGGCAATGTAACTCGTTTTTTCTCACCAAATGATGTAGAAACAGAAGCATAAGGGACCTGTAACTGCATCTTCTGATAAAATTGAATTCCTCCCACACATAATAATATAACAGCAGCAGCACTAACTGCTGCTATACTTAAACGCCGGAACCATATAGACCTTTGATGTTCGAGATGATTAATAAGCAGTTGCGCTTCTTTCTTATATTCTACACAGGAATAATCAGAAATCGGATAAGCGTCACAAGATTCTTTCCATACTTCGTCGGCTACTTGATTCACAGCCTCTTGGCATTCGGGATCCTTAATATGCTCTAAAGTATCTAACGCTTCCTCTTGAGTATATATATTATCTATATAACGACGCAATTTATTTATATCTGCCATATTATTTTATGGGGGATTTTTTCCCCCCTTTATAATAATACACAGAAGGATGAATGAACTATATGCCCGTTAACATTTATTATATATTAATACAAACTAAAAGAATTATCAAATCAGCATAATCTGAATACTTAGTTAGTGAAGAACGAATTGTTTTTAAAGCGGAAGAAATATGTTCCTGCACCGTATTCACGGAAATATTTAATGTATCAGCAATTTCCTGATGAGACATCAAACCATTACGACTCATTTCAAAGATTTTTCGTTGCCGTGGCGTTAACTGTTCCACTGCACGCCTAATCAATTCTTTTAATTCATTTGAAAGAATTTGATTGGTCGTATTATATGTATAATCTACCGCTTGAGAAAGGATTTCAGCCTTAACTTGTTCTTCTTTAGATTTATCTCGCAATTGGTTCAAAACTCTATTTTTGAAAATTGTATATAGATAGGATGAAAAAGACGAATAAGGATCAATAGAACGACGTGTTTGCCATATTGTAGTAAATACATCTTGAAAAATATCTTCAGCAAACTCACGAGACTTAACAAACTTCAATGCAAAATAAAGTAAACGCTCCTTGTACGCAGCGTATAATTCACAAAAAGCTTTTTCATCTCCATTTATTAACTGAATTACCAAATCTGATTCGTTAACAAGATTTTTTTTCTCATGCATATTCATATTAAGCTCAATAGATATCTAACAAAAGTATATAAAATATTAGTATAGCCGCATAGCCTGAATTAATGGGTTAACAAAATATCTAATAACAAGTTGTACATTTTACTTAATATATTAATAATACAGGCTTTGTATACACAACTGGTATGCAATATTCGTGAATTTTATTGAAATACCCAAACAATCCTCCAGTAATTTAATCGTATTGAATTTATAGTATGAATCTTATAAGGCAGTAAAAAAACGCAAGAAAAATCAGAATATGGTATTAAGTATTGATTATGTGCGTTTTATTAGGACACAGAGAATAGAAAAATGAACTGTAGATTTTGTTTCAATAAAATGTATTCATAAAAATGTTAAAACGATTCATTTTAACACTAAATTAGCACTATTTTCGACTAAAATATTGGTAAAAAATCCTTTTTAAAAGGCCCTGATGAGCTAAAAATCATCCTAAGGGGGTATGGGGGTCATTTTTTTACGCGTCAAGGCCGCCAAACCTCGTCAAACCTCGCTTCACACACACGGCACTTTTTCAAAAAAGCCAAAATACGAACTATCATTTTCGTAACGATCGTTTAAAAATTATTTGTTTCTTCGATTTTCTGCCTTGCTTGTAAATAGTCGGCATAATGAATTTCTTTCAGCTGTTTGTTGTCGTTTATAGTTTGGAACTGTATCATCCTGTAACGATAGCAGAAGTAATCGATTATTTCTTTGTCACTCTTCAGGGATGCAGCTTTTTTGTCCTGTGCCACAAATAAGATCGTATCTTCAAAGATGTCTTCATAGGACTTGAAACAATATAATCCGGATTTCCTGTATCCGCATAGTTGTTTAAGTTTGTCGTAGTTTCCGGCAAGGACTTCCATCACATGGTTGTCCGCCACCCCTTTCTTTATGCTTCTCATCCTTAAAATAACCGTAACTGTCAATGAGTGTGTCAAGCTCTCTCTTTATAAGTGATCGTACGAGCAGGGACATGTTCTTGCAGGTTCTATCCGATAGTTCATCAAGCATCATCAAAGTATGTTCATCCACACGTATGGAGATCTTTTTACTGCTCATTTCATAAATAATTTTGAAGTTCCATTAGTTGCTAGATTTTTGTAATTTCAAAGGGTCTGCATGTAAAAGCTCTAGATATTCGTCAGTCGAGTTCAAATTCATGCAGGTGTTTTTAAAAGTCCGATGTCCTCTTTGTCTCCGTTACCAGCTTTCTTCTTCAGCATTTGATATTCAACGTATGTAATGCACCCTATCATCTTTTTGGTGGAAGGCGGTCCTTTATAGCTGTTGCATTCTTCGATACTCATCTCTTCCGCTTCCTGAGCACGACACATATCATATCGGCGCATCCAATTCAAGATTATAGGTCCGTCGATACGTCCGTATGACTCACCGAAATAACCCTTTTTTACCATCTTGAAAAACACCTTGAAGTCTTCAAGAGTGTAATACGGATATTCTTCCATGATCAAGTTGATCGTATCGGCCACTTGTATCTCATTCATCGTACTTTTCGTAGAATAGACTTGGATGAAAGAATTTAAAACTTTCACCATTATGGCCTGTATCCACGAAGTGCCTTTTTCCCTTTTCAATTCACCTATCGTGATCTCAGGCGAATGGAAAACGTCCTTTATGCTCACAGGATTGATCGTTTGCCAATATTTCATCGGCCAGTTTTTCAAGGTGCTCACGGCTTGCTGCCTTTTCTGCAGCTGATTGGTATTTTGTTTTAACAATTGGTTTTCCATAAATTTGAGAAATAATTTCGTTAAACTTTGAATTGATATTTGTCACACTGAAATTTTCAAAGATCCACCCGTCTTTTATCGACGAGAGAAACACGTTCAAGGCGTATAGAAGCGAATCATCATCGTTGGTAAGATTCTTTTTAGAACGGGAATAACTGAGCTTTTTAAGCAGACCGGACATAGCGCCGGCATCCTTACCGGTCCAGTAGTATTCGTTTCCGAAAGTATCCCTAAAGCATTTTTCAAAAATTTCTCTTGCCCGGGAGTTTATCGACGCCCCCTTTGTAGGGGGAGTATACGAAGTATACGGGGATAATTCTTTATTTTCTTTTCTTTCTATACTTTCTTTATCTTTATTATTATTTGTGCCCAAGGTGTGCCCCATGTGTGCCCTTTCGTTGCCCTTTAGCGTGCCTTTTATTTGCCCTTCATCTTCGTATCCGTCACAGGGACAATCAGTTAAGTGTGCCTTTTCATTGCCCTCTAGCGTGCCCTTTTCTTGCCCCATGTGTGCCTTTTTATTGCCCTTTAGCGTGCCCTTTATTTGCCCCTTATCACTGTATGTATCAAAATTACAGTCAGTTAAGTGTGCCCTTTTATTGCCCTCTAGCGTGCCCTTTATTTGCCCTGCATCATTATACTTATTGTAGTTGCAAACTGTTATGAGTGCTTGGCCTTTGCCTTTTTGTATACTTCTTGTTATCATCCCTTCACTCTCAAGCAGTGCCATGAAATTTCTTACTTTTTTTATCGACCATTTCCAACGCTCGGATAAGTAGCGGAGTGAGACAGGCATCTGACCTCTTTTAATTTCTACCTGCCTGTTCCCTGTAAAAAGGGCCGTGTCCTCAAATCGTGTCGACTGTAATATGTCGAGCCATGCTTCGAATCGCGAAAAAATGCGCTCTTCGCACCAAAAACGGTGCTCAAATAGTCGCCGGCTTATAGGTATAAAATTATTGATCATGTTATTATAAATGTTTTAAGTACGTTACAATATGATTTACTAATGAAAAAATGTTATGCAGCACCTATTAAAAAGTATTCCGTTTCAGATTTATTTTTGATTTTCATATGCTATTCAAACCTTTTTGATGTATTCCGTTATTTCTCTTTTGAATTCTTCGAACGAACGGCACTATTTATTTGTTAATCATTTTTTATTTCTTTCTATAAACATTTTGTCTATCAGATCGTTACCATTCCTATTTCTTTATCTACTCATAATACAGAGCACTGCATAGCAGAATCATATCGAAAACTCTTATGCACCTATAAAGCTTGGCATTTATTGACATATCCGTCCATTTTAAGAGCATTCAAAGCCGATTGTATTTCCAGACGGGAATAGTATACCGGTGAATTTCTACCCGTCCCGATCCGTTCTTTGCTGACCAGTCCCTTTTCTTCGAACCGATCAAGAAGCGAAGGTTTATAACCCAAAGATTTCAGCCACCTTCGGGCCTCCCGTTGCTTGAGTTGATCCGATACCGGAAAATGACGTTTCTCATTGGCCGCCGCACCAAGTTCTGCCATTTCCATACAAAGCTTCTTTAATTCGAAAACATCCAAATGAATAATCATGGTTTCCTTTCCAACTTTCTACGATTTAATTTGCAAGAATGGGCTTGCTTCCTTTTTATCTTTAAAAGTAAGGGAATGATCTTGCTATTTTTAAGCTAGTATCATTTTCAGTTACTTTTTTTAGCATATAAACATTGTTTTATCAAAAGTTTATCGATACTTTTGTAAAGCGATTATTTTTCATACGCAAATATACAGTTTTAGACTGTTTTTAAAAAGCGGAAGAGGAAGAAAAATGCTACTCAAAAGCATTATTTAAACATGTAAACCTCCAAAGATTAAAATAGTAAAAAAAGAAGGCAAGAGGATGCCTTAAAAGGACTTTATCAAAAAAACGCAGAAAAAAGAAGACGTCCTGCATTTCCTCTATTTTGAATTGATTATCATACAGTAAAATAAATGAAGCAATGACAATGACAGCTAGTGAAATTTTAAAGAGAATCATAGAAAACGAAAAGATTTCGTACAACAAACTTGCCCAAAAGATGGGAATTCCCAGATCACAGTCCCTCTATGATATTCGGGATGGCAAGATAAAGAATATCAGCCATGCCTACGCGGACAGAATAAGATCCGTATATCCAAACTACAGCAGAATTTGGTTATTGACTGGTGAAGGGAGCATGCGAACAGGAGATACTCTTTCATTCGAGAGAAGTGAGATTTGTATTACAAATGATTACAAGCTTGTACCAATGATCAACATGGATGCCGTAGGTGGCATGCATTCTCCCAACGCCGTTTTTGACGAACCCGAATACATCATCAGAAGGGTTGCCTTCAATGATGCCAAAGAAGGAGACAAATGCATACAAGTATCGGGCGACAGTATGGAACCGGCCTGCCCGGCAGGAAGCATCGTGCTCATCAGACAGGTGGAGTGCTGGAGGGAATATTTCGGATTCGGAAACATCTTCGTACTTCTTCTCAATGACGGTAGAAGAATTCTGAAGAAAGTGATCAAGTGCGATTCCAATTCGCAGGAATACGTGACATGTGTCTCCTTGAACAAAGAATATCCGGTTGAGGACTTGCCCAAAGATTTTATAGTCGGAGTATGGAAAGTGATTAAGATTCTCGTGAATAAAGGGTGGTGAACCAAAAAGGGGATTGAAAAGACAGGAATTTCTTTCTGAGAGAGGCGCTTCCATGCTAAGGACTAATCTGATAACAACAATCAGTAGCCCTTAGCTAATAATCTGACCAGAACAATTCAGGGGCACTTTATTAGTAGCCCTAAAAGCGGCTCATCTACTTTTGTTTCCAAAGATATAATCTAAGACTTTTTCGTTAGCCTTATTGATAGCGGAGAAGTCTTTCTTGATATACAAATCGGTAACTGCCATGGAATTATCGATATGATTCAGGGCATCATTGATCGTAGACTTGTCAATCATCAAATCATTACGAGCAATAGTCGCCCATGAGTGGCGAGCTGAATAGAACTCCAATTTCTCTATCCCCAGTTTTTCACCTATCCTTTTCAAACCTTTATTGAGTGCGGCATTGAATGTCGAGTCGGTTGAATACATTTGATAAAATACAAAGACCCGCTTTCCCGTCTTATCACGATATTTATTAAATAGTTTTTTAATATAATGAGAAACGGATACATGTATTTCTGCCCGATCACTCCGACGATCTCTAGTCTTTGTCCTTTCATAAATGATCATACCCCTTTGAAACCGATCACAATTATACAAATCTACCGAATTCATGCCGATCAGACAAAAAGAGAGAACAAAGCAATCCTTTGCCAAATTAAAGCGGTTCTCGTCTCCATCACGTTTTTTTGCTGTATCATAAGGCATATCTATTATCTCACGTATCAAAGAGGTTTCCAATGCCCGCTTAACGGCCACATTTTGTTTGGGAACTCTATACCTCTCAAAAGGATTGTAGGGTATTCGTATAATTCCTCTTTCTTCATCGTTATACTTCAATTTGGCATACATATATACATGCCTGATGCTCCCCAGATAAAGAGAAACGGCACGTCCGGTAAGCGATTTCTCCAATTTTTCCAAAAAGGAAACATTAATATCGGATATTCCAAGTTTGTCGTTCTCTATAAATTTAATAAGAGCGTTCAGAGCCGATCGGTAATTTTTAATACCTTTCTTTTCTTTGTGCGATGAGATATACTCTCGAAAGATCTTGATAAAATCCAAATCTCCGGATTCCTCTTCTAGATAAGAAGCTAAAGCTTGGATATCCATACCATTCAACCCAGTTGATAAGGCATTACATTTGTTCCTGTATTCCCTCATCAAATCTTCAATTTTATCTATGACCAACTGATTCTTCAGTTTTCCGGATTTGGTTAAATCTGTACCGGATACATAGATGTTTGTAGGAAGGCGTTTTAATTTTCTTTCATGCGTGAGGATGATTTTGACATTCCGCGTACCGTCTTTCTTCTTTTTCTGCAATTCAAATTTAAACGTTGCCATAATATGCCTATTAAAAAATTGCGAAACAATTGCGAAACATTGTCATGCAAAAGTAGTAAAAAACGGCAAATTCGCCAAAAATAAAAAGCCGTATTTCTTTTGTGAAATACGGCTCTAGGGGGTTCTCTAAGGGATTTTAGTGGTGGGTGGCCGATGGGATTCGAACCCACGACATTCAGAACCACAATCTGACGCTCTAACCAGCTGAACTACGGCCACCATGTATATGCCATTTCTTTCGAAATGCGGTGCAAAAGTA
>Ga0183095_10333_pt2 | contig 61135 bp, 47 predicted proteins | sample BioMet4_FD_130346 | JGI IMG/M metagenome (GOLD analysis project Ga0183095, IMG submission 130346) | Microbial communities from bioreactor (seeded with sewage sludge) at LBNL, California, USA - Biofuel metagenome 4 (v2) (version 3) | ecosystem: Engineered > Bioreactor > Anaerobic > Unclassified ... | reverse complement strand
TGGTATAAACGCCAAAAGATTTTACCTCTTCGCTACCTTGTCCAGTAGCAACATAATGCATTTTAGAACCCACATCAATACCACAGGCATTGGGGTTGATTACAGCCATTTTTGCTTCCATTTTCACCATTCTTAAAGTTAAATTTTGAAAATGTCTTTAGGAAGTGTAATTTTATAATTGATAATATTCTATAAGGGGTCGTAATGCCTCCATTGTTTAAATCATAATAGCCCCTCCGTTAAAGGGGCTATTTACACTTCTTGCCAGAATCCGAATAGAGTTAGAAACATCAGTATGCACGCGGCTTTCGCTAAAGACGGATAAAAATAGCAACTTTAGCATAGATGAGTTCGATGCACTCCCAGTTGTTCTAATGTTTTTAATAAGATTTTGCGCTTATTGGGTGAAACCGGAGGAGCAGGTTTGATGTTTCTTTACTAAGAAAGAAACAATAATAATTGAGTATATGAAAAAATATCTATTCCCTCTATTTGTAATCATTTTCTTGTGTTCGTATAATTCGAAAAGAGATGATTACATCGAATTTCGCCATGTGGGAGATTCGGACAAATACATAGAAACTATTCTGATTGTAAAAAAAGAAAGAAGGTCAACTATTAAAACAGAATGTGTTTTAGTAAATGAAAATACATTCAACTGTCTTATTAAATATTTGTCAGAACAAAAAGGAATGGGAGTCTCCTGTAAAGATTCGTTATTTGAACATGGAAGTTTTAGAGTTAAAATTTTAAATAAAGGGAAAGAAGATTGTTATATTACGGTTGGAAGGAAAAAGTCTCTTCATTTCTTTCTGGGGATAAAAGAGTATTTAGATCGGGATTGTGTTGATAAAAATCTTTCAGACATACTCAATGCTTTTATTATTCAAAATATTAATAAAACTCCTCCAATTGGTTCTGGATATGATTAAAATTTATTTTTGTCAACTACAAAGGGTTACCCCTGGCTGCCGCACGATCGTATCTTAAATCCAGAGAAACTGGGGATTGATTTTGTTCGTCCATAAAGTCGGCAGGCTGCAATAAAAAATAGCAAAAGTAGTAAAGGGGAAAAGTAGCAAAAGTTGCAAAGTGAATTATTGCGAGTATAATGATTCTTTGGCGTGCCTCATCAATCAAATAATGGAGACGATACGGGAATTGCTTTAGCAGCAATGTTTTGACGTTTTTATATTTTATCTCAAACGCGAATGGGTAAAATCTTTCAAAAGGCCGAAGATTTTGATTTAAATAAATATTACAAGCATTGTTTCGGGGTATTCAGCCCTGATAAGGACCAACCGCTTAGGGAAGTGATCCTCTCTTTTGATCCATACCAAGGAAAATAACATTAAATTTTAGTTCGCAGAAGAAAATCTCTCAGCACAAACTGCAGGATTCCCCCGCTGCGATAATAATCCAGTTCAACAGGAGAATTTAATCTTGCCATCACATCAAAACTAAACTTTTGGTCATCCGGCCTGGTAACCATTACCCTTATAACTTTATTAGGCGACAGATCGGCAAGATCAGGAATATCATAAAATTCATCTCCTTTTAAGTGAAGAGTATCCGGATTTTCTCCGTTCATGAACTGGAGCGGCAGAACACCCATACCGACAAGGTTGCTGCGATGGATTCTTTCAAAGCTTTCTGCAATAATAGCTTTTACTCCCAGCAATGCAGCGCCCTTGGCTGCCCAGTCGCGGGACGAGCCGCTGCCATATTCTTTGCCCGCTATTATAATCAGCGGAACACCGTCAGTCGTGTACTTTACCGAAGCATCATAGACCAGCATTACTTCTCCATCAGGATGATATAATGTCCAGCCACCTTCTTTGCCAACCAGCTCATTCTTCAATCTGACATTGGCAAAGGTTCCCCTGACCATTACTTCATGATTTCCACGCCTCGATCCATAGGAATTAAAGTCTTTCTTTTCTGTTCCAAAAGATTTCAGGTACAATCCTGCAGGTGAATTTTCGGATATTGAACCTGCAGGAGAAATATGATCGGTAGTAATAGAATCACCGAGCTTTAGTAATACCCTTGCAGAGTGAATCCCTTCCGGGAGGTTTGGCTCAGGCTTAATATCTTTGAAAAAAGGGGCTTCCCTAACATAAAGGGAGTTCTCATTCCAGTCAAAAACGCGGCTTTCAGGACTCTGAAGTTGATTCCATTTCTCATCTCCTTCGAAGATATTGCTGTAAATGGAAATATAATCCTTTGCCTGAACGACTTTACTCATCACCTCCTGTACCTCCTCCAATGTCGGCCAAATATCTTTCAGGTAAACCGGCTCCATATTGGGATCATAGCCGATGGGTTCTTCCAGAAAATTTATATCAACTCTTCCTGCAATAGCATAAACGACTACCAGCAAAGGGGAAGCGAGGAAATTCATTTTGACCATCGGATGGATCCTGGCTTCAAAATTCCGGTTGCCTGAAAGTACCGAGCCTGTAATGAGATCATAATCTGCAATGGCCTTATTGATATGTTCCAGGAGAGGTCCGCTGTTCCCAATACAAGTAGTGCAACCATAACCGACAACATGGAATCCCAAAGCTTCCAATGGAGACATCAGATTTGCCTTTTCAAGATAAGAGGTAACGACTTTTGAACCGGGAGCCATGCTTGTCTTTACCCATGGTTTTGTCTTCAATCCTCTTTCCACTGCTTTCCTGGCTACCAATCCTGCTCCCAGCATGACACTCGGATTTGAAGTATTGGTGCAGCTGGTAATAGCAGCAATAACAACCGATCCGTCACTTAACAGGTATTCTGATTGATCTACCTTGATATTAACACTTTTGAGACCATTTTCATGAACACGAAGAGTTTCCACCTCAACATCTATCGGTAAAGGGGATTCTTTGTGAGCATTGTCCTTACCCGGCACAAATTCGTCAATATGACCGCCTTCATTCAGCCACCTTCCTTCCTGACGATCATCGACGTTAATGTATTCCCTTTCATAATTACTCCGGAGAATTTCAATAAACTTATCCTTAACCTGCGATAACACTATTTTATCCTGTGGCCTTTTAGGACCTGCCACCGAAGCTTCAATACTGTTGAGATCCAATTCGAGCACCTCCGTAAATTTTATTTTTCCCTCATTTTCACGCCAAAGAAGATTTCTTTTGAGGTACTGTTCGACTGACGCTATATGATCAGGATTTCTGCCGGTATCGCGGAGATATTCCAGTGTCTTGTGGTCGGGTGGGAAATAAGTCACTGTACATCCGAACTCCGGAGACATGTTCGAAATGGTGGCCCGGTCAGGAACTGTAAGATTATTAAGACCGTCGCCAAAAACCTCCACAAACTTATCCACTACTCCCCTTTTTCGCAGCAATTCAGCAACTGCCAGGACAAGATCTGTTGAAGTGGTTCCCTCCCTGAGATTTCCAGACAATTTCAATCCAATAACCTCCGGAAGCATGATATAGATAGGTTGACCAAGCATAACCGCTTCTGCCTCTATTCCGCCCACGCCCCATCCTACTACACCAATTCCATTTACCATTGGAGTGTGAGAATCAGTCCCGACTAAAGTATCAGGAAATGCCATGCCGTCCTTGAAGTTAACCACACTGGCAAGATATTCAAGATTAACCTGGTGACAGATCCCGAGACCCGGAGGAAGGACTGTAAAGTTTTTGAATGATTTCTGCGCCCATTTCAATAGGGAGTAACGTTCCCGGTTCCGGTTATACTCTAATTCAACATTTCGCTCGTAAGAGTAGTTGGTTCCGTAATAATCAACTTGTACCGAGTGGTCAATAATCAAGTCAACCGGAATCTGAGGGTTAATGAGATCTGGATTTCTGCCTTGCCGATAAGCTTCCGACCGTATGGATGCTAAATCAACAATAGAGGGAACCCCTGTAAAGTCTTGCATTAAAACTCTCGATGGCAAATATGGAATTTCATCGGCAGATGGTTGAGGTTTCCAGTTTAATATATTTTCAAGGTGTGTTTTGGTAAAACTTGTTTCATTATAGTTTCGCAGAATATTTTCCAATAGGATACGGATGGTAAAAGGTAATTCTTCAATTTTATTTCCTTTTCCCATTAACATCCGCAAATCATAATAACTATAATCTCCCGACTGTGTTTTGATTTGTTTTACGAATTCGGATAATCCTTTCATCTGTTTATAATTTGTTTTTTAATGGCCAGATGGAACTCCCCAATAATCATACTCCTTTGTAAGAAATATTTTCTCATGGTCGTTTCATAATTAAATGTTTAAGCTTTCAGAAAATGTTCAGTCATTAATGGTACTATGATTTAAATCACAAAAGGTGAAACATACTATTGACAGAATCTAACAAGACAGTGAAAACTTTGTTTAGACGTTCTCCGCTAATCACATTTTTTAAAAGGATTTATTGCTCATGATGTGTAAGGATTGGACCCGTGGCATGTAGAGACGCGATTTATCGCATCTCGGTCATTAAATGCGGTCTAATAAGACGCGAAATGGGGATTAATCAGACGCGATAAATCGAAGACGCGATAAATTGCGTCTCTACAATACAAATTATGATTCCTCGTATTTTATGACGGAAGTAGGACATTCATCTACAGCTTCTTTAATCGTCGATTCATATTTACTGAAATCCACTCCTGATTTTACCACCATCTTATCGGGGACTTCAAACACCTCAGGACAGGTTGATTCGCAAGCGCCACATGAAATGCACTCATCATCAGTTTCGTCAAGCCACACTCTTTTTATAGTCATATTTCCTTTTTTATAACAAATATAACGTTTTTAAAGTCAAAAAAACAGGAGAAAAGACACCGGATTTAACTCTTTAAGTGATGTTTATCGGATTTCAGCATTATTAAAGGGCGGAAAAACTTTCCCGCAATTAAAGTCAGCGTATTAAGCAGGGAAACCGGTAGTGATGACCAAGATAAAGTTGTTGACTGAGCTGTAAGCTCTTCTCAAGAAAATAATGGAAATAATATGGTTTTCACTCTAATTTTATGCACCTTCGTAATGAATAATGATTGGATCTGAATCATGTTTTTGGAAAAGGTTTTCAGCGGCAAAAATGATATCGGGAGGTGGATCGCCCTGATAATGATAGTGATGACAGGAATATTTGTTGTCGGACTTATTCCGTTGAAAATTGCTATGTTCTTAAAATTGAACGACAATCCGGACCTTGTTCCTGATCCTGAGAATCCCTTTGATTTTTGGTCTTACGATATTTCACCGGTCACGGGACTTGCATTGACAACGTTCCCTTTTGTAATAGGGCTGCTGGCTTTACTATTTTTAATCAGGCCTGTTCATGAAAGGCCGGTCATCTCATTATTCACCGGAGGAGAATCCTTCAGATGGAAAAGATTCTTCTGGGCAATATCGATGTGGCTTCTTTTACTCGTACTCTATTCGAGCATTTCCATAGCAGCCGGGATCCAGAAAATCCAGACACAATTCAATTTGGAGAATTTAATATATCTTATCATTGTCTCATTGGTTTTATTGACCATAAAGGCAGTATTTGAAGAGACTTTTTTCCGCGGGTATCTTATGCAGGGTTTTACCAAACTATTTTTAAACAGATGGATGCCTGCTTTGGCCACCTCAATTCTTTTTGCCGGCTTTTATTATTTTTACCCTGAAGTAAAGGCATTTGGATTGAGGATACTGTTGCCCCACTGTCTCTGGTTTGGGATCTTCCTCGGAATATGCACCATTATGGATGAAGGTGTGGAAATTGCTCTGGGAATACACGTGATAAACAGTATCTTTTTCGCAATCTTTTTTACCGATCAATCCAACGCGACACAAACGCCCGCCGTATTCAACATTTTAGATACTAATTCTTTTATAGAACTTATCGGGCTCCTCCTCATTTCTCTCTTGTTCCTTCAGTTTGCCAGAAGAAAATTTTCATGGCCTGACTGGAATTATTTATTTTCGAAAATAGAAGAGCCTGAAATATCAGAGGAGATGAATAATGAAGATTATGGCTTCTTAGAAGAAGATGAAGATAACGAACGATATTGATAATAAATAAATGAACTGACACATCAGATGGAATTATTTTCTGCACAAGAAGTTTCAAAGACATATGCCCGGCATCAGGCATTAACCGAAGTCTCCATTTCCGTGAATGAAGGCTCCATTTTTGGATTATTGGGACCAAATGGAGCTGGGAAAACCACCCTTATCAGGATTATCACCCAAATCACCGCCCCAGACAGCGGATCCTTGCATTTCAGCGGACGACCGATGAAAAGTGAAGATATTTTCCAGATCGGATATCTTCCCGAAGAGAGAGGGCTCTATAAGAAGATGAAAGTAGGGGAACAGGCTCTATATCTTGGACAACTGAAAGGATTATCCAGGCACGATGCCTTGAAAGAATTGAAGAACTGGTTTGAGAAATTTGAAATCTCGGACTGGTGGGATAAAAAGGTCATGGAACTTTCAAAAGGGATGCAGCAGAAAGTTCAGTTTATCTGCACCGTGCTTCACCGGCCCAGATTATTGATTTTTGATGAACCCTTTACAGGTTTTGATCCCATGAATACCGATCTTCTGAAAAATGAGATACTCAAATTAAAAGAAGAAGGAGCGACTATTATTTTCTCAACCCACAACATGGAATCGGTCGAACAGTTGTGTGATCATATAGCGTTGATTAATAAATCAAAAAAGATCCTGGACGGTGATACGCTACAGATCCGTGAAAACCATAAATCGAATGTCTTCGACATCACCTACCGGGGAGATTTTCAAATAGTAAATGAGCTCAAAGGCAAATACAATATCTTAAAGAATGAAGAGAACGGGAAATTAAACAGGCTCAACATCCAGTTCATGCAAGGAAGCAATTCAAAAGAGCTGATCAGGGATTTACTGGACAGAGTCGAACTTGTTTCATTTAATGAAGTAATTCCAAGCATGAATGAAGTCTTCATTAAAGTGGTAAAAGAGAATCTTGCAATGAATAACGAAATAATGAATTAAAGAATTTGATTAAGGATAAGCCATGAATAAAATCTCTTTAATAATACAGCGGGAATTTTGTACAAGGGTCAAAAAGAAATCGTTCATCATCATGACCCTGCTGATGCCTTTACTGATGGCTGGGATTTTCCTTCTCCCTGCCTATTTTGCTACCATGGAAGATAATGAACCCCGCACCATCGCAGTGTATGACAGTTCAGCCATATTTCTCGGGAGGCTCGAGAATAAGGAGTTTACCAAATTCCATTTTGTACCTGAAAACGAATATCTTAAAATAAAAGGGGACCTGAAAAATTCAGGGTTTTACGCTTTACTGGTAATACCGCCCAATTTTTTGACCACCAACAGAGTTCAGATTTTTTCGGAGAGCAACATTCCTTTCGAGCTAAAATCGACCATCCAGGGAAAATTGAAAGCAATAATAGAGAAAGATAAAATGGCGGAAGTCATCAGACAAACCTCCATTCCTGATCTTCAACAAAAAATTAATGCCACAAAAACCAATATCGTTGTCGAAACCGTAAAAGAGGGAGAAGGCGGCAAAACAGAAGAGAGTTCCACGGAACTGGGTATGATTCTGGGTTATGTCTTTGGTTTTTTCATGTACATGTTCATTATCATATATGGCGTAATGGTGATGCATGGAGTGATGGAAGAAAAACAGAGCAGAATTGTTGAAGTTATTATTTCCAGTGTAAAACCTTTTCAACTGATGATGGGGAAAATCATTGGTATCGCACTGGTAGGTCTGACTCAGATTGCGATATGGTTGGTGATGGGATTTGTTATCATTTCCACAGCCAAAGGAATGGCGGGCAGCAATGGAAATGTTCAGCAAGTACAGGACATTATGTCGCAAACAAATAGCTCTGTCCAGCAGGTAGCACAACCGGGCGGGATGCAGGGCATCTATGCAATGATCGATACAGTTAATATTCCTTTGATCATCGGATGTTTTATTTTCTTCTTTATTGGAGGATATTTATTATACAGTTCAATGTTTGCCGCAGTCGGCTCAGCCATCGATGCTCCCGAGGATGCACAGCAATTCTCAATGCCAATAATGCTTCCCGTTATATTATCAATAATGGTTTTGATGGGCGCCATAAAAAATCCGGAAGGTTCTATTGCATTCTGGTTTAGCATGATCCCTTTCACCTCTCCCATCGTGATGATGGCGCGCATTCCTTTTGGAGTCCCCCTGTGGGAAATTTTGCTCTCGATGTTTTTACTGGCAGCCTCATTTGTTTTGATGGTTTGGTTATCAGCAAAAATTTACCGGACAGGTATTCTGATGTACGGTAAAAAGGTCTCCTGGAAAGAGTTGGGAAAATGGTTAAAATATAAATCCTGACAATCAATTTGGATTACTGGAAGAAGAAGTTCCAATCAAATATTTAAGAAAATAACTTTACCAATTGGACGAAGTAAGAAAAAAGATGAGCAGAAAGGCAGTGATTGATTTGGGGACAAATACCTGTAACTTACTAATTGCAGATATCTATCCGGATGGTTCCTTTAAGACAATTTATGATCGCAAGCTACCTGTTAAACTGGGCAGGGGCGGCATTCACAAAAAAATACTTCTTCCCGAGGCCATAAACCGGGGGATTGAAGCTTTCAGAAATCATTCAAAAACGATAGAAGAATATAAAGCCGAAGAGGTAAAGGTTGTTGCAACTTCAGCCATGAGAGGAGCATCCAACAGTGTTGAGTTAACCAAAGAGGTAAAGAGATTATTTGGATGGGATATAGAAATTATTGATGGAGAAAAAGAGGCAGCGCTGATTTTCCAGGGAGTCAGCCTCTCTCTTCCGGATGATCTAAAAAAATATCTAATCGTTGACATAGGGGGCGGAAGTATTGAATTCATTTTCGCACATGATAATAAAATGATCTGGAAAAGAAGTTTCAATATTGGAATTGCAAGAATATTGGAACTATTTCGTATTTCTGACCCGATTCTTCATGATGAAATTATTTCCGTAGAAGAATGGTTCGATCAAAACCTCAGGGAACTTTGGGATTTCTGCGAACTGAATCATCCCTCCATTCTGGTGGGATGCTCTGGAGCGTTCGATACTTTTATGGATATTTACGAGCAAACTGATCCTGATCTGAAATTGAGAAAAGCTTCAGAATTACCTTTGCAGGAGTTTTACAAGATTCATCACAGGTTGATTGAATCCCGGTCAGACACCAGAAGCAGGATGAAAGGAATGGATATGATAAGAGTCGAAATGATTGTAATCGCTTCTGTTTTTACTAATTTTATGCTCCGAAAATGTAACATCAGTAAATTAATCCACACTCATTATGCCTTGAAAGAAGGAGTCATGAGAGAATGGATCGAGGGGAAATGAAGGAATGAAAGAATTAAGAATTAAGTGCGTTTCGTGTAGATTCGTCTTAAATTCGTGAAATTCGTACATCAATATAAAAATTTAGAATTGCGTTACAATGACAAAGATACTTGTAATAGATGACGAACGCAGCATACGCAGCACACTGAAAGAGATACTCGGATTTGAAGGTTACTCGGTTGATATGGCTGAAAATGGGATCGTTGGTCTCGACATGATTAAGGCAAAAGATTACGATATTGTTCTTTGCGATATTAAAATGCCTGAAATGGATGGCATGGAGGTATTAAAGAAGATTATGGAGCTCAAGCCAGAAACCACCGTAGTGATGATTTCAGGACATGGCAATATTGATACCGCAGTCGAAGCAATTAAACTCGGAGCCTATGATTTCATTGTAAAACCCCTTGATCTGAACAGATTGCTCATCACAATCCGAAATGCGGGAGATAAATCCGTACTGGTAAAAGAGACAAAAATACTTAAACAAAAAGTCAATAAGGAATATGAAATTATAGGAGAATCGCCACAAATTAAGAAAGTTCTTGAAACAGTTGACAAGGTTGCACCAACCGAGGCAAGAGTCCTTATCACAGGTCCCAGCGGATCGGGGAAGGAACTGGTGGCCCGAAGGCTTCACGATAATTCCCCCAGAGCTAATGGCCCTTTTATTGAAGTCAACTGTGCTGCTATCCCTTCAGAGTTGATTGAGAGTGAGTTGTTCGGTCATGAAAAGGGGGCCTTTACATCAGCCATAAAACAAAGGAAAGGTAAATTTGAACAGGCAGACGGCGGCACCTTGTTTCTTGATGAAATAGGCGATATGAGCCTTTCTGCACAATCGAAAGTTTTACGCGCATTACAGGAAAGCATTATTGTAAGAGTCGGGAATGATACCCCCATCAAGGTTAATGTAAGGGTTCTTGCAGCCACGAACAAAGACCTGCAAGAAGAAATTAAGAAAGGATTTTTCCGGGAAGATTTATATCATCGTCTGAGTGTTATTCTGATTCACGTTCCATCACTGGATACCCATAAAGAAGATATTCCCCTTCTTGCAGATCATTTTATCCGCCAGATTTGTGCGGATTACGGCCAAACTCCCAAAGAAATTACAGAAGAGGCCATTGAGGAACTTAAGGAACATTCATGGACCGGCAATGTGAGAGAATTCCGGAATGTCATTGAACGATTAATTATTTTAAGCGATAAAATCATTACACAGGAAGACGTGAAACTCCATGTAAGTAATTATGAATAAAAATCCTATTTCTTTGAGGGTGCAAGGATTTTCAACGATAAAGGATCAATTTTTATTTCTACCTCCTGGGAATTTTCTACAGGTTCTCCATCAATCTGATAATTAAGATTAGTCCCTTTGATGGTGATTTTTTTGCCTTTATAATATTCACAATATCTTGAACTATCAAGTTGTTTGTTGAGAAGACGCAAAATCATTTCCGGAGCGACTCCTACCCAAAAAGGACTCATGATACAAATATCCAGTATTCCATCGTTGATAACTGCCTTCGGAGCTATAAATGCATTATTACCATACTGTGAAGTATTGGCTATCGTAAGAACAAATGCCTTTTTATTCAGTTGAATGCCATCTATATCGATTTCGTAAGAATGGGAATTATAAACAGGAAACTCCTTAAGAACAAGAGAGAAATAAGAAACAGGACCCCGCATGATAGATTGGTTAAAACAACGTGCAATATGCTCATCAAAACCAAATCCGCAAGCATTTACAAAACGGAAACGATCATTAATGACGGCAGTATCAATTGATCTAATTTCGGATTGCACCAAATCCTTCAAAGCCAAAGAAGGTGTCATTGAAATTCCCAACTCTCTGCCAAGTGCATTTCCTGAACCAGCAGGGATTAGTCCCATCACCTTTTCTGTTCCGGCAACCATGGATGCCACTTCATTGGTAGTTCCATCACCTCCGACGGCAACAAATACATCAAAATCATTCAAATACTCTTTAATAATGACTTTTGCATCCCCTGAACATCTTGTAAAAAGGACCTTTATATCAGCGGGATTATTCCGAAAAGTATTGTAAATGAGCTCAGGGAATTTACGTTTCCCTCCTACTCCGGCTAAAGGATTTACTATGAACAGGTATCGCATAAGGATTATTAATAAAGGACAAAGCTAAGAAAAAGTTTTGAATCAGTGAATTAAGAGGTTGTTGAATCTGGTTAGATGATGGCTAAAAATGAATGCAATTCTTACATGATATTCTTACTTGTTTTCTTGAATTTAGCCACAAAATTTTGTAACTTTATACATCAGGTAAGCCATAAAAGGCTACACGGAAGATGCGGTTTCGGAAAAATGCTCTTAATTGAACACGATTCGGAACATTTGAGCGTGGGTTCGCACATTGGAAGTGTTGGAGGCTGAATGAAAAGAAGTTCTGATTATCCAGTTACCACCTTGGAAGTTAATCTTTAAAAAGGTGGTGAAGTAGGCGGAAGATTAAAGAAATGAGGTCTTCCGGAACCATAAGATTGAGAAGTTTGAGGTTCACTTCAGTGGTTGTGGTATCGAAAGAAATCCATTAGCTGTTGTCCGAAAAGACTCCGTTCTGGAAGGTAACTGAAAAGAATACCGAAGGGACAGCTTGAAGGGGAGCTTTAGAAGGCTCTACTGGAAAGCCACAGGCGGCTACATAAGGGAAGCGGAAGCCTCTCTGAAAAGCTCGACCGGCCTCATAACCGTAGCCTGACTTTGAAAGCTGAAAAGCTGGAAATGAATGGGAATGATTCGATGAGAGTTGTTCCCATTAGTGTTTTATATAGGTACGAATTTACACAGATTAAGGACGAATTACACGAACAAAAAAAAACCGCATTAATTCACGTTGAGTATAACCCCGATTACTCAGGATTTGAGTGCCTGCCCGGTCAGACGTCCACTGGCAGCATAAGCTGCTCCCCGAAGGGATGAGGCCTGTCTTTACGGCCAAAAGCTTGCTCAGAAACGAAAAAGTGTTGAGTTTACCAATACTATGAACTAATGCGGAAATATCTGTGTTTACAAAGAACGCTGATTTCTACTGCTAAGTTATACTTGTTCCACCGATATTCCAAAAAAAGTGAAATGATTTTAATAAGTAAAAACAACAAAAAAGATTATCCAACTCATAATTAGGAAGATGCGTTCTGTTAAAAAATCTTTCACCTGAATCCACTCGTTGCAGAAAGAACGGAATTGGGTGAAGGTTTTTATTATGAAACATTTAGCTTAAAAAATCACCTTAATGATTCGCACTTTTGCCCGGATTTAAAATATTTCATCGTCTCTCAGGTTATTTTTATCAAAATAATTTTGACCGCGTGAAAATGATTTTTACATTTGCACCACCCAAATTTCAGGAGAGATGGGTGAGTGGCTGAAACCAGCAGTTTGCTAAACTGCCGTACGGGTAACTGTACCGGGGGTTCGAATCCCCCTCTCTCCGCAAAAAGAGAAAGAGGGACGTTCATAGCAAGAACAAGAATAAGATATTTCGGGGTGTAGCGCAGTCCGGTTAGCGCACCTGCTTTGGGAGCAGGGGGTCCCAGGTTCGAATCCCGGTACCCCGACAAGACCTCAACTGAAAACAGTTGAGGTTTTTTTGTTTCTAAAATTTGGGCCTAATGATATCCAAAAGTTAAGGATGGCTCAGAGAGTCAGCGATATCTATTATATCTCTGACTTTCCGATTTTTCTACCTCTACCTCTTCAATAAAATATGATGCAATTGCTTCTCCCCCTTTTAACCGTGATTCCATCGGACCATCCTCGGGGTTTGAGTAAGGTTTCTGTATGGTTTGTGTATGGTTTGTGTATGGTTCCTGTATCAAATCATACAGAAACCTTACTCAAACCTTACAGCAAGGTTACACAAACCCAGAATATTAAGCAGATTCCCTCCGGGTCAAAAGATACTGGGAACATCCCTTTGAACCAGGGTACGATATGGCTTGACCGGATACCGAGGATTATAAGGTCAAGGAATAAAACAGGGAGCCGGTTAAAACTGCAAAAGCCAATCGTATCCGGGGAAAATAATTTTGAATATATTTTTTACTTTTGTTTGTCCTAACTACAAGATGCATTAATTCAGATCTGACGCCATAAAATAGATTCAACAATGAAGCAGGTAAAATTTCTTTTGTTAATCCTTGTGATTGGATGCTTAGTTGCCAAGCCTGTAAAAGCAACCGAACCGGTTAAAATTATTTTTGATTCAGATATGGGTCCTGATTTTGATGATGTTGGAGCCATTGCCCTTCTGCATGCATTGGCAGCTAAGGGAGAATGTGAAATTTTAGCCTGTTGCGCGAGCGATCGCTACCCGACGATTGCTCCTACCATCGAAGCATTCAACCAATATTTTCATCGGCCAGAAATTCCGGTCGGAAAAGCAGTCGATGGCGCTCCTGATTTTACCGCAAAAAACAACTGGAACGATTCCATTGTAGCCAAATTTTATCAAGGGAAGAAATCTTCTGGCGATTATCCATCCGCTGTTGAAGTATATCGAAAAATTTTGGCTTCTCAGCCCGACCAGAGTGTTACCATTGTTACCGTTGGCTTTTTGAGCAACCTGGAACAATTATTAAAATCTGCACCCGATCAGTTTTCATCATTGACGGGATTGGATTTGGTTAAAAAGAAAGTCAAAAATTGGGTGGCAATGGCAGGAGATTTTCCACAAGGGAATGAATTCAATCTGAATAAACACCCTCTGGCTTCCGAATATGTTCTTCAGTACTGGCCGACTCCTGTTCTATTTAGTGGCTTTGAAATAGGCAATCGTATTTTCACAGGAGAGAAAGTTGCCAACAGGGATACAAAGAATAACCCCGTAGCATGGGCTTATCGCTATAATCTGGACACCTATAATGACAAGAGACTGAAGAAGCGTAATTCATGGGATTTAACAGCAGTCCTTTGTGCAATTCGTGATCCTCAAAAATATTTTTACGTGAATGGGCCCGGTAAAATTTTAATGAATAAAGATGGGAGCAATACCTGGGATCCGAGCACGAATGCAAATCACTATTTTCTGACTCATAAATATCCTTACCAGTACATAGCCGATTTACTGGACAGCTTAATATTGTATGAGCCAAAGAAACATTAATTTCAAATTGCTATCTTAATGAAACAAGAATTGGAAACTTCAGAACATTGACAGAGGTTTCCAATAGAAATTCCAATCGATTCATTATAAAGCCAATAAAACACTTTCCTGCAACGGGGTTGCTTCTCCGGAGTTTTAGAAATAAATAAAACGTGATATTAAATCACATTTTTATATTTAACTCTAAAGTTAATAATTCGTTTATTTCCGAACTAAAAAAACTATATTATATTTGTAGCATAAATTTTGATTGTATGGAAGAATCAGAAAGAATAAAAAAACAAAAAGAATTGATCGAATACATTGGCAGGCAAAATGAGAAGGAAGGATACCAACCCGTTGCTGCCAGGATTATGGGCCTATTGATGGTAATGGATAAAGAGGAATTTACTTTTGATGAAATCGTTGAAGAAATGAAAATCAGCAAAAGTTCAGCCAGCACTGCCTTAAAGAATTTAGAAATTCGCGGGTTAATTGAGTACGTAACATACCCTGGCGACCGGAAACGTTATTTTCGTTTCATTTCCAGTGATATCTATTCCATGATTGACGAAATGGAGAAGAAAATGCAACGAAATCTTGTCACCATACGCCAGATCATTGAACTTAAAAAAGATCCAAATTCAAGAAATTCAGTCTTTCTAAAGAATGTATTGACAGGGATGGAATTTTTCATGCAGCAATTGGACAAGTTCCGTGCGAAAAACAAAATGGTACAATAATTTTTTTGCTTTATTAGTTCGACAAATTCAGAACTATACGAACATTACAGAACAATTAATCACAAATGAAACAATTAACAATCTTATTACTGATGGGATTCTTATTGCTTCCGGGGCCAGGCTTTGGACAGGAACAATACACCCTGGAGAAATTAATTAAAAATGCTGTTGAAAAAAGCCATGCCATGAAAAAAGCGGCATTACAGCTTTCTGAGAGTAATTCAAAGGTAAAAGAAATTATTGCCAATGGACTGCCCCAGGCCGAAGGTAGCCTAAATTATTCAAGGATGGGAATTCCGAAAATCAACATTTCACAGGAAATGCTTGACATGTTACCCGAAGAAGTTGCACCATTGGTAAAGGGATTAACCGATATTAAAGCTCTGCATACAACCTCCGCCGGAGTAACAGTAAGCCAATTACTTTACAGCAAGTCTTACCTGATGGGAGTTCAACAGGGCAAGAAAGCAGAGGAATTGTACAGTTCTTTGCTTGACAAAACGGAAGAGGATGTTATTCATGATGTGGCTTCAAATTATTACCAGATCTTGATGAATTATTCAAACCTGAGAATCCTTGAAAAGAATATGCAAAATATCGGGAAGCTTTATAATATTCTGAAACTTCAGTACGAGAACGACTTTGTAAAGAAGACCGATGTAAATCGTTTGAAAGTAACATTAACGAACCTCAAAACTCAAAGAGAAACCCTTGAAAATGGCATCAAAATTCAGGAACGGATACTGAAAATTGTATCCGGCATTCCCGTCGATCAGGAAATGAAACTGGATACTTCAGTTGTAAGAAAGATGAATTTTCAGCAACCCATAGCCTCTGAATTTTCATTGGACGTTTTACCCTCATTTCAGGTATTGAAAAAACAAACTGAACTGGCCAAGATCCAGATCAAATCTGACAAAGCAGCTTATTATCCCAACCTGGCAGCTTTTGGCCAGTTCAACTACTCCAATTATGCAACAGAATTCAAGTTCAATAACTTCTCCAACATGAATACCGTCGGTCTGAAAGCCACTATCCCAATTTTCAGTTCCGGAATGCGAAAGCAAAAAGTTGATCAGTCTCAGCTCAAATTACAGCAAAACCAGGAAGACTTCGATCTGAATACAAAATACCTTGAAACCAATTATCAAAATTCAACCAATTCATTGCTTTCAGCATGGTCAAATTTGCAGGATCAGAAAGAGAACAAAGCCCTGGCCAACCAGGTGTACGACCAGGTTAAGCTTCAGTTTGATGAAGGAATGGCTTCTTTGACGGATCTTCTAAATGTTGACTCATCTCTTTTGGACGCAGAAAACTTATACAATCAACAACTTTTAAAGTATAAACTGGCTGAAATAGAATTACTCCAGGCCACAGGAAAATTAAAAACTTTAATTAATTAAGGAAAATGAAAACTTTAAAGCGAATTTTAATTCCATTGATAATCATTGTTTTAGTTGGATTAGCAGCTTACAAGTTGAATTCAAACAAACAGAAAATAATAGCAGAATCCGCATTAGCCTCCCAAACCATATCCGAAGTTCCGGTCAAAGTAATTTCACCGAAAACCGGATCGATTAATCAACAGATCTCCACCACGGGGATAATAAGTGCAACCGAAGAGCTGACAGTTCTGTCGGAGACTCAGGGAAAGGTAAAAAAAGTAAATAAGAATGTTGGTGATTATGTCAGAAAGGACGAAACGATTGTTGAAATTAATGACGAAACGATTTCAGCAAATGTATTAGTTGCAGAGGCCAACTACGAACAGCAAAAAAAGGATATCGAACGCATGGAACGTCTGGAACAGGGAAGCGCAATTGCCAAGCACGATTTGGAAAAAGCCCGTATTGGTCTGAAAAAGGCTGAAGCCGACCTAATTACAGCCCGAAAAGCGCTGCGCGACACAAAAATAAAAGCTCCCATACCAGGAATCATCAATAAAAGAATGGTTGATAACGGACAATTCGTTGCCGGTGGAATGCCAATTTGCGAAATAGTGAACACCTCAAAACTAAAAATCTGGATTAAGGTACCGGAAAAAGACATCTTCAAACTCAGCAAAGGGCAGATCGTTAATATTTCCATTCCGGCAATTCCAGAAAAAACATTTTCAGGTAAAATCAATTCAATCGGAGAAAAAGCCGACAATTCCATGAAATTCGAGGCCGAGGTGGTGATGGATAATCCGGGTGGCTCCCAGCACCTGAAGGCTGGGTTGTTTACTGACGTAACGATTCCTGTAAAAGCCACCGAAACGATCATTATTGATAAAAACGCTCTTGTAGGAAGCATGAAAAACCCTTCTGTATTTGTGGTTGAAGGAGGCAAAGCGGTTAAACGTGAAATTGTGATCAGCGAAAGTGACGAAAAATACGTTGAAGTGATCCATGGTCTGAAAATAGACGAAAAAGTGGTACTCAGCGGACAATTGAACCTTCACGAAAACGACCGGGTTAAAATCATCCAGTAAGCCCCAAAGCACAGAAAAAACAAACGAATTAAAAATGAAGATAACTGATATATCGATAAAAAGGTCCACCATTCCGGTTGTCATCTTTACGATTCTGGCCCTTGCCGGAATCTACAGCTACACCCGGTTAAATGTGGAACTAACTCCGAATATAGAAATTCCGGTAAATTTAGTAATGACAATTTATCCGGGCGCTGCCCCTGCTGAAGTTGAAAGTTCGGTAACCAAACCCATTGAAGATGCAGTCTCAGGGATGGAAGGAATTGACAAAATTAGTTCCTACTCAGTTGAGAATATGTCGATCGTAATCATTCAGCTAAAAGACAATATGGATGCCGACATTTCGCTACAGGATTGCCAACGAAAAGTGGATGCTATCAGAAATGATTTGCCGGATGACATAAAGCAGCCTCAATACCTGAAAATGGACTTAAACATGTTTCCGATCATGAGTATTGCCGCAACCTCAGACATGCCTGAACAGGAGTTTTACGACCTCATTGATTTGAACATTGTACCCTATATTTCACAGGTTAAAGGGGTTGCCAAAGTTGAAATAATTGGAGGTAATCAGCGGGAAATCCAGATTAAAGCGGATGCCCAGAAGCTGCAGCAATACGGCATTTCCTTACTTCAGTTAAAAGGAATCCTTGGAGCGTCAAATCTTGACTTTCCGGTAGGTAAAGTCGCGGATGATAAATCAAGAACATTGATCCGCTTAGGTGGAAAATTCAAATCGGTCGATGAAATCGGTGAGCAAGTACTTCGGACTTACCCAAACGGTGGCCAGGTAAAAATCAAAGACGTCGCCAGCATTGTTGACGGCACCAAAGAAAGTACAAAACTTGCCCACATCAATGGAATGCCTGCTATTGGCTTGTCTATTCAGAAACAGAGCGGATCGAATGCAGTAGAAATCAGTGATCAGGTTAATAAACTCCTGAAAAATTTTGAGACAAAATACAAAACCAACAACCTGAAATTCACCATCGCCAGCAATACCTCCGAGTTCACCAAAGATGCGGTTAACAGTGTAATGGTTGACCTTCTGTTTGCCATCATCCTGGTCTCCATAACGATGTTGTTGTTTTTGCATAATTTCCGAAATCTTATTTTTGTAGTAATTTCAATCCCGACCTCGATAATCTCCTCGTTTGTGGGGTTTCTCATCTTCGGGTTCTCGCTCAATCTATTGACACTGCTGGCCTTATCCATCGTAGTAGGAGTAATTGTTGACGATGCCATTGTTGTTCTTGAGAATATCTATCGACATATGGAAGAAGGGAAAAGCCGTTGGCAAGCATCAATCGATGCAACCAAAGAGCTGGGGATCACTGTTGTGTCCATCACAATCGTATTGATTGCCGTATTCCTACCCATCGGGCTCACCAACGGAATAACCGGTGAAGTACTCCGGTCTTTCTCCCTGGTCATCGTGTTTTCCATTCTCCTAAGTCTTCTGGTTTCCTTTACCCTTGTTCCTCTTTTAACTTCCAGATTCGGGAAAATAAAAATTCTGGACAAAGGAAATGTATTCGACCGAGTGCTGATAGGATTTGAGTCTGCAATTAATGGCATAAAGGAAGCAGTAATGTCAGCTCTTCACTGGACACTGGCTCACAAACGTACTACCCTGATTTCTGTAATCGTTCTCTTTTTCGCTTCTTTTATGCTGATATCAAAAGGCTTTATACAGACTGAATTTATGGATGCCGGGGACCGGGGTGAATTCTTATTGTCCCTTGAAATGGACAAAAAATCGACCTTAGAAGAAACCAGCCTCATGTGCTCCAGGGTCGAAGAACAATTAAAGAAACACCCTGAAGTGGAATTGGTTTTCACAAAGGTGGGATCACAGGGAGGAAGTCTTTCGATCATCGAAACCCCCTACGCAGCCGAAATTAATGTAAAACTGGTTCCTAAAAACAAACGCTCAGTCTCATCCAAAGTATTCAGCATCAATACCAAGAATGAATTATCGAAACTTTTTGCAGGGCCGAAATTCACAGTGAACGAACTGAGTCTTATGGGAAGCACAACAAGACCCCTGGAGTTGATCGTCAGGGGGAATAATTATGACGAGGTCAGAGATTATGCTGCCAAAGTTTTCGAGATTGCAAAAAAAGTGGAAGGTACAACTGATGTAAAAACAACGGATGAAGAAGGTAATTCTGAATTGGACATAGAAGTTGACAGGGATAAACTTGCCAAACTTGGACTCACCATAGGCGAAGTAGGAGCTGAACTCCGCATCGCTTTTGCCGGCGATGACAATTTGAAATACAAAGAACATGGGGAGGATTACGGGATTAATATCATGCTCGACGAGTTTAACAAGCGGGATAAGGAAGACGTCGGGAATATGTCTTTCATGTCAGCTGCCGGCAGCATAGTGAAATTGAAACAGTTTGCAACCATAACCGAAAAAAAGGGAGCCTCTACACTGACAAGGTATAACAAACTGCCATCGGTAACCATTACAGGACAGGTTGCAGGAAAAACCATTGGTACAATCGGGGACGAGATCAAAGCAAAACTCGATAAGATAGAAAAGCCAATTGGAGTTGACATAGTTTATGCCGGCGATCTCGAGAATCAATCAGAATCATTTGGAAGTCTGCTGATTGCCCTCATCGCCTCCATTATTTTTGTGTACCTTACCATGGTTGCCCTTTACGATAGTTATGCCTATCCGTTCGTGGTAATGTTCTCAATGCCACTCTCAATCATCGGGGCTTTGCTTGGTCTTGCTTTAGCTGGTAAAAGTCTAAGTTTGTTCTCCATCATGGGTATTATCATGCTGATGGGGCTCGTGGCCAAAAATGCCATCCTGGTGGTTGACTTTGCCAATGATATGGTCAACAAGGGTTATAAGGTTTACGATGCAATTATTGAGGCGACAAGCCTTCGTTTCAGACCGATTCTGATGACGAACCTGGCTTTGATATTCGGGTTGCTTCCCTTGGCTCTTTCAAGCGGACCGGGTGCAGAATGGAAAAGCGGAATTGGCTGGGTATTGATCGGAGGGCTTACCAGTTCAATGTTCCTGTCTCTTATCATCATTCCGATTATTTACGTAATAATATCAAAGATGCTGAAACGCGACCAGAAAAACGAGAAAATCAAAAAAGCAGGTTTAGAGATTCAGCATCACGTCATACCAGAAGTAAACGTACTCAATTAATTATAGTTATAACAAAAATCAAAGGAGAACAATTAAAAAGGATCTGGTTTTTACCAGATCCTTTTTAATTTATAGAGTTAACTATTTCTGCTGAAGAAGTGATTTCAGGTATTCCGGTTTATTGGTTGTAATTCCTTTTACTCCTAAACTAATCAGCCGTTTCATCTCATCAGGGCTATCCACTGTCCATGCAATCACATCGAGATTCAATTGCTTTGAAAGCTGCATCGTCTTTTCATCAATAATTGATGAGTAAAGATCTACGCCATCCAGTTTATTCTGAGCCGCTTCCTGCATCTTTTCGGACAATCCCTCTTTTTTGCTGCTTAACCAATAGCACTTGTTGTCGGGAAAAACTTTTTTAGCCTCAACGATAGTTTTCCAGTCAAATCCGATAAGAATCATTTGCCCTTGTTTACCGCTTGATTTAACAACCTTTTTTAAGTAAGGTAAGACTTCACTTCCGCATTTCAGCTCGATCACCAATTCTTTATCTTTAGGAACGGTAGCGATCATTTCTTTCAGGAATGGGATCTTTTCTCCTTTGTATTTCACATCTTTAAATGATCCCACATCTAATTTTCTGAGAATTTTAGAATTAGTATTTTTTATGATATAATCTTCACCGGATGTTCTTTTAGTATTCCCATCATGCATTACCATGATACGATTGTTTTTTGAAAGATAGATATCCAGCTCTACTGCATCAGCGCCAAGTTTCCAGGCTAAATTGGCTGATGTGACCGTGTTTTCCGGAGCAATCGAGGAAGCTCCGCGATGTGCTATGATTTCCACCTGTGCCTGAAGAACAGAGAACATAGAAACAAAAAAAACAGATAATAAGATTCCTTTCATCTACTGATTGATTTTAATGATTATTGATACGATTTAGTTGACCGACTTATTTTCGTTTGGAAATGAACACGGAAAACTAAAATGAAAAACAGTTCAAAAATAAGAACTTTAGAGAAAGAATATCATACTTCAATAGTGTTAGCTTTGTTTGGTCTGGATTCAATGATTCTTACCTTTCGTTTTTCTGAATAGTTGTTTCTGATAGTCTGATGGCGTCATTTTCTTGATTCTTTTGAACTGACGATTGAAATTGGATAAATTCTCGAAACCACAATCTTCTGCTATTTGAGCAATGTTATGATCCTCATCCATCAGGAGTTTACAGGCATAGCCAATTCGTATATTTAACAAATAATCTTTAAAAGTCAGAAGATAGGCATGTTTGAAATGTGAATAAAATGAAGCATAAGACATATTTGTGACTTCAAGCAAATCGTTTATTTGGATTGGCTTGTGGAAGTTTTGAAGAATAAACTGCAAAGACTTTTGCATAGGCTCGTTTTCCTTTGATAATAATGATTCAACAGAAGCCGGACTGGATAAAATGTGGTACTCATTGGTACCCTGAAATATTTCAAAAATCGAAAATAAAGCATAGAATCTTTGTACATCATTCATGGTGATCATACCCTTTACAATGGCAATGATGTCACTCTTACTCTTACCATAAAACTCGTATCCCCGTGATGATTCACTAAGAAATTTTTTCAAAGAGATATTCTCAGGGGCTTCAAAAAATTTATCACCCAAAAAGTCATGTACGAATTGAATACATACCGCTTCATTCGGCAACTCACCCTGATTATCAGAATTCTCATTATCACAGATCCATTGATGAGGAAGAAAAGGTCCCGAGAAGATGAGATCATTCTCTTCAAACCTGTCAACATGATCACCCACCATTCTCCTTCCCTTTCCCCTCAGAATTAATACTAATTCATATTCAGGATGATGATGCCAGGGCGCAAATGGACTTCTTTCATTGTGTACGATGAAAGATTTATTTGATTCCTGCAGTAATCTAATTTTTGCAATTTTCATTTAAATGGTCCGATGTAGTAGAAATATTAAAAAATCACTGAATAAATGGGTTAATAATTAAGGAAAAACAAAGATAGATACTATAAATGTAATGTAGAGTATTAGTAAACAAAAATTATTATTATTATCTTGCTCCATTGATTAAACAACCTGATTTAACTATGAAAAGAAATTTCTATCTAATTCTCTGACTTTCTAATCAGAATTTAAGTTTAACTTAAATCATCTGATCATTCTCATAAAGATTTTCTTTTTTCGTCAGGTAATTAAATCATTCCATCAAAAGACTAAATACGTGACAGAATATATGACTTCATTTTAATTGCAAAAATTATGTATAGAGGAATCGTTAAATTCAAATTTGTCTTAGTATTGATACTAAGTATGATAACTGTTCTAAAGATATATGCACAGGAAGACAAGCTTTATGTTGGTTGGGCTGTTGCAAATATCACACCAGATAAACCTGTTGCATTAGTAGGCCAATTGAATAAACGTATCTCTGTCGCAGTCCAGGATTCTTTAAATGCAACCGTGCTGGCAATTGAAACAAGAGGCGATAATGGCAAAAAAGAACAAGCCATCATGGTTTCATGCGACCTACTCTTTATAAGAGCACAGACACAAAAAAAACTGCAAAACGTAATTGAACAAAAACTGCCTGATTTCGACGCTTCCAAGTTATTTCTGAATGCCATTCATACCCATACCTGTCCAGGGGTCATCGACAATGAATTTCTGGGGCTCTATGATACAAGCAATGACAAAGGGATTATGAAACCCTCAGAGTTTGAAGCGCTCTTCATCGATAAAGTTTCCGACGCCGTGGTCAAAGCCTGGAAAAGCAGAAAACCCGGTGGTATGAGCTGGGGTCTGGGCAATGCTGCTTTGGGACACAACCGGCGTACGGTGAAAACCAACGGTACTGCAAAAATGTACGGGGTCAACGAAACCGATTTCTTACATTATGAAGGTGGCGAAGATGATAAAGTTCCAATGTTATTCTTCTGGGATAAAAATAAGGCTCTTACCGGTATTATAATCAATTCGGTTGCAACTGCACAGGTGACTGATGGCACGAATTTTATTTCAGCGGATTTCTACCATGAGACAAGAGAAGCTGTCAAGAAAAAATATGGGAACAGGATTTTCATATTCTTCCAGGTCGGGACGGCTGGCGATATAACCCCTGCTAATCATGAGTACATCTACAAACGTGCCGAAGATATTATGCTCAAGAGAAAGGGGATAACAGCCCGCCAGGAACTTGCAAACAGGATTCTCCAGACCGTAAATGAAGTGATGCCTTATGTGAAAAATGACATTTCTTACAACATAAACTTCAAACACGAAGTTGCAAAGGTTGATCTTCCCGTTAAAAATCCCCCTTCACCGCCTTTCTACCTGGCTGATGACGTCAAACCGGCTGAATTCCATGTCATACGATTAGGCGATATTGCAATAGCAACGAATCCATTTGAACTGTTTTTAGACTATGGATTGCTGATAAAAGCAAGGAGTAAGGCGGTTCTTACTTTTCTGGTAGAATTATCCTGCCAGCACAGCGGATACCTTCCCAGCGAGAGCGCCGTTAAAGGAGGTGGATACAGTGCAGATAGATATTTGGTGGGTCCGGAAGGAGGGTACAAACTTGTAGATGAGACCGTAAAAACCATCAATACTATGTGGAATTAATGTTCTGGAGTCAAAATCAAAATAGGAGGAAGATACCTTATACGGTATTATTGTACACTATTTGTGCACTTGTTGTGCATTGGCTGTGCTGATTTAGCACAGCCAATGCACAACAAGTGCACAGCAAGTGCACAGACAACACGAGCCAAACCCGGTTGAAGTCAGGCTTAAAATTGAGGCTAAATTATACCGGCATTGGCCTGAATCACCGGAGTCATTCAGGATCAATACTTTGGATTAATTGATTTTATACAAAGCGCAGGCAACTATTAAACTGAGAAAATATAAACCGTAATTATAAACATCAATAATCATAATTAACTTAAAAAAATGACAAATCGCAGAAATTTCATCAAACAGGCAGGTGCCGCAGGAATTGTCAGCGCCATACCTTCATCTCTTTTAGCCCAGCAAGTGCCGGGACGGAAAATGATATGGGCCAACCTTCTCCACTTGAGTTACAACATGTGGGAAGACAATACCCCGCCCAAATACAAGGATGACAATTACAAATGCACCACCTGCCAGGAAGCAAGGGAATGGGCACACTGCTACAGATCAGCCCTGACATTTGACGATTCGGTTTGGGATGCATTACTGAAGGATATGGCCAATGCCGGAATGAACATGGTGATCATCGATCTGGGAGACGGGATTCAATACGAAAGTCATCCTGAAATTGTAGTTAAAAATGCATGGTCACTTAAAAAATTAAAAGCCGAACTTGCGAAAGCCCGCAAATTAGGTTTGGAACCAATTCCAAAATTGAATTTTTCAACCTGCCATGACACCTGGCTGAAGAAATACTCCCACATGGTATCCTCTGACACTTATTACGGTGTCTGTAAAGATCTTATTCAAGAAGTATCACAACTCTTTGACAAGCCGCGATTCTTCCATCTGGGGATGGACGAAGAGACCGCTGCCAACCAGGTGAATCAGGATTTGGTTGTGATCAGACAGCATGATCTGTGGTGGAACGATTTCTATTTTTTCGTGGATGAAGTTGAAAAGAACGGAATACGTCCCTGGGTTTGGTCTGACTATGCATGGCATAACCCGGATATCTTCTTCAAAAAAATGCCCAAATCTGTACTTCAGAGCAATTGGTACTATGGATCAGGATTTGATCTGAATAATCTGACAGAACCCAGTAAAACTTACCTGAAATTGTACAATGATCTGGAAGCTTATGGTTATGATCAGGTACCGACGGGCAGCAACCATTCCAATCCTGAAAATTTTGGGAAAACCGTCGATTATTGTAAAAAAGTGGTAGACCCTGCCAGATTATACGGATTTATGCAAACACCCTGGAGACCGACTCTTGCACCTTGTCTTGACCGCCATAAAGAAGCGATAGCACAGGTTGGCGATGCAATAAAGAAATTCGGAATCTAAATTCTTAGTTAAATGAGTATCCGTTTACTTTCCTAATTGAGATTTCTCTTTGTCAATTGTTGTCATTAATGGTCATTGGATTGTCATTAATTGATTTTCACTGCACAATGACCGTTAATAACAACTTAATGACACAGTTAATAAACATTAGGCAACGTACCGAATACTCATTTATTTTTCGACTTCAACTATTTATTATGGCTAAAAAGATATTTGCTGTTTGCCTGATATTATTTTTATCAGGAAGTGAGGGTTTTGCCCAAAAATTAGCATTCCGCGTACAGCCAGAAGTTGAGCATCGCGAATTAAATAAAAACTTCTGTTGGTTTCATCCGAGAGTAGCCGCCATCCCTGGTTATGGACAAAACAATGGGCCTGCCGTCATCATGACCATTCAGAAGGATCTTGTCGTAAGCGATTTTTACTCGGGAATGTATTTTATGCGTTCAGACAATCTGGGAAAGACATGGACTGATCCGATTGAGATCCCTGAATTGAAATGGCAATATGAGGCTGACGGAACCACCATAAGCGTTGCTGATGTCACTCCGGGTTGGCATCAGAAATCCGGAAAATTGATTGCTATCGGCATAAAGGTAAGATACAGCAAAGAAGGGAAGCAATTGTTGGATAAACCCAGGTCGCACGATGCCGCTTACTCAGTATTCGATCCCAAAACGGAAAAATGGACACCGTGGAAGATGATAGCCAATACTCCTGATGCCGACTCAAAATTCTTTCTACTGAATCCGGGTTGCGTTCAGTGGCTCGTAAAGTCAGATGGTACCATTCTTCTTCCGGTCTATTTTGCAGGACCGCATTCGGAAAGATCATCTGTGACAGTATTAGAGTGTTCATTTGACGGCAATACTCTTTCATATCTTCGACATGGAGATGAACTGACGGTAAATGAAGGACGGGGTTTGGGGGAACCTTCTCTCGCATTTTATAATCATAAATACTACCTCACCCTGCGAAATGATTTTCGGGCTTACGTAACAACCAGCAATGATGGTTTGCATTGGCTACCCATCAAAGAATGGACCTTTGATGATGGTCAGGAACTTGGCAGTTATAATACCCAGGCCCACTGGCTCTCTCACTCCAACGGCCTTTTCCTGACTTACACCCGGCGTGGCGCCAATAATGACCATATTGCCAGAAACCGGGCCCCACTGTTTATCGCTGAAGTCGATCCTGCGAAACTCCAGGTAATTCGTTCAACGGAAAAAGTGCTGATTCCGGAACGTGGTGTGATGTTGGGTAATTTTGGTGCAGCACCCATTAACCAAAAAGAATCATGGGTTACCGATGCTGAGTTCATTGTTGGAGATAAACCTCATCCTAAAGGTGCTGATGGATCGGTGTGGGTAGCACGCGTGATCTGGAACAAAAAAAATAAACTTACATGCAGTCACTAACTGATTAAGCATGAATTAGCAAGTTAATTTTATTTAATCAAAATTTTTCATTTAAATAACGAACATGATAGTAATATTGAAATATATATCTAATATTGGGCAATAATTAAACACACAAATAGAGATAAATACCATAAATGTAATGCAGAGTATTAGCGGACAAAAAATATTCCTCTTTACTTTGCTCCCTATGATTGAATAACCAGATAAAACAACTAATGAAAAAGACATTTCTATCTTGGACTCTTCTGTTCACATGCAATCTGATGTGGTCGCTGCAGTTCACCTGTATAAAACTTACACAGAATCAAATCGGGCCTTATTTTACTGTTTGGGCTCCAATGTTTTTAGCAGCAATCCTATTATCAGGTTTTGCATTGCGCGATTTTAAAAAAGGAGGAAAAAAATTAAGCGATATACTCGTATTTGCTCAGCTTGCAGTCTTGGGGGTTTTCCCTGCACAAGTTTTTATGACCTGGGGAACACAATATTCCCTTGCCAGCAACGCTGCCATCCTTACTCTTAGTTTGCCTGTTTTCACCGCATTATTTGCTTTTCTTATATTGAAAGAGAAAATGAACAAAGTACGGTGGGCGAGTTTCGTAGTTGCTATTATCGGCGTCATCCTTTGTTCTACAGGCGATTTAAAACAATTGAATTTTGGTTCGAAATACGCTGTTGGAAATATACTTATCTTTTTAGCCGTATTGGGCAATTCATATTATAACGTAGGAATCAAGAAAATAGCCGAAAGATATACCGAAAGAGAAATGGTGTTTTATACTTATATTTTTATGGTCATTCTTTTGACACCGCTTGTTTTGTATTTTGAGAGTGATGTATTTCTCAGAATCCCTTCATTTACGGGACAAACGTGGTTAGGAATGTCAATTCTGACGGTATTTCACAATTTCCTTTCGATGTTGCTTTTTTTCAAAGCGTTAAAGATGCTGGATGCAATGCAGGTAGCTTTATCCAATTATCTGATTGCTTTTTTTGGTTTACCAATTGCAGCCATTTTTCTTGGAGAAACCTTAAATAGCATGGCTATTGTCGGGGGTGTACTTGTTCTGTCCTCCACAATAATTATAACAATTGCCGATTCTAAAATGAACAAGGCTACGATTCAGGAAATGACGGAGATACCAGAAATGCCAGAAATAGAAGAAGTACAGGAATAAATATTAATCACAAATAAAAATTAGGAGGATTTATCTTGAAAAATAAAACGAAATGGGGCGTTATTGGCTCCGGTGGTATAGCCAGAAGACGGACAATCCCGGAAGGGATCATGCAGGCAGAACATGCAGAACTGGTTGCAGTGTATGACATCAATGCAAATGTTAACGAAGCAGTTGCAAAAGAATTCCATGCAAAAGCTGTCAACAGTATTGAAGAGCTTATTCATTCCGATATTGATGCAGTATACATTGCTTCTCCTGTAAGTTTACACATGGAGCATGCAATTGCCTGTGCACAAGGGAAAAAACATGTTCTTTGCGAAAAACCACTCGGAATGTCAGTGAAAGAAGCTGAAAAAATGATCCAGGTATGCCAAAAAGAAGGCGTTCATCTTGGAACGGCTTTGATGATGCGTTTTTTAGCTCAACATCAGGTTGCATTAAAAATAATTCAGGAAGGCAAATTGGGTAAACCTGTTTACGGCAGGGCTCAACTTTCATGCTGGTACCCTCCAATTGAAGGTTCCTGGAGACAAATTCCGGAACTTGGAGGCGGTGGTTCATTAATGGATATGGGAAGTCATTGCATTGATTTACTGGAAATGCTTTTCGGAAAAGTAAAAAGCGTGAGCTGTTTTATTAATAACGTTGTACATCCATACAAATCTGAAGATACCTCATTGGTTTCCCTGATGTTTGAAAATGGCGCCATGGCATCTGTTGATTCTTGTTTCAGCATTCCGGACAACAGCAGCAAAAACATTCTCGAATTATACGGATCAAAAGGAAGTATACTTGCTAAAGGAACGATAGGACAAAGTCCTGCTGGTGAAATGACCGCTTATCTGGAAGGCAGTGATTCAGGTTATGATGCTAACCAGGCAAGAGTTTCCGGTGAAGGAATCTCCATTAATCCTACCCCAATAAATGCTTATTGTGCTGAGATTGAGGAATTCAGCCTTGCGATTCTTGAAAACAGAGAACCTTTGAATAATTTCTCATTAGGGCTGGAAAGTCAAAAAGTCTTAACCGCATGTTACTTATCGGCTAAAACGGGCAAAATAGTTGAAGTATAAACTTTTAAAATAATTCTGATAACACTTTTTCATTTTGTTAATATTGAACAGGCATCAAATTCCAAACATGAAAAATCTTATTCTGCTTACTATAGTAGTGTGTTCATCTTTCGTTTCCTGGGGACAGCCTAAGATATTTCCCGGAGCCGATGAAAAAACACCCTCAAGGTCAGAATATTTTTCATGGATAAACAATACTAACGAAGGTGCATCAGAATACCAAACGCTGATAAATCTGGATTTTTTCAAGTGGCTGAAAGATCGGTACGGAATGAATCTGGATATTTATGCTTTTGATGCTGGCGCTTTGGACGGGAAGAATTTTTATGGGAACATAAAATCTGATCGGTTCAAGCGCCAGTTTCCAAATGGATTTTTTCCCATTGTTAACAAAGCAGCATCCTTGGGTACCCGGATGGGTCTATGGGGAGGACCGGATGGGTTCGGAAATACGCCGGAAGAAGAAAAACAAAGAATAGAGACGCTGGTAAGTTTATGCAAAGATTTCCATTTTGAGCTTTTTAAGATGGATGCTGTTTGTGGGCCTCTTCGTCCGGAGAAGTATGATGCTTTTGATCGTATGATGACCGAATGCCGGAAATATTCACCGGATCTGGTGTTACTGAACCATCGTTTGAATTTAGGGAAAGGGATGGCTCATTCAACGACATTTTTGTTGGGGGGTGCCGAGACTTATATTGATGTACATACTGCAAACACAGTTACAGCTCCCCATCACAGAGCCGGGGCACTTTCCAGAGAATTGCCACCTAAACTAACAAGACTTACAGAAGATCACGGGGTTTGCCTTTCATCCTGTCTGGATTATTGGGAAGATGATCTGATTCTACAGGCTTTTAACAGGAATCTGGTTATAGCCCCCGAAATTTATGGAAATCCCTGGTTTTTAAAGGATGATGGATATCCATTGTTGGCACGGATTTTTAATCTTCACCGACAGTATCGTGACATTCTTGTTTCAGGCATAGTACTTCCTGAAAAAGAGTATGGCATCAACGCTGTATCACGTGGCAACGATAATACACGTTTTATTACATTGCGAAACCTGAGTTGGAATCCTGTTACCTATTCCATAAAACTCGATTCTTCAGTCGGACTGAAAAATGGAAAACATATTCAGGTAAGGACTTATCATCCCACAGAAAAAATCATAGGTAATTTTGCTTATGGTTCATCTGCTAATGTTGAGGTTTTACCTTTCCGTTCCTGTCTTGTAAGGCTTTCAGATGCTCAGAACATCAATGAGCCTGAAATCGAAGGAATAGATTATCAAATAATCCCTAATCCAGAAAAGAATACCCTAACCGTTCAGTTGATGGCCTTACCTGGATTAAAGAAGGGAATCAGGCTTACAGGCGATTGCTCCCGCTTCAAATCAGCTATTATTGATGGTAAAAATATTCCTGCACTTTTAAAAGGTAAATCTATCAATGTTCAGTTTGACGGAGAAAAACTAAAATACCCCTATCACCGGGAACTCGGGGAAATGAAGGTTTGTGAGATACCTTCCGATGCTGAATCTGTTTATGAATCAACGTGTTTTGCAGCAGACAATAACTCACTGGAAGCACGCGAACTGGTCAGATCAGGAAAGAGTGCTATACCCCAGGTGCAGGCAGCAAGAAATGCCTTCATGAATCAAAAAATATTCAAAGAACGCGAAACATGGGATCGGTATTTATTTGATGGGGATACCTCGACGGCTTTTTCAGTGGGTATGCGCAGAATTGTGTTCGATCCCCAAATGGCTGCTTTCCGCTTAGATTTAGGAAAATCGCAGTCGCTCGATTCCCTGGTAATTCAGACATCTGATGAATTTTCCCTGCAACCGCTAAGGTCGGAGGAGGGAAAATATGCCATGATATCAAATGATCTGCTCTCATGGGAAAATGCCTTTTTCATCACGGGGAAATCTATGAAAATAGATTTGACTTCATTTGGGATGTTACGCTACGTCAAATTTCAACCTGCCCCATTCCGAATTACTGAAGTAATTGGATACAGATCAGGTAAACAGGTGGATCGTTCAACATGGAGAGCCTCCAATCTTTTCAGGCCATATATTAAGAACGATACGCAGAAAGACCTGATTTACTCAGCCCAAAAAGCCTGGTCATTAAAATTCAAGCTGGAAGAGATACCAGAGGGAAGCTACCTATGCATTGCAATTAATGGAGTACATGGTATTGAAGGAGCCTATGCAGGTCTCAAAATTAATGGAGAGTATGCAGGATGTCCTGACCGGGCGCCTTCATTTAAAAGCAATGTTTGGGAAGCTAATGTCAGAGAAACAGATAGAAATTACACCTATTACTTTCCCTTAAAGAAAGATAACATCGGAAAAGAATTTGAGGTATTCGTTCTTGGTTTTGATAAAAGCCATCTTGACTTACATCCAAAGATTTATATATCCGCTTATCCTGCTCCATACCAAAAGAAGCTATTAATTTTGAATTAGAAGATTTTAATCAAATTTTATAATAGGTTAAATGCTATAAAACCAGTTTTATTTAAATATTGTTACATAATTAATTTAGAAGAACATGAAAAAAGAAACGGAAGTTTTGTTCACGGGTTCAGACACTGAAGGTGGAATCACCTCAGGTTACCACATGAATGATGGAGTTAAATTAAAAGTTCCTTATTCATTCTTTGGATCAATTTATGATCAGGATGAAGAAAGAGCAGTAAGAATCGCTATGGCACAGGAATCTCAGACCATGGGACCCCAGGTTGCTTTGTTTCAAAAAGAATTTGCTAAACTTATTGGCGTTAAAAATGCCCTGGCTACAACCAGTTGTACCACTGCCATGCATGCTGCTACTCAAGCATTCGGAATCGGAGCTGGCGATGAAGTTATTGTAACTCCAAACACTTTTATTGCTACCTCTCTTGTTATTCTGAAAGAAGGTGCTAAACCAGTTTATGCAGATATCGATCCAAAGACCTTTAATATTGATCCAAAACAGATTGAAGACAAGATCACATCGAAGACAAAAGCTATTTATGTAGTTCATTATGCTGGTCAGATGTGTGATATGGATCCTATTATGGAAATAGCTAAAAAGCATAACCTTTATGTGCTTGAAGATTGTGCTCATGCCGTAGGATCAAGTTATAAAGGACGTCCTGCCGGTAGTATTGGTGATGTTGGTTGTTTCAGCTTCCATTCTCTGAAAAATATTACAACTCTTGGAGAAGGAGGTATGATGACCACCAACAATGACGAACTGGCTGAAAAGCTACAGCGCATGAGGGTAATGAGCATCACCCACTGGGATCCTGATCAGAAAGACTTCGAATTTGGCGGATATAAGCTGTCAAGGAAAGATGTTAAAGACTATTGGATTCCTTCTCATTTTGACGTCATTGACGATAAAGGAAAATGGGGCTGTAATTATCGTATGAATGAAACCCAGGCCGCAGTAGGTAGAGCTCAGTTAAGGAAGCTTGACATGCTCATCGGCAGGCGCAGAGAATACAGCCATTACCTTAACGAAGGATTAAAGAGTATTCAAGGAATAAGGGGAGTGTATGAAGACCCGAACTGTCACCATTCCTTCCATCTTTACACGTTATTGGTAAAACCAGAAGAACTGGGTGCCTCAAGAGATGAATTTTTGAGAGTTCTTTATCAGGAAGAAGGTATACAAGGTATTCTACACTATCAGCCGAGCTACCACTTATCAGGATTAAAGAAAATGTACCATTATCCTGATAATCTCTGTCCGGCAGCAAATAGGTTCTTCTACCATGAAGAAATCAATCTTCCAATGAATCCACAACTTACAAAAGAAGATTTGGATATGATCATTGAAGGCGTTAAAAATACAGCTAACAAACTTCGTAAATAAAAAGAAAAAGGGGCTGTCTTTGACGATAGCCCCTTACTTAAAACCTAATTGATTCAAACAGGCCTTAGACTTTTTCATTAATTTAGAATATTTGATATGGGAATATCCTCTGTTTATAACGTTTCAAGATTGGAACAGCCCATAACGATTGATGGCAATTGGAATAAACCTCTGTGGCAAAATATTCAGGCTATTGAAATTTCTAATTTTATGGGTGAAATTCCAAAATTTCGTCCCACAGTACATGCCAAAATGATGTATGACGATGAAAATCTTTTTGTGATTTTTTCAGTTAAAGATCGTTATGTCAGGTGCATTACTAAAGATTTTCACGGTCCTGTGTGGGAAGATTCTTGTGTGGAGTTCTTTTTTTCACCCGATGTAAATTTTCCGGAACGTTATTTCAATCTCGAGATCAATTGTGGGGGAACCCCTTTGATGCATTATAATGTTATTGCCGGAAAAGAATACAGTCCTATTGAAATTGAAGATCTAAAAAAAATTGAAATTGCCCATTCTCTGCCCCAAACAATCGAACCTGAAAATACAAATTATGTAAACTGGACAGTCGAATATCGCATTCCGCTCTCCATAATACATAAATATTCAAATTTAACATCTCCGTCAAAAGGAGTTGAATGGAGAGGAAATTTTTATAAAATTGCAGAGAATAATTCAAATCCACATTATATGACATGGTCTGTTGTAAAAAATATTACTCCGGACTTTCACTTGCCTCAATTTTTTGGAAAACTAATATTTAACTAAGATAAAACACTATGGCTTATCGTGGAGTGATAGATGATTTCAGGTCTATCAGAGAACTTAAAAAGTCTAAAAGAATTCCCTGTGTTGCTTGCAGTGAAGAGTTTGATGTGAAATGGTATGGAAAATATACTTACGAAGAATTTTGTCAGGATGGGGATAAAATTTTTGAAGTCTACAAAGCTGCAATTGATGAATTTGACTACGATTGGGCATGGGTACAGATAGATGACTGCTTTGAATTTGAACCATTAGGTGTAAAAGTTAAAGGTGAAGGAAATATATTAAGAGCAACCTATGGCTACCTGCCGGCGAACTCTGATACCCTTAAAAATCTACCCTTAATGGATCCTTTTAAGGATGGCCGTATGCCGGAAAAGCTCAAAGCCATAAAAAAGTTAAAAGAAAATTATAAAGACTCCCTGTTAATCTGCGGTTCATGTGCAGCGCCTTTCTCTGCCGTTGGATTAATGTGGAGCATCCAGGAATCCATGATGCTCATGCTGACTGATCCTTCTTTGCTTTATGATGCAATGGATTATTGGCTGGAATTTTATAAACGATATATTAAGGCCCAGAAAGAAGCCGGAGCCGATGCAATTTGGTTAGGGGATTGTAATGCTTTCAGCAGTATGGTTTCGGTGCCGATGTACCAGGAACATATACTGCCTGTTACGCAAAAGTTAGTCCAATACTGCGAAAAAGATCTTGATATTATGATATGGATGCATAATAGTGAAATAGATGAAGAACATGTATTATCGCATCAGCCACTCGGATTGAGTTTTGAAAGCATCGGACCAGCTGCCGATATTCAGAAAATATCGAATGCATTGAAAGGGAGAAGCGCTTTCAGCGGGAACCTCGACCCTATCGAGGTCTTATGGCAGGGAACCCCGGAGATTGTTAAAAGTGAAACTACCAGAATTATAAATTCCTGTAAAGCCAATGGTGGTTATGTTTTTAATACCGGAGAAATGAATCCCCGTCAGGTACCCTATGAAAACATGAAAATGATGATGGATACGGCAAAATCATTATCAACGTTTTAATTACCGTATATTTGATACGCAGATTAAACGCAGGTTAAACGCATAATAAGCGGAAAAAGAGCGAACAAATTAGGAATCATCAATAAACAATTATAGTCCTTTTATAATCTTGTTTTAAACCACAATTATGAAAAAATCAGTTATTTTCTTTATTAATGTTTTATTTATCCTTTCGGGATTAGGCCTTAAGGCTCAAAACCGAACGATATTGCCTGCGCCACAAAACATCCAATGGGGCAAAGAAAAATTTCAGATCTCCGGTGCTAAAGTGTTTGTATCTGCTGACCTCTATTCCAGGGAGCAGAAATCTATAGATCAATTTATCGGTTACGTAAAACAGAATACCGGATTGAATCTTACCATTATTTATTCTGAAGACCCTAATTCACGACTCATTGTTCTAAAATCCAATCCAAATGGTTCAGTTCTGGCCATGCCAGGTGATAAAGCGGGAAAGGAGTCGCGTGAGGAATACAAGATCAGCGTTAATGCTAACAAAATTCAGGTAAATGCCAGTTCGGATGCAGGACTCTTCTATGCATTGCAGACATTGCAGCAATTAGTAAGCAATGAAGAAAAAACCAGCTATATTCCCGGAGTAGAAATTGAAGATTATCCCGAGTTTGCTTTCCGTGGGGTAATGATGGACTTTTCACATGGCGGTCTGCTCACGGAGGCCGAGATAAAAAGTCAGATTGATTTCCTGGCAAAATGGAGAAATAATCAATACTACTTTTACAATGAGGTAAGTATTGAAATGAAGGGTTATTCACTGATTAATTACAATGCCTGCTATTCACAGGAACAGATTAAAAGGATTGTCGCTTATGGACGTGAAAAACATGTTGATGTTATTCCATTTGTAAATTTCTACGGACATCTTCATGAACTGCTCAGACTTGAAAAATATACCAACCTCGGTATTGGTAAATACGGTCACGATCTTGATCCCAGTAATCCGGGGGTACAATCTTTATTGAAAGACTGGATTAAACAATATACTGAGATTTTCCCTACTCCTTTCATTCATGTCGGTTTTGATGAAACCTGGGAAACAGAACGTCTTACGATCGAGAAACCTCAGATAAAGCCTAAGGAACTTTACCTGAAACAGTTGAACTTTGTCACCAAAACGCTTCAGGAGTATGGTAAAACGGTGATGGTATGGACCGATATTACAAAGAATCATCCTGATATTATGGCAGAATTTCCAAAAGATATTGTTCCCGTGATTTGGGAATATTCTCCAAGCCTTTCAGCTTTCCCTCAATGGTTAAAACCTGTTCAGAAAGCAAAACTGCCGTTTTTTGTACAGTCTGCAGTTGACAACTGGGGAAATGTCTATTCCGGCGCTAACATGAGCTACGGCAACATTGATGCATGTTTAAAAGTATGTCGCGATGAAAAAGCATTGGGTTATATTACCTCTGTATGGACTGATGCCGTTCAGCCTCAGTTAAGAAATACATGGCTGTTTATGGCCTATGGAGCAGTCGGAGCATGGCAAAAGAATCCGTTAGACAGGAAAGAGTTCCTTGATAACTATTGCAGGATCATGTATCCGGGTGTATCAGAACAAATGGAACAAGGATTTACAAAGATGGCCGAAGCAGAAGCATTCCTGGCCAAATGTGTTGGAGGACATACTATACTTGAAATGTTTACCGATCCTTTCTCTCCACATTTTCTCAAAAACACGACTACACATTATACCGACTTTAAAAATGCAAGATCCTCTGCAGAATCAGCTTTTGAATATTTTGCGGATGCCCTTAGCGCCAAAACCAAAGATTCATCATTTATCAAATCCATGGTTCACAATAGCCGCATGGAACATTATACTGCTTCAAGATTTATCTGGGCTAAAACAATGGTTGACCGTTGGAACTGGTCTTACGATTCGGTTATGAAGGGGAAAAAGGATTATATCATGTATTATGATGTTAATTATTCCACACACGGCCTTACCGTTGATATGATGGATTGGTGTACTGAATTAAAAGAAGAATACCGTCAGGCCTGGCTTGCAGAATACATGCCTTACAGATTGGGCACTATGTTGGGAAGATTTGATACAGAATATGCTCTTTGGAGAGATATCTACAATCAGATACAATTTTACAGATTCCATCACGATGCAAAATTGCCCAGAGAGAAGTTCGAAGATCTTTTTCTGAATAAAAATAACAATAAATTATAACAAGACTATGAAGAGTTATTCAGTAAAACTGATAAAACTAACCATAATGGGGCTTATCATGGTTGTATTTAGTTTTAAATCATCTGGGATTAGGCCAATCCCCAGTAATCAGGGAACTGAAATTAAATTCATCAGTCCCATTGATGGAGATATGTTGAACGAACGGGATGGTATTGTCGCAAATGGAAATCTGACCACAACAATTAAGATTGCAGCTCCTTCGGGGAGCTGCATTAAGGTGAATGGAATAAAAGCTGATTACCTTGATGGAATATACCAGGCTAAAGTCACTTTGAAAGATTATAAAAATGTTCTTAAGGTTGAAGAATCGAAGGGATTTAGTGACAGTATAACGATATTCTGGCTCAAAAATTTTGCAAATAAATATCGGCTTTCCCTTGATGATAATATCTGGTTTTTAAAAGACATTTCTGACAATTCAAACAAGTACAAATCAATTTTTGAAAATCCGTATCTTGGTTTCTTAAAACAAGTACATGACCAGTATGGAACAAAGATTCACATCAATATATATTATGAAACCGAAGGATTTAATCTTTCACAGCTGACCGATAAATTTAAGGATGAATGGAAGGCCAATGCAGGATGGCTGAGGCTTAGTTTCCATGCTTATGCTAATGAACCTGCCAGACCTTATATTAATGCCAGCTACGAAAAAGTCAGAAGTGACTGCGAGAAAGTGTTGAACCAGATACGCAGGTTCGCAGGAGAAGAACTTACAGGCCCTGTGACAACTCTTCACTGGGGGGAAGCAACGGTTGAAGGCTGCAGGGGATTGAGAGATGCCGGTTACAAGTGTTTACCCTGCGATTTTAACGTGGATAATAACCTGGCTCCATGTTCATTCTACTTTGATATTGAACAAAGGAGACACATCAATAAACGGCTGATCTGGAAAGATAATAAAGAAGGAATTATTTTTGTACGCTGTGCAATTATAATTAATACAGAGAAACTTGAGGATATTGTCCCATTTTTGGATAATATAAAAAAAGATCCACATATGTCAGCTTATATGGATCTGTTAATTCATGAACAGTATTTTTATCCTTTCTATCCGGCCTATCAACCTGATTACCGGCAAAAAGTATTGACTGCAGTAAAATGGGCAGCCGATAATGGATATTCACCTGCATTTTTGGAAGAATGCGTTTTTTAATGATTTCTATTTGATTTTCAATACATTTAAATCTATTCAGATATGAAAAATTTTACCAAAAAATTTCTGGGATTGGCCCTATTGTCCATATTTATTGTTTCTATTTCCGCTTTTAAATCTGTCGGCAAAGAACCTTTAAAAGAGAACAAGGGAACTGAAATTAAACTCTTATTCCCAATCGATGGGGATATGTTAAATGAAACAGACGGAGTAATCTCTGGAGGAGCTCTGAACACAAAACTAAAAATTGAAGCTCCATCAGGAAGCAATATCATGGTGAATGGAGTAAAAGCAAAATACGTTGATGGGATCTTCACCGCGAATGTAAAATTGAAAAACTACGAAAATACAATAAGGATCACTGAAGCGAATCAGGGATATAATCAAAGCATCAAAGTATTCTGGCTTAAAAACTACGTAGGGAAATACCGCTTTTCAATTGATGACAATATCCTTTTTCTGAAAGATATAAACGCTAATAAAGACAAGTATAAATCTATATTCGACAACCCGTATCTCGGATTTTTAAAACAGGTTCATGATACTTACGGAACAAAATTTCATCTTAATTTATTTTACCAGGTAGATGGATTCAATCTATCTCAAATGACTGATAAATTTAAAGATGAATTTAAGGCTAATTCAGGATGGTTGGGATTCAGTTTCCATGCACTTCAGGAATTTCCTGATAAAATTTACATCAAGGCTGGTTATGACCAGGTAGCAAAAGACTGTGATCTTCTCAAAGCACAACTTAAAAGATTTGCAGGAGATGCCGTTGAAAAAGAGACTACACTTCATTGGGGAGAAGGAACTGTTGAAGGATGCAGAGCCTTAAGAGACCGTGGATATACCGCACTGGCCGGTTATTTTAACGTGGATGATAATGGAGCTCCTGTTTCATACTACCTTACTCCTGATCAAAGAAGGCATTTAAAGAGCCGCTTTATCTGGAGAGATAACAAAGAAGGCATTATTTTCGCCCGTGTTGCTTTGGTCGTAAATACAGTTAAACTTGAGGAGGTTCTGCCATATTTGGATAATGTAAAGAAAACCTATAACCCTCATTATATTGATCTGATGATTCATGAACAGTATTTTTATCCGGATTATGCTCATTATCAGCCTGATTTTAGACAAAAGGTGTTGACTGCAGTAAAATGGGCAGTGGATAACGGATATAAACCCGGATTTTTGAAAGAGTGTGTTTTTAAATAATTTTACTCTTCAAAATAATTAATAATCAATTATTAAAATCTATAACAGCATTTGAAAATGGGAAAAAGCAGGAGAGATTTTTTCAGACTTACCAGTTTGGCTGGTTTAGGGCTGGCTGGTAGCAGTGTCCTTCAATCCTTTTCACCTGAACAAAATAGTGAGACAGCCGGAAAAGAAGCTCCGAAAAAACATGCCCAAAAGTTTAATATGTCCGGATACGCCGCTCCTAAATTGGACGTTGTACGCATTGGCATCATCGGTGTAGGGGCCAGGGGAATCGGAGCAGTTGAAAGATTGAGCCTAATCGAGGGTGTAGAGATTAAAGCCATTTGCGACAAACGCCAGGTAGCGGTTGAAGCTTCCAAAAAAAGGCTGGAAGGTACAGATCAGAATCCTGAGCTCTATTCAGGTTCTGAAGATATCTGGGAAAAAGTCTGTGAACGAGAAGACATTGACCTTATTTATACGGCTACTCCCTGGCATCTGCATACACCCATTGCAGTATATGCTATGGAACATGGAAAACATGCGGCAGTTGAAGTACCTGCAGCCACTACAATTGAGGACTGCTGGCGTTTAGTCGAAACATCCGAACGTACCCGTAAACATTGCATGATGCTCGAGAACTGCTGTTATGACTTCTTTGAACTGCTTACGCTTAATATGGCGCGTCAGGGTTTCTTTGGAGAAATAACTCATTGTGAAGGAGGTTATATCCACGACCTCAATGATGAAATTCTCTGGTCAAAAAACCGTTTTGTAGATATGTGGCAATTGAAGGAAGCTGGTAAAAGAACCGGCAATCTTTACCCCACTCATGGATTGGGGCCACTATGCCAGGTGTTGAATATCAACCGTGGCGATAAAATGGAATACCTGGTGTCTCTTTCAAATAAAGATTTTACGCTTGGCGAAAAAGCAGTGAAACTAGCAGCGACCGACGACTTCTATAAACCATTCGTGGGCAAACCTTACAACGGGAACATGAATACCTCTATCATCCGAACCAATAAAGGAAAATCAATAACAGTACAATATGATACTTCTTCACCACGTCCATATACCCGCATCCAGTTGATCAGTGGCACAAAAGCCTGTTCTCTTAAATATCCGCTGGAAGGAAGAATCTCTCATGGACATGAATGGGTTTCGGCTGAAGAATACAAAGCTCTTGAAAAGCAATACATGCCACCCATTGTGGTGAAGCTTGGAGACATTGCCAAACAGGTCGGCGGTCATGGAGGAATGGACTTTTTGATGGATTGGCGTTTAATTGACTGTCTCCGCAACGGTCTGCCTCTTGATGAGAATGTATATGATGCAGCGCTATGGAGTTCAATATCACCTCTTAGCGAATGGTCCGTGGCCCATCGTTCTACCTCTGTCGATATTCCTGATTTTACGTGTGGATCCTACAAAACCAACACTCCGGTAGATAATACTTTGTCGAAAGGCGGCAACACAGGAATCAAAAAAATTGGGAAAAAGAAAGATGATATTCAACTTAAAGTCTGATAATTTTCCTTTGATCATTCTTTTTTAAAATAAATAATTTCTTTAAAGAACTTGAAAAGCTTAATTAAAAATTCATCAATGAAAAGATTATTGTTTCTGATGGTAGTGGTTTGCTACTGCATTGGTCCGGCAACTGCTTCTGCAATTGATTCGAAGAATTTTGACAAATACTTTAAATTATTACCCAAACCTCAGAAGATTGAGTTTTTATCCGGAAAAGCTTTTCAAGTCAATGATTTGCGCACTCTTTGTCTCAATGGGATAACCAAAAGACCAGTTTTGGATCAGCCATTGTATAATCTGCCGATTTCCAATTCTCCGGGGAAAGGAGTTCTTACCCTATCATTATCACAGAGTAAAGATCTTCCATCATCTACAGAAGGTTATATACTTGAAATAAAAGATGGTCAGATTACAATTACTTCCAGTGGCGAACCCGGCTTGTTTTATGGCTGCCAGACCCTGCAGCAACTTCTTGAGGATGCAAAGGACCAGCTGGTAGAAATCCCTTCCTTGCGTATCACCGATTATCCGGATGTTCCCTATCGTGCTGTTCATCTTGATATTAAATATCACCTCGATACAGATCATTACTACTATGAGGTAATTGACAGGCTTGCAAGAATAAAAGTGAATGCCATCATCGTGGAGTTTGAGGATAAACTCAAATACAGAGCACCAAAAATTGGGGCAGATAATGCAATGACCATCGATGAGTTTGCTGCCCTGTGCAGGTATGCCCAAGACCGGAACATTGAAATCAGCCCTTTGGTACAGGGATTAGGGCATGTATCTTTTATCCTGAAACATGATGAATACAAGCATCTGAGGGATAATCCCGCCATTGACTGGGTGCTCGATCCGATGAATCCTGAAACATACAAACTGGTGTTCTCACTTTATGAAGATGCAATAAAAGCGACCCCTAACGGGAAGTATCTCCATGTTGGCGGGGATGAAGTCAGAAATTACGGGAATTATACACTCGGCCAAAAATACGGAAAGACTCCTTTGGAGATACAAATGTACTGGTTGAATAAAGTATGTGAATTCGCCACTGCTCATAACCGTATCCCTATTTTCTGGGATGATATGCTTCTGAAATATTCCGGTCTGATCGGAACAACCGAATCCTTGTCGCTTTCAAATGAGCAGATTGCTAAAATCTGGAAAGATAATCAACAGAAACTCGATCAGAATATCAATCTCTTTCCAAAGAACTGCGTTTACATGCGATGGGCTTATGACAATCCGCAAGTGCTGGGCAATGTAAAAGCAATGGAGTGGTATAAATCACACAACCTGAAAGTGATGGGAGCTCCGGCTGCACAAAATATGTCAGCTATGCTTCCCCGTAATAATTCAATCTTTCTCCCTATTAAAAACTTTTGCAGGCTTTCAAATGATATTAAGCTTGACGGTTTGCTCTGTACTCTTTGGGATGATTCCTCTCCTCATTTCGAAACGTTTTGGAGAGGTCTGTATTATTACGGATCTCTAAGCTGGAAATATGAAGATATCCAGCCTGCAGAAGCCCAGAAGGTATTCCGTCACAGGTTTTATGCACCTGAATTGAGTGATCCATCTTTTGAGTTTCAGGATCAGCTGGAACAGGCATTAAATTTTTGGGATACAGCTTTGCTTAATAAAGGACGACGCTCTCACTATTTCATGAATACAGAGATGATTTCACTTCCTGATATCAATAAACCCGGTGAATGGAGTGAAAAATATAAGGAGAGAATTGCAAAGGCTAACACAGAGATCGAAAGATATCAGCAAATAAAAGGGAAGATAGCCAAAGCCACCAAACTGGCCAGACGGAATTATTACTCATTGGCCCTGATGAATCAGATAAATGAGTTGCAGATCTATTCATCTAATCTTTTATTGTCCCTCGAAAAATATGACAAAGCTTCCGGGGCAGATAAAGCCAGTACTAAAAGTGATCTGCTCGCTTGTGTTGATTCATTTGATAACATTCGCAAAGCATACGAAGATGTCTTTTCTGAAACGAGGTTTCTCAAAAATCCTGATGGATATATTCTTGATCAGAATCTCGATTTCATGCTGGCTAATGGAACTAACAACAGTGATTGGATGTATCTTTTCGAGCTAAAATTAAATAACATGATAAAACAACAGTTATCTAATTAGGAATCTTTCACCAGACTAACTATGAGAGGTTTTATCGTTGCATTAATATTTTATGCCGTTTTCGCCGATGTGGCGGCATCGCCGATCAATCAGATAGAATTCGACAGCTATTTTAAATTGCTGCCAAAACCTCAAAAAATAGAATTTCTAAAGGGAAAAGCTCTGTCTGCTAACGATCTTCGATATTTGTGTCTGAGCGGACTGAAAGAAAGGCCCAAAATTGATGGCGAACTAAACAGTCTGCCTCTTACAGATGCTCCTGGGAAAAGTATTCTTTCATTGATGTTATCCCAGGATAAAGATCTTCCTTCGTCAAATGAAGGATATAAACTCGTGATAAAAGATAAGCAGGTCACAATCACTTCCCGTGGTGAAGCCGGGTTATTCTACGGATGCCAAACAGTACAGCAACTGCTGGAGGATGCTCACGACCAGCAGATAGATATTCCCGCATGCCAAATCACTGATTATCCTGGGTTGCCTTACCGTGCGATTCATCTTGACTTACGGTTTCATCAGAATCCAGGTAACTATTATTATGACTTAATTGACCGCCTGGCCAGGATCAAAGTTAATGCGATTATTGTCGAGCTGGAAGATAAACTGAGATATAAAAGAGCTCCGTTAGTTGGATCGGACAATTCTATCTCCATTGAAGAATTTGCTGCCATCAGCAGGTACGCCCACGAACGGAATATCGATATTAGCCCCCTTGTTCAGGGATTGGGTCATGCAGGGCATATCCTCAAACACGGGGAATACAAACAGCTTAGAGACGATCCCGAATCCGACTGGGCTTTTGATCCTCTGAATCCTGAAACTTATAAGATTCAGTTCGCACTTTACCAGGATGCCATGGAAGCCACTCCTTATGGTAAATATCTTCATGTGGGCGGAGATGAAGTCTACAACCTTGGAAGATCTGAACTGGCAAAAAAATCAGGGATGAAGCCTGTCGAATTGCAGCTTTACTGGCTTAACAAAGTAACCGCATTTATCAACCAGCAAGGAAGGAAGCCAATGTGTTGGGATGACATGTTTTTTAATCTTTCGGGGGTATATGGTACCATGCGCAATAATTGGGCCGGTTTGTCAGATGAGAAGATTGAAAATATATGGAAAGAAAACCAGTATAAATTGGATAGTCAGGTAGGAAAGTTTCCAAAGGATTGCATCTATATGAGATGGACCTATTGGAACACCAAAGTACTGGGGAACAGGAAAGCCATCGACTGGATGCTCTCCAAAGATCTTAAGGTAATGGGAGCTACTGCGGCACAGGATATGTCGCCTCTGCTTCCAAGGAACAACTCCATTTTTAAGCCTATAAAAGATTTTTGCGATATTGCCACCGAAAAGAAAATGGATGGAATTCTATGCACCATGTGGGATGATTCATCTTACAGCTTCGAAACTTTCTGGAGAGGTATCTTTAACTTTGCCTCTTCAAGCTGGAACAATGAAGACATCAAGGCTGATACTTTTAATGCTAAGTTTCGCCACCGGTTCTATGCTCCCGAATTAAGCGATGCATCGTGCGAATTTCAGAATTTACTGGAGCAGGCGCTTTGGTTTTGGGATGGCGCCCTTCTGAATAATTCTACCTATGCCAAACATTTATCGAAAGAAGGTGTGTATAATCCCTTTGGCGACCGTGGCGACCGTGGAGTTTATCCCAAAAGCGTTGACCTGATTTCTCTGCCCGACCCGGATAAAACTGTGAACTGGTACGAACGATACAAGGACAAAATAACCCAGGCAAAAACTGAAGTTACCCGTTATGATACTATAAAAGCAAGAATTGCCAAAGCTGCAAGGCTTGCACGGAGGAATCATAACTCATTGGAGCTGATGAATCAAATCAATGAATTTCAGATTTATGCCTCCCAGCTCATCCTACTCCTGGAGAAATACGATAAAGCTTCTTCTTCCACAGAAAGGCAGAATGCCAAAAACGAAATCCGATGCTACGTTAGCAGCTTCAGCCAAATCAGGGCCAACCTTGAAAATGTGATTTCAGAAAGCAGGTTTCTGAAGAACCCGGAAGGTTATGTGAGAGCCAAGACAGCCGATCTTGCCAACGGGGGAATTGATAACGAGTGGATGTTTGTCCATGAAACGCCGATGAACGAAAAGATAATCCGTTGGCTCGATCATTCATTTTAATCAGGGGAAAAATTACCAGACTTAAAATCAGCGGCCATCAAGATAATTATTAGTTTTGTAAATGAACTAACGACTTGGCATTTGATGTTGCGCCATTGTGTCTTTAGTGATTGTATTCATACCTAATTTAACAATCATGAAAAGATTAACAGTAAATCTCTTATTAGGATTATTCCTGTTTTCAGTATTTTCCTGCAATGTGAAACACCAACAGAAAAGAGTACTAACGTTAGGGATCCGGCACGAATCCAATACATTTTCAACTCTCTTGACCAAAGAATCCGACTTTAAAGTCACGCGGGGAGCTGATGTGTTGAAGGATCAGGCGTGGGCCGAGGTATTTAAAAAAGCCAATATCGAACTCATCCCAACCTTGCACGCTTACGCCTGGCCTGGAGGAGTGGTAGAACGCACTGCTTTTGAACATTTCATGAACGAGATCCTTGACAGCATCAAAAAAGCGGGTCACCTTGACGGCATCTACATGGATATGCATGGAGCCCTTCATGTACAAGGTTATGACGATGCCCAGGCCACGCTCATCAAGAAGATCAGGGAAATAGTAGGTAAGGATGTGCTGATTGCCGGAAGTTTCGACCTTCATGGCAATCCCTCTTCTGAATTTGTAAAAAATATTGATCTGCTCACCGCCTTTCGGACGGCTCCCCACCGGGATGGTGCTGAAACAAAAGCAAGGGCCGCACAGATGCTCGTCGATGCACTTCAAAACGGCTGGAAGCCCTGCATCGAATATGTCGTTATCCCGATACTCGTACCCGGAGAAAAGAGCATTACCGAAGTAGAGCCCTTACATTCTATTTACCAGCAGATACCCGATGTTGCCAAAAAAGAGGGCCTCCTGGATGCCTCGATTTTTGCAGGTTACTGCTGGGCAGACCTTCCACGCTCTGCAATGCGGGTTTTTGTGGTAGCTAAAGATAAGAAATACAGTGCAGCGGCTAAAAAGGAAGCAACTCGTTTGGCTCAGCAGATTTGGGATTGCAGGGGCAAACTTGAACTGGATGTACCCTCCGGGTCGATCGATGAAATGATCACCAAATCCAAAGAGTACAAGGGCAAGACAGTCTTTATATCTGATTCAGGCGATAACACAACGGCCGGGGCACCGGGTGACAATACCCAGGTATTAAAGGCATTGCTCAATCATAAAGTTAAAAACGCAGTGGTGGCTGGCATTGTAGATCCGGATGCTCTGGGAAAGTGTAGAATCGCCGGAGTTGGCAAAACCGTTTTCCTGACCCTGGGAGGAAAAGTGGATACAGTTTTCGGTAACCCCCTTGAGATAAGCGGGAAAGTATTGTTCATATCCCCTGACTCAATATTAAATACCCAAAGAGGCGCTGCTGTTATCGAAACCGAGGGTGTAAAAACCGTTATTATAAATTCGCGCCGTTCCTTTGTTGAGCCAAATGATTTTAACGAGGTAGGATTAAAACCTCTGGATTTCAATATCGTGGTTGTTAAGCTTGGTTATTTATATCCAAAACTCCGAGATATTGCACCTGTCCACCTGATGGCGCTGACCTCCGGGTTCTGCAACCTCGATATGTGCGCCCTGCCTTTTAAACACGTCCACCGTCCCTCCTACCCCCTTGATAAAGATATGACCTGGAATCCGGGGTTGTAAATTAAAAGACCTGACAGATTTTGGAAACCTGTCAGGTCTAACCCTTTATTTCGGCATATATTTTGAATAATCCATTTCTTTCTTTTCCTGCACAACTACAGGTTCGGGTATAATCTCCTCAATCGGTGCAGTGGATTTTACCCCCAAAAAACAGGCCAGGCGCTTGGTTAAATTTGGGTGAGATGATACTTTCTCAGCAAACCAGGTCCAGAAACCGGTTTCAGTGTATTGCTGGGAAATGTATTCCCTGACATTGACCTTCTTATAGATCGTCTTTCCTGCGGCCAACAATAATAATCCGTTATCAGTTCCTAAGGGTGAAAGGGAATGGCCAATAGAATCACAAGTGTATTCACAAGCCCTTGAATAAGCAGAGGCCAGAAATGGAATGATATAGGAGGGAAAAAGGAGGAAGTTCTTTAACATGTGATTCCGCTTAATATGCCCCAGCTCATGTCCGATAATAAACGAAAGCATATGTTTATCCTGCTCGGCAGCCTCAACAATATCAGAATTGACGATGATGTAATTGTTTCCAATAAATCTTGATGCAAAAGCATTCAAAATACCGCCTGATTGTAAAATGAATACATCAGGCGCACGGCTGATCCCCAATGTTTTGGAGTGCTTTAGAGCAATCTGATAAATTTCAGGAAATTGGCTACTGGTCACCTTTACGGCATTACCCCGAAGGTAACCGATCTTAATGGCCAGATGAAAGAACAGAAAACAAAGAATTATGGCGACATAAATATAAAGTATCATTAAGGACCTGGTTGCCGGATTCTCTGAGCTTAATATTGCTGCGGCTGAAGTGAAAATAAAAAAGTACAACCCAATGCTGACAAGCAATCTGATGAAAAAATAAATATTCTCCTTAGGATTTACAGTGTAATTAACTTTTGTATCCATATTAAAAAGTTAGTTGGTTAATAATACTTAGATAACATAAATATTCAAAATTATACATATCGTTTTCTTTATCAAAATCCAACGATGGTTCTATTTCAATTTTTATCCGGACCTATCCGGATTTTTAACTTGCTGATTTGATCCCCGATCAAGGATATTCTGGATTGTCTTTCAGCAGAAAAGGTTTTCGTTTCTTTTTCAACGAATTCAAACAGTGTCAGAGATTTTTCATAATACCCGAGACTGTTATTTTGTTTTCCCTGCGCCTCTGACAACTCAGCCTGGACATAAAACAACTCTGCCAGTATTTCCAAATGGCCATTTGTAAAATTGTGCTCTCCTAGAAGTTTCGTGGTTAAATCTTCCCTTGGAATGTTGTCGAAAAAAGCTGCATCCTGTTTCAGAAAATCATAGAAAACATTTTCAATTGCCTGGGATGCCCGCTGAAAGTCACCTTTTTTAATTAATGACAAGATGCCTGCAATTAAATCAGCAAGCATCTCAATCATCCTTAGTATGTAATCTTTTTGATACATTACCCAATTTATTGATCTGATACCAAAACAAATTTATTGATTCCATTACTTATCACAAAAAGACATTATCGCCAAAAATATGACAGAAAGGATTAATACACTGAATGGACCGACAACAAATTTCACAAATGATTCGTCGGAACAGCAACCTGTTCTATGAAGGATATTAAAATTTAATTGATTTGTCGATGTTTACAATTCGTATTATATCGCAGGTAACCGGATTAAAGATGATGAGTCCGCCATTGAAATACTTGATCATGCCTCCGCCAAAATCACCGGTAACATACACCAGACTATTGTCCTGAAAAGCGTAGACACCCTCCTGTGTGGCAATGTAAAGAATACCATTTTTTGAATCAACAGTCATTGATTTGATCTCACTCTCTTTCTGAAATCCGGCCACTAAATTCAATGCATTGCTTTTGGGAGAAAATGAAAATACTCCGCTTCCGATAGCAAGATAAAGAGAATCACTCATTTCAACCACGGTAGTGATAGGCCTGGGCGAGACTAAAAGCTGTTTGTATTTACCACCTTTGGCAAAAGCATAGAGTTTATATTGCTTGTCATTTCCAGACTGATCGAATAAATACATCACATCCTTGCCCGCCGCTACTCCCATGTTTGCCCTGGGTAATTGAACAAGTGTGTCAAGGTTACCCTGGCTGTTCATGCAGCTCAGTACATTGTTTCTTATAGCCATCAGAAGGCCATCTTTAGTATAAGCAAATGAGCTTATAGGATTTCCTTCTATCCTGTTTCCCAATTGTGACATTCCCCCCCAACCCAATAAATAAACCTTATCGCCTGTGGAAAGTGTGATGTATTTGCCGGGTGATATATCTATGGCACTGATAAAACGGTTTTTTTTAAGCGTTGAATCCAGCATATTGCTGTTTAGCATTACTTCATAACGCAGGGAATCTTTTTTCTGGGCAATAGCAGATTGTACAAAAAACAGGCACAAAATTACCAGAGAATAGATAATTGGTTTTTTCATGGATATGAAATTAATAAACTTAATATTTTCTCAAACCCACTTTCCAGTCATCAGAAACGTGAGAATAGATATTGTTCTTTTTTAGCAGTTCCATTCCTCCGGATTTCATTAATGCGAAATTAGCATCATCTCTGGCATCATCAATTTTGCCTGAAATATATTCTTTCCCTTGTTCAAGATAGGCCTTACCCGTTTGCTCACCCGTTTTATAAAGCGCATTGGATGATATTTTCGAACGCAGATCTACATTCCCTACTTCATCCATCTTGGCAAGATTTCCACTGACCGCTGCATCGGAAGCGTCTTTGAGATAGGACATTGCTTCTTTTTTGATATTCAACATATACCTTCCCGCTAAAGCTGCAATACGTCCTCCCTGAAAAGTTTCTATTTTATTGATAGCCGCATCCAAATATTGATCCGGTCCACTTTCCTCCGGTGCATTTGAGTCTTCCATCTTATAGCTGTTGGCAGGTACCTGGGCCCATGAATTATAATCCCAGGTAACGTTGAGCCCTCTTTTGATAAGATTTTGCCTTTCCCGTTCTTCCCTGGTCATTGGGGCAGGGTTACTATCCAATGGTTTAAACTGTAAATTGCCGGTATTCAATGTTTTTAGTTTAAGCCCGTTAGGATCGTTCAGCAGTTTATACGACTGCATCATCTTTTCATATTTTGCCTGCGCTATTGAATCGTTGTATCGTCGTTCTTTTTCGGCTCTTGCTGCAAGAATAGCTGCCTGCTGCCGCTGAGCTTCAATGGCCGCCTGGTTGTTTGAGCCGCTGCTGAAAAGCATCCCGATGAAAGCATTGGCAAGGCCGCTTGCAATCTGCATCTTCACGGCATTTTGGAAAAGGGCTGCCTGAGAAATGGTATTCGCAACATTTGTTGGTCTTGGGGCCGGAGTAACTATATGGTGGTCTGTATTCCCACTCGATACCTTTTGTCCGGAAATGTTTTCCAATTGTTCAAGTGCACTTCCACCCTTAACGCCTGTATCAAAGCCATTACCACTATTAACCCTATACGTTTCTATTGGCTCGCCGTTTGTTATTCCAACCTGGGAGTAAGCAATATTCGGAAGTAATAAGCTTAAGAACAAGCCAAAAAAAATCTGATGTTTTAAATACTTTTTCATAGCTTTAATTTTAATTGAGTATATCCTTTACTGTTTACCATTTACTGTTTACTTATTTATCCCCGCTTCCCATTCATAAATCTTATCCTGTGCATTTCTTGCATCCGGAGAATCCGGTAAGATAAGCATGTACTTTTTCATACTCAAAATAGCCTGGTCAAATTGCCGTAACTGGGCATAGATCAATGCCATGTTGAAGTAAGCATCCGGGAAACCTGTTTCGTTAATCTGAAGGGCCTGCTTAAAAAAGCTGATAGCCTGAAGGTATTCTTTTGTTTGCGTGGCGGCATTTGCCTGAACGATGAATTTTCTTTGTTCTTCAGAAACCGGTTGTTTTGCAGCCTGTCCTTTATTCTTTTCCACAACCGAAGCAAAACGTGTTAACTCGGTTCCAACAGACTCTTTGATGGTTTGTCTTTTAATAAAATACAAATCGTCTGCAAGCCGGCACATTAAATCGTAATCCAGACTGTAAATATCTGTTAAAGTTTCTTCCGGGAATTGAATCCGAACCTGATACATGGTAACGTGTTTCCCGCTTTCTTTCTGGAGCCGGTTTCCCCAAACAAAAAATACTTCATTGTATGATTTAGCCACATCCAGATTAAAGGTTATCAGCGAGGTCGTAATAAGGAATCCATCCCCCTCCTTGACCGCTTTATCAATAAGGGTACGGTTACTGGTTAATTTCACTTTAATAAATGGTTTGCTGGAGTAAAAATGAACTGTCTCTTTTTTGTTTAAGATATTCAATACCTCCTGCTGAGCCTCTTTAATTGTGCGAATATTTTCCGGAAGTTTAGCCCTGTACTGATCGTTCGTTTGTGCCTGAACAGCAAAACTCAGAACAAACACGATAGCTGAAACAAAAAACATTACAAAACGGATCATTTTCATAGTTTTTAGTTTTGGATTCGATTATTTGGTTATCATAGCTTCATATTCATAAATCTTATCCTGCACCGCACGGGAATCTTCTGCATCCGGTACAAGCTTCAGGTATTTTTTCATACAACCGATCGCCTCCCTGTACTGTCCAACCATGGCGTAAAGCAAAGCCTGGTTGTTATAAACCATCGGAGTCGCCGGATTAACTTTGATCGCCTCGTTGTAATATTCAATCGCTTTCTTATAATTTTTTGCCTGTGTCATTGCATTGGCCTGAACAATATACCTTCTTGCCTCTTCTGTTATTGCCGGCTTTACGCCCAGTCGCCTGTACCCGGCTGCGATGGAATCGAAATCAACTTTTTCCTCTAATTGCCGGATATTTTGTAAGTAGACAAGATCATCAGCAAATCTTTTGGCGTATTCCAGATCCTTGGTTTTCCAATATATAGTAGCATCCGGGAATTTCATCTGGTAATCTTTCAAAAGGTACACGTACTTCTCCACTACAAAATTCTGATTGGTGTTACAGTGTAACGTGTATCTTAACTTTTCAGAGGCATTAAACGTAATGCTGTCAGATGAAATTTTCACCTCCTTATCTTCCGGTAAATAATATACTTTGGTTGAGTTATTAAACTTAACACAACAAATTTTATCCAGCATCGCAAGGAAATCTTTTTTGATTGAATCCGCCTTTTCAAGGCCTTGACATTTCAGTGTTCCGGTATAAACCTGCGTTATTTTCTGAGCCGTTGCTGGTACTGATATGCAAACTAACAATGCGCCTACGATTAGATAATTGACTATTCTCATTTTATATCAGATTAATGTAGCTACTTGTTCATCATCGCTTCCCATTCATAGATCTTATCCTGTACAGCCCGGGCATCCGAAGCATCCGGCGCAAGCTTCAGGTATTTTTTCATGCAATTAATGGCATCTTTATACTGGCCAATCATCGCATAAAGCAAGGCCTGGTTATTGTATGCCATGGGATTGGCAGGTTCAACCCGAATAGCTTTATTATAATATTCAATAGCTTTTTTATAATCCTTGGTCTGAGTCATTGCATTAGCCTGTACAATGAACTTTCTTGCCTCTTCGGAAAGGACCGGCTTTGCCGTGAGCGACCGGTATTTGGCAGCTATCAATTCAAAATCTTCAATATCACTGGCAGGAACCAAATCTTTTAGATTTTGAAAATAGACAATATCATCGGCAAACCTTTTGGCAAGTTCCAGATCCCTGTTTTTCCAGTAAACTGTCAGACCTGGTAATACAATTTGATATACTTTGCCCAGGTAGGAATATTCCTGGATCTTAATCTCTTGTTTGTCCGAGCAAACAAGTGCGTATTTTTCCTTTTTTGTAAGATTAAATGAGACGGTATCCCTTGAAACGATAACCCCTTTGTCGTTGTCTTCGTGAAGGAAGCGGGGCCTGGCCGATTCGCCGATGTTCACATAGTAGGCTTTCCCCAGCAGGTCTGAGAAATCCTTCTTGATGGAGTCTGCCTTCTCCGGTACATTACATTTCAGGGTTCCGCTGTAAACATGGGTTATTTTCTGAGCTGCTGCCGGTAAAGTCAGGCAAATGAAGAATGCGCAAACGATTGAATAATAGTCTTTTTTCATTTTCTTGCCAGTTGTTAAAATTGTGCATTCAGCTAAACTTCAATCTTAGTTAAAAGAACCTGGTTACTTAACCATCAGCGCCTCCCACTCGTAGATTTTATCCTGGGCGCTTCTGGCGTCAGAAGCTTCCGGTTCAAGAGCCAGATACTTTTTCATATTCATTATGGCATCCTTAAAATTGTTAACCTGGGCGCAAAGCAAAGCCAGATTTGAATAACCTGCCGGATAAGCGATCGGGTCAATTGCAAGCACCTTGGTATAGAGTTCTATTGCTTTAATGTAATTTTTTTGCTGGTTGAATAAGTTAGCCTGTACAATGTACTTCCGCTGTTCTTCGGATACAGTGGGTTTTACCGCCATCGCACGGTACTCTTTTACTTTTTGTTCAAAGATAACCTTTTGAGCTTCATCTTTTTTTGCTTTAAACTGATTCTGGAAGAAAATTAAATCCTGCCTCAACTCAACAAGCCTTTTATAACTGTTGTTAAAACCACCGGTTATAAAATCAAATTTAGAAAGCGACAACACAGATTTATTTTTTTTAAAATAAACGGGCTGAATGGGATAGTCCACTAAATCGGAAAAATAAATTGCGGTACTTTCATCCTTGAGTTTAAATTCAATCTTGTCATCCAATACTTTTATATCCGTGGGGTACTCAGTCAAATCGGTTTTTCGATCAAAAATTTCAATTTTTTCCTTGAGAATATTGGCAATGCCATCCTTCACCTGTTGAGGATCCTGAGCGGATTGGGCTGAGTTACTATTGTCAGCAATTCCACCCCTGGGACGTCCGGATTGTGCAAATGAAGTAAACATGAAAGATGAAAGAATAACTAATATCACCAATCGGATTGTTTTCATAAAAATATCTGTTTAATGTTAAATAAAATTACAAATCAAAAAACGGCATCGCCTCTCATTAGAAAATCAATCTATGAAGCTTTATGCCGTCCAGCAAAATCGGTTTTGAAAAGAAGTTTTTTCATAAAGAATAATTAATTTACTCAGACAACTTCTGTTTCTCACAATCACATTTCTATTACCTTCAGCGGGAGTGAAATAAACTGATTCACAGACTTTTATTTTCTCCTGAATTCAGAATGACATCACTCCTCAAATTAAGCCATCTAAAATATAAAATTATTTCAATAGAAAAGACAAATATTTTTAAATCCTTTCAATTTTCGATTGTTCCGATCCAAACTCAAAAGAGGAAGCTTATAATAAATTTTCTGAAATCATTAAAACTTCAAAAACGCAAGATTATCAATTCCACGAACAAAATTCTCATCAAAGGTATTCTAATTTTCATCTCTCTCACTTACAGAGCTTAAGGATTTATTCCCCGATATTGCAAAGAGGAGAGGAAACGCAGGTTCATTTCGGCCGGTTGACTTTATTAAAGGTTTTGTGCATTGAGATAAGCAATTCCTGAGGAGTCCACGAGGGGACCACCATTCTCCGAACAGTTTGCAATGGTAAGGTTGAATCGCGCTGAGTTGAAAGTGAAAACGAAAGCTTAAAATACTTGCTCAATTCCCCGGCACTGCTGTGATTGAAAATCCCATAGGGATAAGCCCAATACTCAACAGGACCGTTCAGAATTTTCTCCAGCTTTTTTTTGGGATCAGCCACCTCCTTCTGCCAATCATCCTCATTTTTATATTTGGTCACCATCACATGATCCCAGCTGTGGAGCCCTATGCAATGCCCGGCTTTTGACAACTGGGCTATCTGTTCAGTGGTCATGTAATTTTTCTTATTGTAAGTGATGGTCATGATAAAGAAAACACCCCGAAAGCCATATTTTTCCATCACAGGAGCAGCAATTCTGAAATGTTCGGCTCTTGAATCATCAAAAGTGATCATCACAGGTTTTTCCGGCAAAGGCTTGTTGTAAACCAGGTAATCATACAGTTGTGAAGGCATAACAGAGTGATAACCGCTGTCAGCCAATATTTTCATATCAGCCTCAAATGTTTCAGGGGTAACCTCGTAAGCGCTTTTCCGATCAAGACCAATCCGATGGAAACACAAAATCGGCACTTCCGTTTTTGCACATACCTGAGCCGTCGAATTGGGAACCTGATTGATTGCAATACTGTCTTTTACTACTGCGGCATTGGCTTTCGCAACAGAATTTTCAGTTTTTTTGTGCTGCCCGGCAGGGTTACATCCTGTTACCAGTGTTATCAGTAACAGTTCATTGAAGAGCCTAAATATTCTATTCATTTTTAATTATGATCATATGGTACAATTATTGAATTCTTATTTGAATTCCTGACAATAATACAGAAAAATTCAGCCATGTGTGATCGGAACAAAGAAGTTTAATCCGAGAAAAAACGCAAAATGTAAAATTCATTTGGTAAGCACTTCAACCCTTCGGATCCGGATCAGATTCTAACCGTAATTCCGACGTACCATCTCCGGGGTTTGTGTATGGTTTCTGTATGGTTTGTGTAAGGTTCCTGTATCAAAGCATACAGAAAGATTACAGGAACATTACACAAACATTACACAAACCCCGGAGATGGTCCCTCTGAACCGGGGTTCTGATCATTCTCCTTTCTTATCAATTTAATTCCGGACCCAGACACTGCCCGCGCTTTGATTCAAAAAACCAGCGGTTTTCTGGGAATCCGTGTAAATTTTTGTAACTTTCCGTATATAAAAAAAGGAAGGAGGTATCTCATGATAGCAAAAGACCTTTCATTCGGAAGCATCAACATAGATGATAAGACTTACGTAAAAGACGTGGTAATAGACAATGGTTCGGTTATAAAAAGGGATAAGGAAGCCTCGAAAAAATATGCCGACCGATACGGCCATACTCCATTATCACCGGAAGAAAATATTCCCTGGAACTGCAGGCGCCTGATTATCGGGACAGGATTAAGTTCGGCTCTTCCCGTCATGGAAGAGGTGCGTGATATCGCTATTCAGAAGGGAGTGGAACTGAGGATGATGAGTACCCCAGAGGCAATAAAACATGTCAACGATCCGGATACCAACTTGGTGCTTCATTTAACCTGCTGAAAAGATATATCACGGACTTTCGATTTTATTATGGTATTGACTCCCGTCAAAGTTGAATCCTATTCAGGGTACAAAGCCGATGAGTACCCTAAATACTTTTATTGGAATTCCACAAGATACGAAATACAAGAAATCACAGACCGCTGGTATCAATCAGAGCCCAATCCTGAATGGTCGGTTTCGGATTATTTCAGGATTGTGGCCATGGATGGAACACAATACCTCCTCAAGCATGATCTTGAAAAAGATGAGTGGTTTTTGTGTCTTTAAAGTGTTTTCATTTTGAGAGGTCGCTGATTTTCTTTGCCAGCGTATCGATCTCGCGAATTTCACCCAAAAGAGTAATATCAATATCGAAGTTTCTGATTTCACCCGGTTCAATATATTGAATGTGTTTTTTATTTTCAGGATCCAAACGCCCTCCTACGAAACAATTGCACGGTTCTATCCCCATAACATATTCGCCTTCGCCCATCTGACGCCATTGAGTGAAATTGAAAAGCTGATTTTTATTAAAGCTCAGGGCTACTCCGATTTCCAGCTTCTTGTTGACTAATGCCACACTTGTCTGTCCGTTTTTATCCGAAGCAAGGTCATGATAAAAAACCTGCTCTGCAAAACCGGGAGTAGGTTGCTGGCTGTGATTGTAAGAGTCCATGCCTTTTGCCGCCGCCTGATCTTTAGGCATAAGTTTCCGGGTTGAAGTCAAAAGTACGGTATCCTTGTCAAGCAAGGGATATCCCATGTTAAAGTGGAATAGAAGCATAAGGGGTTCACTGTTGAATCCCAAATTCTCAACTGTGTTTTGAAGGGTTATTTTATTCTCTCCATACTTACAGATAATCTTTCTTCCAAGTCTCAGATTTTCTCCGAAGACTCTGGCTTCACGCATTTTCCCGCTGATGGTTAAAACCGGGACATCGTTAATCCATTCGGTAGAAGCGCATACCTCCTCAGCCGGAGTGTTTGACATCCTTCCGTGCAATCCGAAAGATTCCCCGTTTTCTTCACAAGGGCCTCCCACATTTCTCAATCCGCAAGTGGTTAAAAAACCGGAATGGAAGCTACGCAAAAAGCCAATACCATTCTGATCGTAATATTGAGGAGCTACAATGCTTGGTTTACCAATATAACTGCAATTAATTCCCTTAAACGACAATCCGGCAATATCAAGACATCGGTCAGCGAGCACGGTGAATATAAGCCCCGATCCGTTATTGATATCGAAGGCTTTTACTCCATCTGCTTTTCCACCAACAAGGGTATATTCCTTAATTCCGAATAACTGGCTGAAGTCCCCGACATACCGGAGCATCTGCCTTTTGTTTAAACCAGTTTTAGCCATAATTTAGTTTCTTATTTTATTTAATTCCTAATGTTATTATCTCGTGAGGTTTCAATTTAATTCTGATTGAAGATCCCTTAATTTCAGGCGCCGGAGCATTTTTAAGAGGATATTCAATCAAATTCAGTCTATTGGCTGTTTTAACCGCCATGGGAAGAGTAACAGTGGTTGTCGTTTCCTTACCCTCAGTTTCCAATAGCCGGATAACAAGTTCTTCCTTTTCCTCCGATTGTTTTATGCCGGAAAGCACCACATTTCCGGAAGAAACCGAAATAAATGATTCCTCCTCGGGGCGGGTTGCATGATCCTCGACCAGGGCCAAAGAAGGAGGCTCTGCAGCATAAACGGGAACATTAAAATCATCTCCCTCTGTCCAGACGCCGTTCTTCCAATCCCCTTCATGCGGAAAAAGGGAATAACTGATATTGAATTTCCCAAGATTGGGATAAATATCCGGATCGCCGGATGATCTCATCAATGTAAGCCTCAAATCACCGTTATGCATGGAATGTCCGTATTTTGACCTGTTCAGCAAGGCAATACCGTCTTTGCCATCTGTTACATCAACCCATTTTTGAGTCGGGACTTCCTGTCCATCAATGATTTCAGGTTTGTTGCCATAAATTCCGGATTGTGATTTCTTCCAGGATGGAGCTTCTTTCCCATTGATTTTCCCGTCAACCGGCCTTTCAACTACATCGAAAGGGACCTGGCAATAAAACCGTGGTTGGTTAATAGCCAGCGGGAACAATGCTCTCAACATAGGTGAATCGGTGGAATCAGTACCTGTTTCAAGCCACTTCACTTCCATATCGTAATCAATTCGCGGATAGGAGCGATACAGGTAGGTACGTTCAATAAACTTGGAATTGCCCCATGCCAACACAGTTTCAACGCAAGCTCTTACAGGGCCGTTTTCCACAACATTTACACTCTTCACATCGGCGACATCTTCTTCTTTTACTATTTTATTGATTGTCCAGGCTTTCATGCCACCTTTTTTATCTTCGAGGTAAACCTTTAGCTTATTAAGCTGACCACCTTCTCTCACATATTCTTTATTGGAGCGCTTGTCGAAAAGACTGATGATTCCGCCAGTCTTCATATCAAATTTAACCCTAAAAAAATCAGTTTCAAAAGTGTTGTTTTTGAATGGGATCGCTTTATTGTCCTCTCCAGGTTTGTTCATGTCCACGTAAAAGGTTCTGTAGCCACAGGCCGGCATATTATCGACTATAAACTCCACTTTTGAAGTATATCCGGGAGGAGTTGATTTTCCCCAGACAACCTGAGCGGGATAAGTCTTGCCTGAGCCATCGCGCACCAGTACAGAGGAAACAGGACCCTGTCCTTTATCTATCGGGACGACTTTATTAGAGCCATAGAAGTTATTCCAACCTGATATTTTTGCAGTAGCAGGTTTTTCGTTGGTAAAAACAGTTGCTGCAACAATTGCTTTACGTTCCTTTGGCTGAAGATTGTAGGCTACTACAGGTTGTCCCTTGTCTTTTTGGAATTTTACTTCATCGGCCATCTTACGGAATGCATTGTTGCGCAGTTCAGTCGTTTTGCGAAGCGCCTCAACATACCGGGCAATATTTTCCTTATTGGATTCGTTGATGGCTGAACCGGGCAATATATCATGAAATTGATTGAAAGTAAGCGTTTCCCAGATATCTTTCAGTTCTTTTGACGGATACTTATCTCCTCGCAGCCACCGGAGGGTATTGAAGAATTCACTGCCATAAAGCATATTCTCACAATTCCGGTTTCCTTCCTTGATATCAGCCACATTGGTATAACAACCTTCGAAAATATACTGCATTTCACTGCGGTGGGTTGGCCGTCCCTCCATCTCTTTGGATGCTCTCTGGAAGAAATTACCCGCTGTGGTGAATTTTACGGCCGGGAACCCGGGTGTTTTATCAAGCTGGTGCACCATTTCTATGTTTGCACGGGTTGGGCCTCCGCCATGATCCCCTACTCCGGTAATTTGAAGTATTCTGTGTTTGTCTGGCGAGAATTTACCAATATCATTTTTAATTTCCGGATTAATCGAACCATTGTAGGTATCGTTGGCATAACACAGAACTCTGGAGGAATCCGGGGCTACCCACCAGAATGTGCCAAGATATGGTTTACAACGATGAAAATAAAAATAGTCACAACCTGCCAGTTTAAGAATCTGAGGCATTTGCGAAATATGTCCAAAATTATCGGGTAACCAGCCTATTTTTGCCATTCGGCCAAACCGGTTTTGGAAATACCGCTGTCCCAAAAGAAATGACCGGGAGATCGCTTCCCCGGAGGAAAGGTTTTCATCGCCTTCCGTCCACATACCTCCAACCGGCTCAAGACGCCCCTCTTTCACATATTTTTTGACCAGATCAAATAAAGGAGGATCCACCTTTTCCACAAAATTATACACGGCAGCCTGGCTTTGTACCATGGTATAATCCGGAAATTCTTTCATAAAGGCTACAGCCTGCCGAAGATTGTCATTGCACATCTGCATGGTCTCCGAATAGGTCCAGAGCCAGTTCATATCCATATGAGCATGGCCCACAACCTGGATGGTATCTTTGGAAGCTAAGGGCTTTACCTGCCCGAAAGACTTAATCACGAAGCCGGGGATAGCACACAAAGTGATTAAAATCACACAAACATTTGTGATCGTTGATTTATTAGCAAGTTGAATTTTCATCGAAATATTCTTTAATGTTCCGTTAAATTCATGGAACTGTTTTTCTTCAGAGACTTATGAAAAGATTTGAGTAAATGAATTCCTCCGTAATGATGCGAATTCTGATACATTGTCCTTCTTTGCGAGCTATCTACCCTGAATAGTATTACACTATACTTCCAAAGTTTACCGACAGACAGTTTGGTGTACAGATAAGATTGATTCGTTATCTGAATTGAAATAAAAGAATTCCGGACAACCGGCCAAAAAACATTTCGACCTCTTTTCCCATCTGTTATAGTCGGTTAAATACAAACAGGTCAGTTTGCTCTTGTCAGAAATTAAAAGACCGAATACAATAGTACAAAAATTAAAGAACAAGCTGAACTTTTTGTTAATATTTTTAGTCAAGAACTCCATGTTTAATGCATTCTTTCTGGTAATTAATTCCTAACTTCAACACAATATTTAAGGTTTTCTTTCACTAGTGTCTACTAAAAATTAAAGCTAAGTTGAAAGCCGACGTCATTACATATTTCAGGTCCTTCGTCGACCGGTCTTTCGAACAGTTCTCTGATAGGCGTTCTGTCAATGAGAGAGCCTCGCAA
>Ga0183095_10619_pt2 | contig 61262 bp, 61 predicted proteins | sample BioMet4_FD_130346 | JGI IMG/M metagenome (GOLD analysis project Ga0183095, IMG submission 130346) | Microbial communities from bioreactor (seeded with sewage sludge) at LBNL, California, USA - Biofuel metagenome 4 (v2) (version 3) | ecosystem: Engineered > Bioreactor > Anaerobic > Unclassified ... | reverse complement strand
CGCCCTTCGGACCTCCGAAGTTGCCCTGCTGGCCATTGCCGCCCAGCTGCTGAGGGCCGCCGAAACCGCCGCGCTGACCGCTGCCTCCCTGCTGGCCGTTCCCGTTCATCTGCTGAGGACCGCCCTGCGGACCGCCGAAATTGCTCTGCTGGCCATTGCCGCCCATCTGCTGAGGGCCGCCCTGAGGACCACCGAAATTGCCCTGCTGACCGTTCCCGTTCATCTGCTGAGGACCGCCCTGCGGACCGCCGAAATTGCCCTGCTGCTGATTGTTCTGACTGCCGTTCTGATTATTATTGCTGTTCTGGCTGCTGCTGTTCTGTTCGTCTGACATGGGGTTGTGCCTTTCCGTGCGCTGGTTTTCAGCGCAATCTGAACCTGTTACAGTTCTGATTGTAAGTCCAGATCCGCAATCGTCAACGGTTATAAATAACTGTTCAGTTATTGTTCGGGTGATGTTCACCGGAAGTTCATTTATTGGCTGTTTTCCGCTTCCTTTCCACAGCGGCTGTTTCTTGCTGCCGGAACAAAAAGACGAAGGCATCTCTGCCTCCGTCTTTCGATTCAATTTTTGCTGCAGCTGTTTTACTTCTTGACGGAATACTTGCGGATATCGAGGGCGACGGCGATGATGATGACCAGGCCCTGCACGATGTACTGATAGGAGGTGTCGATGCCGAGGAACTGCATGCAGGTCTTCAGAAGCTCGAAGACCAGAACGCCCAGCAGGACGCCCGGAACGGTACCGATACCGCCGGTGGTGGAGACACCGCCGATGGTTGCGGCAGCGATGGCTTCCAGCTCATAGCCCAGACCCAGGTTGACGGATGCGCCGCCGGCTTTGGCCGCCAGCAGGAATCCCGCGAAGCCGTACATGATGCCGGCGTTCGTGTAGATGCGGAGCAGCATCTTGGTGACATTGATGCCGGAGACTTCCGCCGCCGCCGGGTTGCCGCCGATGGCGTACATGTATTTGCCATACCGGGTGTGATTGTACATGAAGTACCAGATCAGGCCCATGGCCAGAGCGATGAAGAACAGATAGCGTATACCGAATATACTGCCGGATGACACCGCCGTATAGTCTTCACGCAGACCGCCGATCGGGGTCGCTCCGGAATAGACGAGGTTGATGCCGTAGACGATGGTCTGCATGCCCAGCGTGCCCAAGAACGGCGGCACGTTCAGATAGGTTGCCACACAGCCGTTGGCGAAACCGAATACCGCGGTCATCGCCAGGATGATGACGAAGACGACGATGAGCGGCAGCTGCGGCAGGCCTGCCGTCAGGGCGAAGCGGTCCGAGTAGTCCGCACGCTGCAGCATGGTTGCCGCAACGACGCCGCCCAGACCGACCATACGGCCGGCGCTCAGGTCCGTGCCTCTGGTGATCAGGCATCCGGAGACACCCAGCGCGATGATGAAGCGCGGCGCGACGTTGGCTGCGATGTTCATCAGGTTCTTGCTGGCAAAGAATCCTGCCTTCGTGAATCCGACGTACAGTGTCAGGATGACCAGGAAAATGACGATTGCGTTGTTACTGATGAAGCTCTTCAGCTTTTTGGAATCCATAGTTGTTTTCTCCTATCCCCGTTACATGTACTGCGCCGCAAGCGCCATGATCTTTTCCTGCGTTGCGTCCTTGCCTTCGACGAAGCCGCTGACCTTGCCTTCGCACATGACCATGATGCGGTCGCTCATGCCGATCAGTTCCGGCATTTCCGACGAGATCATGATGATGGATTTCCCCTGCTTCGCCAGGTCGGCGATGATCGTGTAGATTTCATACTTCGCGCCGACGTCGATGCCTCTGGTCGGCTCGTCCAGAATCAGCACATCCGGGTTGTTGGCCAGCCATCTGGCGATGATGACCTTCTGCTGGTTGCCGCCGGACAGACTCTGAATCTGGGTCTTGTGGCTCGGGGTCTTGATGCTCATCTTCTCGATGTTGTCATCGACGACTTTCTCCAGTGCCTTGTCGTCAATGACCAGACCGTTCTTGATATAGTGGTCCAGGGAAGCGACGCCGACGTTGTCCGAGATGGACAGAACGCCGAAGATGCCGGTTGCACGGCGGTCTTCCGTCAGCAGGGCGATGGACTTCTGGATGGCGTCGCGCGGACGCTCGATGTGAAGCTCCTCTCCCTTGTAGGTGACCTTGCCGCTGACGACGTGGCGGATGCCGAAGATGGATTCCATCAGCTCCGTACGCTGCGCGCCGACCAGGCCGCCGACGCCCAGGATCTCTCCCTTTCTCAGCTCAAATGAAACATTCTTGAAGGACTTCGGATTGATGGACGTGAAGTCTTCGACCTTCAGCACGACATCTCCCGGAACGTTCTCGCGCTTCGGGAAGCGGTTTGTCATCTCACGGCCGACCATCTTCTGGATGATTATGTCCGTGGTCAGATCCTTGGCCTCATAGGTGCCGACATAGGTGCCGTCACGCATGATCGTGACTTCATCGGAGATCTTCAGGATCTCCTCCATCTTATGAGAGATATAGATAATCGATACGCCGTTTGCCTTCAGCTTGTTGATGATCACGAACAGGTCGGCGACTTCATTCTCAGTCAGAGATGAGGTCGGCTCGTCCATGATGACAAGCTTGGCGTTGACGGAAACCGCGCGGGCGATTTCCACCGACTGCATCTGGGACACGGACAGCGTGCTCAGCTTGGCCTTGGCATCGAACGGAAGGTTGACTTCCTTCAGGAGCTTATCGGTATCGTCATACATCTTCTTGTGATCAATAACCGTCAGCGGTCCGGCCTTCTTGGTCGGATAGCGGCCACAGAAGATATTCTCGGCAATGCTGCGGTCCATGATCGGAGCCTGTTCCTGCTGCACCATCGCGATGCCGCGCATCAGCGCGTCATGCGGGTTCTGAATGTGAACTTCCTCCCCGTTGAAGATGACCGTGCCTTCATCTCTCTGGTAGATGCCGAACAGGCACTTCATCAGCGTGGACTTGCCGGCGCCGTTCTCACCCATCAGAGCATGCACGGTTCCCGGCTTCACGTTCAGCTGGACATGATCCAGCGCCTTGACGCCAGGGAAGCTCTTACATATATCTTTCATCTGAAGAATATACTCTTCACTCATGGCTCTTCTCCCTAGTAATACTTATGAAATCAAGTGTGCGCAGGGCGCACACTTGATTTGTTTTGCCTTTGACGATTTCTCTTACTTGTTGTAAGTGTCGATGTTGTCCGAGGTGACCTTGATATAGTCAACCCAGTAGAACTGATCGAGCTTCTCGCCGTTGACTGCCATGATGGCAGCATCAGCAGCCTTGTGGGACTGCGAGACGTGGTCGTTATAAACGGTACCAGTCATCTTGCCGGCCTTGATCAGAGAAATTGCATCCGCCAGAGCATCGACGCCGACCAGATAGATATCCTTGCCGACGGTTCTGCCAGCAGCTTCGATAGCCTGAGCTGCGCCCAGAGCCATAGCATCGTTGTTGCAGAAGACGCACTCAATCTTGTCGCCGTACTGGGACAGATCGTTTGCTACGATTTCCTGGCCCTTAGCCTGATCCCAGTCGCCGCGCTGCATGTCGAGCTGTTCGACATCCAGACCGGACTTCTCTTTGTACTGGGAGATGGAGAATTCGGTACGGTACTGAGCATCAACGTTCTCAGGATCGCCCTGAACCATGACATACTGGAGCTTGCCGTCGCCGTTCAGATCGCCCTTGTTCGGAAGGTCAGCAACGATTTCGCCCTGGAACTTGCCGGACTGACGAGCATCAGCGCCGACATAGGTGTACTTGCCGCCGTATGTAGCATCATCCTTGTACTTGTTCATATCGTCATCGGAAGGCTGACGGTTGATGAATACGCACGGGATATTGGCTTCCTTGCACTTGTCCATGACAGTTGCAGCGGAAGTGGACTGAACGAGGTTGATGATCAGGACATCATAGCCCTGCTGGATGAAGTTGTCGATCTGGTTGGTCTGCTCAGCCTGGTCGCCCTTGCCATCCTGAATGTCTACCTGATACGTGTTGCCATCGGTCTGCTCGCCGAAGTACTTCTGCAGTTCGGTACGATACAGAGTCATGAAGTTGTCGTCAAACTTGTAGATGGAGACGCCGACCTTGACGGTCTTTCCGCTAGCGGCAGCAGCTGCTTCAGTAGCGGCAGCGGCTTCGGTAGCAGCGGCGGTAGCAGCGGTGCTGGCAGAGCTGCAGCCGACAAGGGACAGCAGCATCGCACCGGATGCCAGTGTTGCAAGAAGCTTTTTCATTATTCTTTCTCCTCCGTATACCTTTTGTATGTATACGCTTACATTCTAACGACGTTCACAGCCTCTGTCAATTCATAGTTGCCGCAAATTCCGCGTCTGGTTTTCTGCCATTATTTTTCTTCCAGTACAGCCCGGAATCCCGCACTGCAAAAGGAAAAAAAACCTGCCAGCTTCCATGCATACAGACTGCCGGCGGGATTGTTTTCTCTGCTATTCAAAACGGTTTATCTGTGCTTGACTTTTCCGGCGTTCTGCTGCTCGATCCTGATCAGCTGATGCACCTTGACGGCGACGATGACGGCGAAGGCGGCGATCATCAGGAAGAAATACCCGGTGTACTCCTTTGAGGTCCCGAACATCAGGGCCACCACCATGAAGGCGAAGAACTGCCACTTGATGTGGTTGCTGACCGCCTCGCGGTCCTCATCCAGGCGGACATCCTTCCAGGCCTGCTTGAACGGCGCTTTGAGATAAATGTAATTGGCGCCGTACTTGGTTGCGAAGTACAGGCATACGATGATGGCCAGCATCACGGGGATGCTGATCCACCAGTTGGCAATGCCGTCCATGGCCTGGAACAGGGCGAAGGCGCCCAGTCCGTACAGCACGCAGCACAGGCCGAAATAGACCATCAGATCCAGTTCGCTGATGTAGCGCTTCTCATGAGTGCTGCACTTGGGGCAGATGACGGTGCCTGGCTTAAACTGTTCAAAGCGCGCCGCGACTTCCTTGTCGAGACTGCGGCCGCAGGTGCTGCAGGTGATCTTCCATCTGTTCATAGTCCCCATTATACGGCAAAAGAAAACAGGGAACCACAAGGATTCCCTGTTCTTTGTCCTGTTCCGGAAACGGCTTACGCCTTGTCCTTGGAGCCGAAGGCTTCAATCATTTCCTCGACCTGCTTGGTGATTGCATCGCAGCCCGGCTTCAGTTCCTTGCGCGGGTCATAGCCCTTGCCGATCTGATCCTTGCCGGCTTCGATGTACTCACGGGTCGCCTTGGCGAACACCAGCTGCAGCTCGGTGTTGACGTTGACCTTGGAAACGCCCAGGGTGATGGCCTTGTGGACCTGCTCAAACGGAATGCCGCTGCCGCCGTGCAGAACCAGCGGTTTGCCGTTGACAGCCTTCTGGATCTCGCCCAGACGGTCAAAGTTCAGGCCGGCCCAGTTTGCCGGATAAATGCCGTGGATGTTGCCGATGCCGGCCGCCAGGAAATCGACGCCCAGAGCTGCGATCGTTGCGCACTCTTTCGGATCCGCAAGTTCGCCGGCCGAGGTGACGCCATCTTCGGTGCCGCCGATGCCGCCGACTTCGCACTCAATGGACATGCCATGCTGATGCGCGAGGGCGATGAGCTCCTTGGACTTCTCCAGGTTCTCTTCGAAGCTGTAGTGGGAGCCGTCGAACATGACGGAAGTGAATCCTGCTTCGATGCAGGCCTTCGTTCCCTCATAGGTGCCGTGGTCCAGATGCAGAGCCACCGGAACGGTGATGCCCATCGCATCGTGGATGTTGCGGACCATTTCCGCAACGGTCTTGAAACCGCACATGTACTTGCCGGCGCCTTCCGAGACACCGAGCATGACCGGAGCGTTCATAGCCTGCGCGCCGGCGAGGACTGCCTTGGTCCATTCGAGGTTGTTGATGTTGAAGGCGCCTACCGCGTAGTGGCCTTCATGAGCCTTATTGATCATTTCTGTAGCAGATACCAGTGCCATATGATTGTAGCCTCCTATTTACACTGCTATTCTATTCCATTTCCGCCCTGATGGAAAGCGGAAACAGGCTTGCGCCCGCGAAAAAGAGGCCTTGCGGCCTCTGCTTTCTCATTCAGGAATAATCGTCCTCGTCCTTGGGGATGTCGATGCCGTCATCTTCCTCGGTTTCGGTCTCATCGTCATCGCCGTCGAGCGCGAGCTCGTCCGTGCTGATGTGGACCTCCTCGAACTTGCGGCGGCTGCGCAGATCCCATTTGTTGCCCTTCAGGGAGGCGAAGCGGTTGTCGAGCATCAGTTCCGAATAAAACTGCGATTTCTTGCGGGCCTGCAGCTCCGCCGGAATTTTCATCATCCGGCAGACCTCTTCCCAGAGCCGCGGAAACTCAATTTCCTTTTTGCGTTTGCACATGCAGTTGTAGGCTGCGTCTGTCATGGTAAGGATATTGGTCATAGCATCCTCTCTTCAAATTCCCTCCGCGCGGCTGGCCGGCGGGCGGTATATCTCAATGTCGTAGATATTAAATCATATTGATTTGCATTGTCAATACTGTTTTTTATGCGGCGGAATCATCCTTCACGCCGCTCAGCTCCCAGACGATCCGCCGGGTGCTGACCGGCTGGCCGTCCGCCAGAATCTGATATTCCACCATCCACAGGTCTTCGCTGTGATAGCAGTCGCTCATGTAGGTGTCAATTTCCATTTCCCCGCAGGAGGTCTGCACCCGCGAGCGGCCGGTCTCGTTCAGCCGCAGATGGATCTCGCTGCGGGTCTCGCCGTTTCCCCGGCGCTGCAGGATCACCTCGCCGCCGCTGCGGAATGTGATCTGCTGGGCGGATTCCGGATGGTCCTTCTCGCGGTAGAACAGCGTGTCCAGATTCAGAAACGCCTTGCCGTCGGCAAGGATGGTCGCTTCCTTCGTGTCCAGATCGTACTGGGTGGCCCTGACTTTGATCTCCATGTCTTTTCCCTTAGCATTATAAACACGAACCCCTGCTTGTCAACGGATCTTTCTGCACATTCCCGGACGCTGGTGACGCTTCCCGGATTCTGTATACCGGGCGCAGAAAAAAGGGAGCGTTCCCGCTCCCTGTGCCTACTGCATCTTCGGATAGAAGACCTTGTTGTCGCTGCGGCTTTCGCCGTGGGTCAGGCTCTTGACGATGACCGAGGCGTTGGACAGCTCGCGGATCTTGCCGCTGTCGGTCAGAATCCAGATGGCCTCCTCGCCCAGTCCCTTGTAGGGGGTGTAGGGGTTCTGATGCACGTCATCCGTGCAGAAGTAATAGCGCGGATCCCAGCCGTTCTCCTTCAGCTTTCTCCTGATCTGCCGCTCGCTCTGCGGATCCCGGTCCTGGTACTCGAACAGGCGCCGGTCCAGCAGTCTTCCGGCCAGATCCGCCGCCACCGGATCGCTGCCGTTCTTGAGGCAGGCGAAGCCGTACCCGCAGGCGTTCTCATCAAGCGGGAAGTACTCCTCCAGGCTCAGGCTGCGGTGCTCCGTCAGCGGTTCGAACAGCGGCACGATGCCCGGTTCGTGATGCAGCTTCTGGTCGCGGATGCGCAGGAACAGGCTGCTCAGCATGCATTCATAGGAACGCGCCACCGGGTGGTAGTAGACCTGCCAGTACATGTGGTAGCGGGCCATGATGTAATTCTCGACGGCCTGCACGCCGGACTGCTTGACGACGATCTTGCCGTCGGCGACGCGCATGGTCCGGAGGATGCGCTCCAGGTCAAATTCTCCGTACTTGGTGCCCGTGAAGTAGGCGTCCCGCAGCAGGTAGTCCATGCGGTCGGCATCGAGCTGGCCGCTGATCAGCTGCGTCAGCAGCGGATTGGCGGACTGATGGCGGATGACGTCCGCCACCTCTTTGGCCAGGCCGCGGCGGCAGCGGTTCAGCAGACCGGACAGCTGCGGGTCCTCTTCAATGATGCGGCAGCTGTATTCCTCATGGCTGAGCGCGGACACCGGCTCGAAGGCATGCGAATACGGGCCGTGGCCGATGTCATGCAGAAGCCCTGCCAGCATGACGGTGACCTTTTCCTTTTCATTCAGGGCATGCGCGATGTCCGGCACTTCGCTGACCATGCGGCGGACCACTTCATAGACGCCCAGGGAATGCGAGAAGCGCGAATGCTCGGCGGTATGGTAGACCATGTACGCTCCGCCCAGCTGGCGGATGCGGCGCAGGCGCTGGAACCACTGCGAGTTGATGCAGTCCCAGACAATCTGGTAATCGACATGGATATAGCCGTGGACAGGATCCCGCAGAACCTTGGTCTCCGCGGTGCGGACAAATCCGGACATGGTCACTCCTCCTCCAGCAGCACGACGGCCTGGGCCAGCACGCCCTCGCCGCGGCCGACGAATCCGAGGCCTTCGCCCCGGGTCGCCTTGACGCTGATCTTCGCAACTTCGCAGTTCAGCGCGTTCGCGATATTCCGGCGCATCGTCTCGATGTACGGCGCCATCTTCGGCTTCTCAATCAGGATCAGGCTGTCGACGTTGCCGATCCGGTAGCCGGCGGCATGCATCATATCCGCCACCCGGGCCAGGATCATCATCGAGTCCGCGCCTTCCCATTCCGGATCGGTATCGGGGAAATGACGGCCGAGGTCGCCCAGGGCCAGCGCGCCCAGCACCGCCTCGGCGACGGCATGGGCCAGGGCGTCCGCATCGCTGTGTCCGAGCAGACCCTTTTCATAGGGGATCTCAACGCCGCCGAGAACGAGCCTGCGCCCGCTCACCATGCGGTGGATGTCACTCGACTGTCCGATTCTCATGATATGTGCCTCCGCTGCTGTGCATTCATTTTAGCATGCTTCCTGCATGGCCATCAAAAAAGCCGGTAATTTCCGGCTTACTGGTTGTATTCGCCGGCTTCTTCCTTCTGCAGCCAGCGGGAGGCGAAATAGTAGGAGGCCGTGAAAGCCGCCGCCAGGATCCAGGTGCCGCTGTAGCCCCAGCCGATCACGCTGATGTCGTGGATCTTCGGCATGACCGCGGCCAGATAGATCTGGCGGATGATGACAAAGGCCATGACCGACGTCACCATCGGCACGGCACTGCGGCCGCTGGCGCGCAGGGCGCCGGAATAGTTCTGGTGCAGGCTCAGAAACAGATAGAACGGGCACATGATGCGGATCATCGTCACTCCGGCCTGAATGACGCCGGGATCCTGCGAGAAGAAGCCGATGCAGGCGGCGGCGTTGAGATAGACCGCCAGGCCGGCGATCAGCACCGTGCCGATGGACATGACGTTGGCCGCCCGCACGCCCTTCTTCACGCGGTCGAATTTGCGGGCTCCCAGATTCTGGCCGGTGAAGGTCGTGCAGGCCAGCGCGAAGCTGTTGACCGGCAGGCCGAGGAAGTTGTCGTATTTGTTGGCCGAGGAGAAGCCGGCGATCGCCGCCGCGCCGAAATCGTTCACGTAGGCCTGGACGATGACGTTGGAGAAAGAGACGATCATGCCCTGCAGGCCGGAGGGCACGCCGATGCGGATGATCTCAAACAGGATGTCCCTGTCCATGTGCAGGCGGTGCAGATCAACCCGGTATTCCCGCTTCGTCCGGCACAGCTCCGTTATGACCATGACCGCCGAGATGGCCTCGGAGATGATGGTCGCGTAGGCGACGCCGGGCACGCCCCAGCCGAACACGCGCACGAAGGTCAGATCGAGGACGACGTTCAGCAGCGAGGTGACGCCGAGGAAATACAGCGGGTGGCGGGAATCGCCGACCGCCTGCAGGACGCCGGTGCCGGCGTTGTAGATGGTCACGAAGACATTGCCCGCGAAGTAGATGGACAGATACTGGTCCGCCTGCGGAAAGACATCCGCCGGCACGCCGATCCAGTGCAGGATCAGGGAGGACATCAGCATCCCGAACACGGACATGCCGATGCCGAACCATAAGGAGAAAGCCAGGAAGGTATGGATGGCCGCGGACATCTCGGGGATGCGGCGGGCGCCGAAATAGCGCGAGACGACGACGCCGGCACCGACCGCCAGACCCATGAAGAACGCAATCAGCAGGTTGATGACCGGCGTCGAGGCGCCGACCGCGGCCAGCGCGGTGCTGCCGACATAGTTGCCGACGACCACGGAATCGATGGTATTGTACATGAGCTGGAACAGATTGCCGAGCAGCAGCGGAATCGAGAAATAGAGGATCTGGCGGTAGATCCCGCCGGAGGTCATCAGTCCCTTTTCCCTGTCTTCTGTCCGCGTTTGCATACTGGTAATTTTACTACGGGCGTCCTGATTGTAAAGTTGAACGGAACGGCCGGAACCAATCGGCTATAATGTGACTATGGAACTGCCGGAATATGTGCTGGAGCTGATCCGGGAACTGAATGCCGCCGGATACCGCGCCTATGCGGTCGGCGGCTGCGTGCGCAGCGCCCTGCTGCAGCGGCCTGTGCACGACTACGATCTGAGCACGTCCGCGCGGCCGGAGCAGATGCGCGAAGTGTTTGCGCACCGCCGGGTCTTTGACACCGGCATCCGCCACGGCACTTTGACCGTGCGCAGCGCGCATCACAGCGTCGAGATCACGACCTTCCGCTGCGACAGCGGCTACCAGGACCACCGCCACCCCGACAGCGTGCGCTTTGCGGACAGCCTGAAAGAGGACTGCGCCCGCCGCGACTTCACAGTCAACGCCCTGTGCTGGCATCCCAAGGAAGGCCTGATCGACTACTTCGGCGGCCGTCAGGATCTGGACCAGCACATCCTGCGGGCGATCGGCGATCCCGCTCAGAGATTCCGTGAAGACGCCCTGCGCATCCTGCGGGCCGTCCGCTTCGCGGCCGAGCTGGACTTTGAACTGGAGCCGGCCACCCGGGCCGCCCTGTTCGCGCAGAAGGACACCCTGGCCTGGGTCTCCAGGGAGCGCATCCAGGAGGAATTTTCCAAAATCCTGCAGGCCCCGGATCCTTCAAAACCGATGCAGGAATACCTGCCCGTGCTGCAGGTCTTCCTGCCGGAACTGAGTGAGAAAGCCATGGCTTCCGCGGTGCCGTCCGTTTCCCGCAGCCGGCCGGTTCTTTCCATCCGGCTGGCCCTGCTGCTGCGGACGCTGGCGGATCCGCAGCAGGCGGAAGCCGTTCTGCGCCGGCTCAAATATCCCAACGCCGTATGCGCGGATGTGAAGCTGCTGCTGGAAAACGAAACCCTGCCGCTGGCCTCCCGCATGGATCTGCGCCGCCTGCTGCAGAAGACGGATGACCGGGCGGAGCTGCTGCTGGATTACGCCGCCGCCCTGCGCAGGGATCTTGACGTTCCCGCTCTCAAACAAGAGACGGAGGACGTCCGTGCGCGCGACTGCTGGTCGCTGCGCCAGCTGGCCGTCGACGGCCGCGACGCCCGGGCGGCGGGACTGCAGGGCGCGGAGATCGCCGCCGGCCTCGATGCCTGCCTGGATGCGGTCATCGAAGACCGCCTGCCCAACACCAAGGAAGCGCTGCTGGACAACCTGGTGCACATGCAAAAATGACGCCCGCATCTGCGGACGTCATTTTCTTTCTGCCGGTCGAAAACTCAGTAGTTGCCCTGGGCGATCATGGCCTTGATGACCTTGGTCATCGCGGCGATGTTGGCGCCGGCGACATAGTCGGTCGCCGGCAGATCGTAGTCCTTCAGGGCATCCATGCACTCCTGGTGGATGGCGATCATGATGTTGTGCAGCTTCTCGTCGACTTCTTCGAAGGTCCAGCTGTAGCGCATCGAATTCTGGCTCATCTCCAGTGCGGAAGTGGCGACGCCGCCGGCATTGGACGCCTTGCCCGGCGCGAAGAGAATGCCGTTCTTGTGGTAGAAGGCGATCGCCTCGTTGGAATCCGGCATGTTGGCGCCTTCACCGACCAGGAAGCATCCGCCCTTGGCCAGCGCCTTGGCTCTCTTCAGGTCGATCTCATTCTGCGTTGCGCAGGGCAGCGCGATGTCGCACTTGAGGCCGGCGTCATAGACCGAGCCCTCATGGTATTCGCCGTGCCCGGCCATCTTCGGATAATCCTTCAGACTGCCCCGGTTGACTTCCTTGATCTGCTTGACGACGGCCAGATCGAGCTTCTCATCGACGATGTAGCCGTGGGAATCGCTCATCGCGAAGACCTTCATGCCCGACTGCTTGGCCTTCTCGCAGGCATAGATGGCGACGTTTCCGGATCCGGAAATGATGACGCGCTTGCCCTTGGGCGACTTCTTCGCCGCCTTCAGCATCTCCAGCACGAAGTAGACCAGGCCGTAGCCGGTGGCTTCCGTGCGGGCCAGGCTGCCGCCGTAGACGACGCCCTTGCCGGTCAGCACGCCACGCTCCGCGCAGCCGCGGATCCGCCGGTACTGGCCGTACAGGTAGCCGATCTCACGGCCGCCGACGCCCATGTCGCCGGCCGGCACGTCGACATCCGGTCCGATGTGGCGGTACAGCTCGGTCATGAAGCTCTGGCAGAAGCGCATGACTTCGGCATCCGACTTGCCCTTCGGATCAAAGTCACTGCCGCCCTTGCCGCCGCCGATCGGCAGCGTCGTCAGGCTGTTCTTGAACACCTGCTCAAAGCCCAGAAACTTCAGAATGGAAAGATTGACGCTCGGATGGAAACGCAGGCCTCCCTTGTAGGGGCCTAACGCGCTGTTGAACTGCACGCGGTAGCCGCGGTTGACCACGGTCTTGCCCTGATCATTGGTCCAGGGAACCTTGAACTGGATGATGCGCTCCGGCTCGCACAGCCGCTCCAGGATGGCCATGTCCTCATACTCCGGATGACGGTCGAAAATCACGGCCGTGCTGCTCAGAACCTCTTCCAGCGCCTGGTTGAACTCGGGCTGGGATGCATCTTTGACCCGGTACTCCTCCAGAATCCTCGACACATACTTGTTCATGTTTCTCCTCCGTTTCCTCCAGTATACCATGCATGCACGTCAACGGTGCACGGAATCGTCAATTCTTTTCTGAAAGGCCAGCCGCGGCGCTCCGTCCGCCAGATGGACCAGGCCCGTGCAGACAAAGCCGTTTTTCGCCAGAAAGCGGCGCATGGAGCGGTTTTTCTCGTGCGTATCGGCGCGCAGGTCCGCCATGTTGTGACGGCGGGCGAGCTGTTCGGCTTCTTTCACAAAAAGCGCGGCGGCGCCGCGGCCCTTGGCATCCGGACGGACGGCGATGCGGTGGATGGTCACATAGGGGCGGTCGTTGAGCCAGGCGCCGTTTTCGATGACGGCGTAATTGGGATCGGGTTCCAGGCTCAGAAAGCAGGTGCCGGCGATGCGGCCGTCCTGCTCCAGCACATAGCTGCCGCCGGCGGCCATGTCCGCACGCAGATTGTCCAGGCCGGGATAGCCGTTGAGCCACTGCGGCACGCCCGCGTCTTCCAGATAGGCGCTGCCCTGGCGGTAGAGCGCCAGCACGGCCGGAATGTCCTGTTCCTCACATCTGCGGATGATTTCCATAGCTTTCATTATAGCCCCGCGGCCATGAAAAAAAGCGGTTACCCGCTTTTCAGAAGATCACAGCTTGAGGAATTTCTCGACGTCCATCACGAAGATGGTGGCGCCGCCGATCTGGACTTCGACCGGGAAGGACGCGTACCGGCCGATGTCGTAGCTGGCCGTGGACGGAACGATCTCCGTGCGCCGCTTGGACTCATTGCCGATGATCTCGATGCATTTGTCGACCTTGTCATCATCCGTGCCGACGATGATGGTCGTGTTGCCGGCCTTCAGAAAGCCGCCGGTCGTCGCCAGCCGCGTGACCGAATAATCCGCTTTGGTCAGTGCCGAAGAGACGCTGGACGCGTCATCGTTTGATACGATCGCAAGAATCAGCTTCATGCCTTGTACCTCCTGATTTCGTTGTCATTTTAACACGGTTCAAATCCAGTGGCTAGGCTCAGAACCCGTACTCTGTATAGTTTCAGCAGACTGTCACAATCCGCCGGGCATTCTATTTGGAGACGTTGAAGCGGAAGAAGACGATGTCGCCGTCCTGCATCGCGTAATCCTTGCCTTCGAGGCGGATCTTGCCGTGTTCCTTCAGGGCCAGCTCGGTCTTGTATTCCATGATGTCCGCGTAGCTGTAGACCTCGGCGCGGATGAAGCCTTTCTCAAAGTCCGTATGGATGATGCCCGCGCACTGCGGCGCCAGCATGCCCTCCTTGAACGTCCAGGCCCGGTTCTCCGGCTCCCCGACCGTGAAGAAGGTGCGCAGGCCGAGCAGATGATAGGTGGCCTTGATGATCTGGTCGAGGCCGCTCTCGGCGATGCCGAGCTCCTGCAGGAACTCCTTCTTCTCCGCCTTGGCCATCGAGGACATCTCCTCCTCGAGCTTGGCGCAGATGGCGATCGCCTCGCTGCCTTCCGCCTTGGCGAAGGCCTGCACGTCCTGGAAGTATTTCACGGACTGCGGATCGGCGATGTCGTCCTCGGACAGATTGGCGATGTAGATGACCGGTTTCGCGCTCAGCAGCGAGTAGTTCTTCAGGTATTCCTTCTCGAGATCGCTCAGCGGCACGCTGCGGGCCGGTCTGCCGGCCTTCAGAGCGTCCTGAAGCTTCTTGAGCACCGCGTATTCCTCGCGGGCGCCCTTCTCATTGGACTGCGCCTTGCGCTCGACCTTGGCGATGCGGGCCTCGACGGAATCCAGATCGGCGATGGCCAGCTCCAGATTGATGGTTTCGATGTCGCGCAGCGGATCCACCGTGGCTTCGACATTCTGGATATCCGGATCGTCAAAGCACCTCACGACATGGCAGATGGCGTCGGTCTCACGGATGTTGGCGAGGAACTGGTTGCCCAGGCCTTCGCCCTTGGACGCGCCTTTGACAAGGCCGGCGATATCGGTGAATTCAAACGTCGTATAAATGGTCTTCTTCGGGTGGAACAGCTCCACCAGGTTGTCCATGCGCTCATCCGGCACCTCAACAACGCCGACGTTGGGGTTGATGGTCGCAAACGGATAGTTCTCCGCCAGCACCTTGGAATTGGTGATCGCGTTGAACAGAGTGGACTTGCCGACATTGGGCAGTCCGACGATTCCAGCAGTCAGTGACATAGTTCAGACATCCTTTCAGCACTATCGAGTATACGCGCAAACCCCGTTTTTCTCAACGAACTGGCGGCGGTAGTCGGCCAGCGTGCGGCCGCTGTCATAGACTTCCCGGTACAGCCGGTGCACCAGCGCCTCGTCCGCCTCGCAGCCGCAGGTCATCAGACGGTAGAACTGCACCGGCGCGCCTTTCTGCAGCGGCGGCAGGTAATACTCCTGGCCGCTGAGCACCAGCCCATGGCGCTCATAGAAGGCGATGCGCCGCCGGGACATCTCATCCGTCCCCTCCTCCGCCTCCAGCACCAGCGGCCGGCCGATGTTCTTCATGTGCTCCAGCAGCTCGCCGCCGTAACCCTGGCCGCGCCGTCCGGGCCGGGTCGCGAAGTTCTCCAGAAACAGCAGATCCTTCAGCGGCCAGTACATCTGGCAGGAGACGATGCGGCCGCCGGCCTCCAGGCAGGCGAACTTCATCCGGCCCTGATCATAAAGAGCGCGGATGCGCCCGTCGCTGCGGAGCTCCGTGTCAGAAAATGCCTGATGGAAGATCCTCAGGCATTCCGTCAGTTCCTGCGGCTTGATGTTGCGGATCCGGTTCATTCCGACTCCGGACGGTCCGCCCGCAGAACCACTTTCTTCAGTTTCCGTTCAAACTCCGAGCGCGGGAACATGACCACCGCGCCGCAGCCCTGGCATTTGATCTTGATGTCCGCGCCCATGCGGATGATCTTCCACTCCTTCGAACGGTGGCAGGGATGCTCTTTCTTCATCTCCACGATGTCATTCAGATCATAGTCCATGCTTTTCCCTCTCTTCATAGGCCTTCAGCGTGTTGTCCAGCAGCATGCAGATGGTCATCGGCCCGACCCCCTTGGGCACCGGCGTGATCGCCTTTGCGACCGGCAGCACGTCGTCAAAGTCCACGTCGCCCTTGAGGCTGCCGTCCGCCGCCTTGCTGATGCCGACGTCAATGACATAGGCGCCTTCCTTCACATAGGTATGGTCGATGAAATGCGGCTGGCCGATGGCCACGATCAGCACGTCCGCCTGCCGGCAGATCTCCCGCAGGTTCCTGGTATGGCTGTGGCAGATGGTCACTGTCGCATTCGCATTCTGCAGCAGCCGCGCCACCGGGGAACCGACCAGATGCGACCGGCCGACCACGACCGCCCGGCAGCCGTCGAGCGGCGCTTCCATGCGCTTCAGCAGCTCCATGCAGCCGCGCGGCGTGCAGGGCACGAAGCCCTCCTCGCCCAGATACAGACGGCCGACGTTGAGCGGATGCAGTCCGTCCACGTCCTTGCGGGGATCGATCCTGCCGATCGCCCGGCTTTCCTCCAGCCCCGCCGGCAGCGGCAGCTGGACCAGGATGCCGTCCACGGCCGGATCCTCATTCAGGCGGATGATCTCCGCTTCCAGCGCTTCCTGGGAAACGTCCGCCGGCAGCCGGATCACGCTGCTTTCGATGCCGACCGAGGCGCAGGCCTTCTGCTTGCCGCGGACATAGGAAAGCGAAGCCGGGTTCTCGCCGGCCAGAATCACGCTCAGGCTGGGAATCCGCCTGCCCTGCCGGCGCAGTTCATCCACCCGGGCTTTCATCCCGTCCTTCAGTTCCTGTGCCAGTTCGTTTCCATAGATTACCGTTCCCATCGCGCACCTCTTTCCATCTTCTGTCTCTATATTATTACAGGGTGTCCGAATCCAGGAGGATCGTCACCGGTCCGTCGTTGAGCAGCGACACTTTCATGTCCGCCGCGAAAACGCCTTCTTCACACACCACGCCCAGATCCCGCACGTCCTGGTTGAACTGCAGGTACAGCTGGCGGGCATGCACCGGCTCGCCGGCGCCGGTGAAGCTCGGCCGGTTGCCGCGGGAGCAGTCCGCAAACAGCGTGAACTGGGAGATCGACAGGATCTTCCCGCCGACCGCTTCCAGATTCCGGTTCATCTTGCCGTTCTCATCATCAAACACCCGCAGGCGGACGATTTTCTCCGCCATTTTCCGGACGGTCTCCGGGGTGTCGTCGTCGCGGATGCCGACAAGCACCAGAAAACCCCTGCCGATTGCCCCGTGAACACTGCCATCAATGGCGACGGAGGCCTGTGCAACTCTCTGTATGACTGCTTTCATGACCTTTTTTCTCCGTTTATCAGTATAGCAAACCTGCCCCGGAAATGATAGAATCACCCGTGTAAGGGGTTTCATTGTGGGATAGCCGTGTGAAAACGGGCGCCAAGCTTGCGGAACCGCCGAAGCGCTAGGTAGAATCGTTGTGTTACCCAAGGAGGTTATCCATGAACCATAAGATTCTGGAGAGAACCCTTGTCCTGACCATGCTCGTTCCCGCATTCAGCCAGAGCGTCCTTCAAGCCCATGCGGAAACAGGCGCACCCCTCAGTATGGTAAATGCCGATACTCCGGTTGTGGACATCGCCATCAATGACTTTGATGCCTTGAATGATCTGAAGCAGAAGCTGATCGAAATGCACGCCAAAGACGGCATGTTCAGCCTCAGCCAGGTCAACATTGAGCAGAGCCGGATCCGCGCGGACCACCTGGACGCCAACAAGGTCGGCACCCAGAACGTCAAGATCCAGATCGACATCGCCGCTAAGCAGGGCAGCGACTTCGCCGCCATTCCCGCTTCCTTCACCCAGCCGGTCGTCGTCAACATCACCGATTCGGCCGCGCCGGAAATCAGCCTCAAGGCAACCGTCGTCGGCATCAAGAAGGGCGACGAGTTCAACGCCTGGGACTATCTGAACTACGCGTATGACAATTCACAGGTCTATCCGACCGTGACAGAGGCGGATGACGTCGATCCCGCCAAGAACGGATCCTATACCGTCACCTTCCGCGCCGTCGATGAAAGCGGCAACCATTCCGAGACCACGATGAAGGTCCGGGTCGGCAGTACGGAATTCACCTCGAGCACAAAGGCGATCGACCTGTCCACGATCCAGGTGGACGGGGATTCCATCTATTCGATGCTGACGCTGATCAACGCCGTCCGTGAACAGAACGGCCTGGCCGATTTCCAGATGGCCGATGACGCCGGTCTGACCGCCGCCGCCATCCGCGCCCAGGAAGCCGCCGGCTACTGCTCGCACACCCGGCCGGACGGAACCTATTTCGCCACCGTGCTGGACCAGTGCGGCGTGACTCCGGGCGTCTATCCCATGGAGATTCTGACCTATTCCGGCAGTTCCATTCAGGACAAGCTGAACTGGTGGCTGAATTCTTCCGGCCACCGCGCCAAGCTGCTGAGCGGAGCGGCTACCATCGCCCTGGGCACCTACAACGGCATGTGGGTCGGCATCATCTACTGAGTTCATCTGGCGGCTTCCTCAGGAAGCCGCCTTTTTCTTGCCCCGGCCGGACCGTAAAAAAATCATCCGCAGACGGCGGATGATGCGGATTCAAAACCGGAAGCAGACGCTTAGATGTTGCAGGCGTCCAGTACGCTTCTTGCCCAGGCCTTCGCCGTGCTCAGATCGCGCGCATCAGGATGGTGGACGGAAAGGAACAGGAACTGGCCGCGACAGGCGAACTGGCGCGGATAGATTTCAATGCCCTTGTGGGACAGCAGATTCATCATCAGCTCGGTCTGGCTGCGGCCGCGTGCGGATGTGGAAAAGATCGCGGCGCCCTTGATCTTGTTGACGGGCAGCTGATCCAGATAATCCAGCAGCGCGCTGTCCGGCTTGCCGGCGTAGATGCCGGTGCCGATGAACAGCAGGTCGGTTTCCGGAAGCACGTGGGGAACCGTGATATCGATGGCCTGGACGCCGCATTCCGCGGCGATTGCATTGGCGACGGTTTCCGTATGGCCTTTCTTGGATTCGTAAATGACATTGACAACCATTTGGCGTTTCGCTCCTTCAGGGCATGGCAATCCGCCCTGCTTTGTGGAATAATAACAGTCATATGAACGGAGGCGTCACAGATGTTTGAATACAGACCATCCAAAACGGAGATTGCGAAGAATGCGGCGCTGGATGTGCTCGGCTGTCTGGCCCTGGGCCTGATCCTGTCGGCCTTCTGGAACGTCTGGATCGCCGCCCTGATCGCCCTGGCCGTGTTTCTTCTGTACGGGTACTACTTCTTCATCCGCGATTACTTCACGGTCCGCATCAGCGGTGACAGACTGGAGATCCGCCGCCGGAATGCCGTGCTCAGGCAGTACAGCATCCGCGCCTGCAGCTTCCAGGCCAGCCGCCGGAAGAAGAAAGAGGAAGGCCGCGCCGGCCGCGACAATGCCGCCTGGTCCGCTACCGGATGGAAGGACCGCAACATCACGCGCATGCTCAGCATCACCGATGCCGACGGCTACCGGACCTGGGATCTTGATATCCTCGGCGACGCCCAGTTTGATGAGATCTGCGCGAAGCTCGCCATCCCCCGCTGAACATCCGCTGCCGGTTCAAAACTATTCTAGCATGACGTGGGCTTTCTTGAAATGGACGCAGCGCCGATTTCATCTCCCCGACACATTGATCATGCATGCATTGCAACTGAAAAAGCAGGACCCGTCAGGATCCTGCTTTCTTTGTGCATGGAAATCCGATTACTTCAGATCGACCGATGCAGCGTCTGCCTTGACCGCAGCGCTCTGGAACGAATCGATGCCGATGGTGACGGAAGTCTTCAGATCGGTAGCAACGTGGCCGCCCTCATCGTTGGCTTCCGTAGCCAGGTTGACGATGGCGTCGATCTTCTTGCCGACAACATACTGTTCCCAGGCCGCATTCTGCTCATACCACTCTTTGCCGATTGCGGAGTTCTTCTTCATGCCGTAGTTGTCGCCCTTTTCCTTCTTGGTGTCAACTGCAGCCAGCTCGCCGTCGAGAGCGCCGGCCGCCGTGAACTTGCCGGACTGCTGGGAGATGTCATTCTGGAGATACAGGATTGTGCCGTCTTTGTCTTCTACAACGATGGCATAATCAACATTGGACTGAACCTTGCCGGAAGCGTCTGCCGTAGCATCCGTTCCGCTCATGGAAGTGCTGGAAGCAACGCCGACCTTGGCGACTGCGCCGCTGACTTCAACCGCATTGGCGACAGCCTTCTTGAAGGAAGCCAGGAAGCCGTCAACGCCGATGGTGACAGAGGTCTTCAGATCGGTTGCGACATTGGAGCCTTCGGAATTGGCTTCCGTGGCCATGCCGAGAACGTCTGCCGTGGTCTTGCCCGTCGCATACTCTTCGAGAGCCGCGACCTGCTCATACCACTCTTTGCCGATACCGGACTGCGCCTTCATGCCATACTCGTCGCCGAGTTCCTTCTTGGTGGAAGGGCTGGCCAGCTTGTCCGCATTCGTGATCTTGCCGGTGGTGTCAAACGTGCCGGAATTCTGGGAGTTGTCCCAGTAGACATACTTGACCGTGTCGCCGTCCAGGACGACGCCGCAGTAATAGGTGCTGACCTGAATCTTGCCGTCTTTGTCCGTTGTGGCATCACTGCCGGAAACAGTTGTGAAAGAGCCGATGCCGACCTTGAGAGCCGCTGTGGCTGCTGCCGCTTCGGTAGCTGCCGCAGATGCTTCGGTTGTAGCCGCTGCCGTTGCTGCTGTGGACGTGCCGCTGGCGCATCCTGCAAGCATCAATACAGCGAGAATACCTGCTGTTAATTTCTTCATATCGTTACTTTCCTCCGTGATTTCAGTATATGTGACAGGTATGTGAAAGTCAACGGAATTGACTGTACCTTTGCGGGTCTTTCGGCGCCTCTCTGCAGAGCCGGTTTTCTTCACTCCGGAAGCTTGAAATGACGCCGGATCTGCCGGCGCGCAACCATCAGCAGAAAGGCCGCCAGCACCCCTGCGGAGATGTAATCCATCGCCGTTTCTATCTGCGGCAGCGTCGTCGCCCTGAAGCTGGTGTCATAGCGGGTGAGCTGCTTGTCCATCTCGGCCTCGCCGACCTTGGCGCCGTCCAGCTGGAAGATGACATAGGCCTGAACCTGGTCGGCATCGTCCTCGTTGCGCACCTCAATATCCGTGCTCAGCAGGCTTTCATCAACGGAAGCGGGCAGCAGCGCGTTGAAGTCCTTGGAAATCGTGAACACCGCCGTGGCCGTGTGCTTCTTGCCGCTGTACACCTCGACGGTCTTGCTGCCGATGGCGTCGCCCTTGATGGTCACGGTCTTGTAGTTCGTGAAGCCGTAGTCAAAGAGCGCCTGCGTGTCCGTATACATGTTGTCCGCGGCGGGATCCTTCAGGACCACCGCAATCAGCGACATGCCGTCCTTCAGCGCCGTCGTGACCATGCAGTAGCCGGCCGCATCGGTCCAGCCGATCTTGCCGCCGGTCGCGTAATCATAATGATGGGCGCCGCTCTGCAGCATCTGGTTTCCGGTCACCAGCTGGCGTACGTTGGCGTTCTTGTTCGTGGCGGGCATATCATAGCCGGCCGTCGAGAAGATGGTCTGGAACGCATCGCTGCGGATGCACTGGCGTGTGATCATGGCCAGGTCGTAGGCGGTGGAATATTCAGAATCCGACGTGAAGCCGTTGGGATTGTCCAGCTGCGTGCCGCTCAGGCCCCAGCCGGTGACGGTCTCATTCATCTTCGCCGTAAAGGCGTCCAGGCTCTGGCTGACCGCCTCCGCCAGCACGCTGTTGGCGTCATTGGCGCTGGCCATGATGGCCGCATATTCGAGATCAACCGCCTTCGCCGTCTCGCCTTCGCTGAGCCAGATGCTGGAAGCGGAGCGGTCATAGCCGCTCAGGGCATCCGCCGAGGCCGTCAGCTCGCTGTCCGCCGGCAGGTTCTCGCAGGCCAGATAGACGCTCAGGATCTTCACCAGGCTGGCCGGATTCATCTTCTGCTGGGCGTACTTCTGGTACAGCACGCTGCCGCTCCGGGCGTCGATCAGCACCGCCGTCTCCGCGGCGATATCCGGACCGCCGGCCGTGACGCTGGCATCCGCCGTCGCGCTCGGCGCCGGGGATTCGGTTGTTTCCGGGCCCGCCGTCTCGCCTTCCGCCCGCACATTCAGCGGCAGCAGAAGCAGAGCGCAGAGGACCATCGGCATCCACTTTCTCATGGAAGATATTGTAACACGCCGCCAGGAAGATTCCGTGACCGGGATCCATGAAAACAGCCTCCCGTGAGGGAGGCTGCCGGTTATCTGCCGGAAACATGCAGCAGGCGCATGGAATTGAGGATGCACAGGCAGGCGACGCCGACGTCGGCGAAGATCGCCAGCCACATGCCGGCCAGACCGAAGGCGCTCAGCACCAGAATCAGCAGTTTCGCGGCGATGGCGCCGTAGATGTTCTGATGGACGATCTTCAGAATGCGGTCCGCGCTCTGAATCGCGCCGGAGATCTTGGACGGCGCGTCATCCATGATGACGACATCGGCCGCCTCCACCGCGGCATCGCTGCCCAGCGCGCCCATCGCAATGCCGAGATCCGCCGCCGTCAGCACCGGCGCGTCATTGACGCCGTCGCCGACAAAAGCGGTGATCCCGCTTCTGCGGATTTCTTCCACGCGGGCGACTTTCTCATCCGGCAGGCATTCGCTGTAATAGCCGTCCGCCCCCAGCTGCTGCGCCGCCAGGGCGGTGATCGCATCGGCGTCGCCGCTGACCAGCAGAACCTTCTTGCCGGCCGCGTGCAGGCGCTTCACGGCTTCCGCCGCATCCGGCTTCAGCTGGTCGCGCAGGACCAGGCAGCCTTCATAGACGCCGTTTTTGGCGACATAGACCAGGGTGCCCGGCTCATCCGTCTTCTCGACCGCGATATCATGGTCCCTCATCAGCTTCTCGTTGCCGGCCAGGACCGGTATTCCATCCACCGTTACGGACAGGCCGCGGCCGGGAATCTCCTGAACCGCGCTGATCCGGCTTTCCTCAACCGGCCGGCCGTAAGCGGCCAGGATGCCCTGGGCGATCGGATGGTTCGAGGAATGCTCCGCATAGGCCGCATCGCGGACGGCATCCGCGCTGCCCAGAACCTTGACGACCGCGAAGCGGCCGCTGGTCAGGGTTCCGGTCTTGTCCATGACGACGTTCTGGACCTTTGCCAGCGTCTCCACGACATTGCTGCCCTTGACCAGGACGCCCTTGGAGCTCATGCCGCCGATACCGGCGAAGAAGGAAAGCGGAATCGAGATCACCAGCGCACAGGGGCAGGAGATGACGAGGAACGTGCAGGCCCGGTAAATGCCCTCCTGGATGGTGTATCCCAGCAGCGGCATGACGCAGGCCAGCAGCACAGCGCTGATGACAACCGCCGGCGTATAGATGCGCGCGAATTTCGTGATGAAGTTCTCCGACTTCGCCTTGCGGCTCTGGGCGTTTTCCACCAGATCCAGGATCTTGGCGACGGTGCTCTGCCCGTAGGGCTTTGTGACCTTGATCTCCAGCAGGCCGCTCTGGTTGACGCAGCCGCTGATGGCATCATCACCGGGCTCAACGTCGCGGGGCTTGGATTCTCCGGTCAGGCTGGCCGTATCCAGGCTGGAAGTGCCGGTCAGCACAACGCCGTCCAGAGGGATCTTCTCGCCCGGCCTGACGCGCACGATGTCGCCGGCCGCGACATCACTGGGATCCATCTTGACATATTCCTCATTCTTCCTGACGAATGCATAGTCCGGACGGATGTCCATCAGAGCGCTGATGGAGGAACGCGATTTTTCCACGGCGCGGTCTTCAAAGTATTCGCCGACCTGGTAGAACAGCATGACGCTGACGGCTTCCTTGTAGTCCTTCAGGGAAAGCGCGGCCAGGGTGGCCAGCGCCATCAGGAAGTTCTCATCAAACAGCTTGCCGTGGACCAGGTTGCGCACGGCCTTCCACAGGATGTCATAGCCCAGCACGAGATAGGCAATCAGGATCAGAACCGTCTGCGCCGTGCCGCTCAGAAACAGCGCAGCCGCCAGAATGCCAGCGCCGGTCAGCAGCCGCGGCAGGCGGTTTTCCTCTTCTTCCTCTTCCTCACCGGTCGCCGTTTCCCCGGTGCTTTCCTCCCGCTCAACGGTAACGTCCGGCTCTTCCGTATGGATGATCTGGCGGATGGCCTGTTCACTGTCTTCCTGAAGTTCCGGCGCGCATTCATAGATGCAGGCCTCCTGCAGGAAGTCCACCCGGCATTTCTCAATGCCCTTCTGCGCCGTGATCTTCCGTTCCAGCTTTGCCGCGCAGTCCGCGCAGTCCAGTCCTCTGATTCTCAGCCGATATTCCGCCATAGGTTTCTCCATTGAACATGTGAGCAATTGTTCATACGTTTATACTATAGGCACAATCCCGCATACAGTCAATAGCCGCCGGCACAAAAAAAAGAGCACGGCATGACGCCGGCTCCGCTAGACTGCCAGTTCTGCCGCTTCAGTCGGCGTTCTTGCGCTCTTCCTCCTGCTTGATCAGAGTGCCCAGATCGGCGGCCTTCATCTTCTGGTCGAATTCCTTTTCCGCCGCCTCCAGCTTCTTCAGGATCGCATCGAGGCTTTCATTTTCCGTTTTCTGCTTCATGGTTGAGATCGCTCCTTCCTGTATGGTCCGGTTACCGCCGCTTATTCTACCATCTTCTTTCCGCAATCGAAGTCTTGACTTTTTCCGCTATGCTATAATGTTCCCCGGCATGGAGGTGCCTGCTATGATCGCAGCCAATTACCACACTCACACCGCCCGCTGCGGACACGCCGTCGGCAGCGATGAGGAATATGTCCGCGCCGCCATCCGCGGCGGCCTGACGACGCTGGGCTTCAGCGACCACGCCGCCTATCGGACGCCGCATCCCGGCGAACGCATGAATTTTGAAGAGGTCCCCGGCTACCTGGATTCCATCCGCGGCCTCCGGAAGAAATACGCAGGAAAGATCCGCATCCTGCTGGGCATGGAAGTCGAGAACTACACCAGCGAATGGACGGACCTTGTCCGCTACCGGAAAGAGCTCGACTACTGCATCCTGGGCCAGCACAATCTGTCCATCGATGCAGACAGCAGCTATGACGTCACGGAGCCCGCGCAGCTGAAGCGCTATGTTGATCTGCTCGAGGACGCCTGCGTGAAGGACCTGTGCGACTGCATCGCCCACCCGGACGTCATCCTCTACAGCTGGCCGCGCCTGGACGGCAGCGTCCGTGAAGCGGCGGCCCGCATTGCGGACATCAGCCTGAAGTACGATGTGCCTCTGGAGCTCAACTGCGGCGGCGTACGCCGCGGCAGGCGCGATTATTATGAGGACGGCCCGCGCTATCCCTATCCGGTGCGTCCGTTCTTTGAGGAGTTCGCCCGGCGCGGCTGCAAGATCCTGGTCGGCCTGGACATCCACGACCCCGCCCTGTTTGAAACGGATGAGATGATCCGTCGCGCCTTCAGCGTCGTCGAAGGCCTGTCCCTGAACATTCTGGACGATTATCCGATTGAGGAAGCCGCCCGGCAGCGCAAAGCGCGGATCCGCTGAGCAAAAGAAAAGTGATGCCTCAGAGCATCACAGCTTTTCTTCAAAGCGGTCATCCCGCTTTTTTCTTGGCCCGTATTTTGATCCGGCAGACGAACCGGGCTCGCATACCCCATATGCTACCACCCGGATGAATCAACAGCTTCCCACAGCTATTGTTCTTCTATGCACCCTTACAATAATCGGTACGGAATGCCCGTACAATGGCACATTTCGGCACCATTTGGAACAGAAAACACAACCGGCGGTGCTGAAAAGTGCAATTGCATAATTCAACTGTTCATTATTGGCGATTTTTGCCTCATATGGCCCTTTTCAGGCCACTTTCATTAATAAACGCAACTAACATTTGTTTACTGTTTAATATTTGATTATCAAAACGAAAGTTTGAAAAATATTGAAATATGCCTTTGCAAAGCCTGTTCTTCCGCATATTTCATGCGCAAACACCCCCGGATGCTTTGATATGCACAACAATTGCCCGCTTGCCTTCCACACACCGCGCTATAATGACGTTGCGCAGAATTCAAGTGCGCTAGGAAAATATATTCAGCTTTGGAGATGCTGAAATGGATCGATGTAAATCAAGAGAACACGCAGTAACCTACCGCAGTCTGTCTGACAAGGATATAGATCCTCTCTCGTGCCTGGTCGCGAAAACCTGGCTGGAAGATGATCCATTGTCCCGCAGCGAAGCTCTGGCTCTTGCCAAAGGCTATCTGACCCGCGAACTCGCCTCCAGTGATTATGTCTGTGTGGCGGAGATCGACGGCCGGCCGGTCGGCATTCTCGCCGCCCGCGACCTCAAGAAGCACACGAGCCGCATGCATTACTGGCGCATGGCTCTCCATGCCCTGATGCGCGGCGCGCTGAGCCGGGCCGGATTCGACGATGTGGTGCAGTTCGTCAAGACCGAACGTCTGGATGAACGCATGCTGAAGGCAAGCGGACGCAAGTTCGACGCCTCCATCGCGCTGCTGGCCGTTGACCGTGACGAAAAAGGCATGGGCATCGGCGGCAGTCTGTACAACCACTTCCTGGATTACCTGAGGCAGATGAACCGCCATTCGTTCTATCTGTTCACGGACAGCTACTGCGATTATCGTTTCTACGAACATAAGGGACTCACCTGCATCGGCAAGGAAGGATTCCTGTGGACGACCGGCGACAAAGCCGAATCCTCGGAATTCTACATGTATGCCAATCTGGCCTGACATTCCGGGAACAGCGCTTCGGCGCTGTTTTCTTTTTCCGTGCTATGATGACCGTAAAGGAGAATTCTGCCATGAGTGAATACTATGAGCATGCCGTGCAGTCCGCGCAGTATATCCAGAGCCGCTGCGCACTGGCGCCGGAGACCGGGCTGATCCTGGGCAGCGGCCTGGGCGCCCTCAGTGCGGGCATGAAAGACGCTGTCACGATTCCCTATTCAAACATTCCCTGGTTTCCGAAGTCTTCCCTGGCCGGCCATGCCGACTGCCTGATCCTCGGCACGCTGGAAGACCACCCAGCCGTCGTGATGTCCGGACGCTTCCATTATTACGAAGGCTTCACGATGAAGGAGGTCGCCTATCCCGTCTACGTGCTGAAGCTGCTGGGCGTGAAAAACCTGATCATCACGAACTCCTGCGGCGGCATCAACCCGGATTTCAGGCCCGGTGATCTGATGCTGATCCGCGACTTCATCAACACCGTGGCGGACAACTCCCTGATCGGTGCGAATGACGAGCGCTTCGGGCCCCGCTTCCCGGACATGTCCGAACCGTACGACAGCCGCCTGTGCAGTCTGGCAAAGAAGTGCGCAGATGCCGAAGGCATCGCCTGCCGGGAGGGCGTCTACGCCCTGTTCAGCGGTCCCTGCTACGAGACCGCTGCGGAGATCCGCGCCCTGCATGTGCTGGGCGCCGACGCCGTCGGCATGTCCACCGTGCCGGAGACCATCGCCGCCAATTATCTGGGCATGCGGGTGCTGGGCATCTGCTGCATCACCAACCTGGCGACCGGCCTGGCCAGGGAGAAGCACACCCACGAAGAGGTGCTGCGCATCGCCGGCGAGTCCAGTGAGCGCATGTGCCGCTGGATCCGGCGGATCCTGCCGCAGCTGTAAGACAAGAAAAGGCGGACGCCATGCATCCATGGTATCCGCCTTTTTCTGTGTTTTATTCGAGTTCGAAGGCGCCGGTATACAGCTGGTAGTACTCGCCCTTCTGGGCCAGCAGCTCCTCGTGGGTGCCGCGCTCGATGATACGGCCGTGGTCCAGCACGATGATGACGTCGCTGTTCTTGACCGTCGACAGGCGGTGGGCGATGACGAACACGGTGCGTCCGCTCATCAGCGCGTCCATGCCCTTCTGCACGATCTGCTCGGTGCGGGTATCGATGGAGCTGGTCGCCTCATCAAGGATCATGACCGGCGGATCGGCGACCGCCGCGCGGGCGATGGCCAGCAGCTGGCACTGGCCCTGCGACAGGCTCGAGCCGTCGCCGTTCAGCAGCGTCTGATAGCCTTCCGGCAGACGCGTGATGAACTCATCGGCGCCGGCCAGCTTGGCGGCGGCGATACACTCGCCGTCACTGGCCTCCAGGCGGCCGTAGCGGATGTTCTCCATGACCGTGCCGGTGAACAGCACGGTGTCCTGCAGAACGATGCCGAGACTTCGGCGCAGCGAGGACTTGCGGATCTTGTTGATGTTGATGCCGTCGTAGTGGATCTTGCCGTCTTCAATGTCGTAGAAACGGTTGATCAGATTCGTGATCGTCGTCTTGCCGGCGCCGGTGGCGCCGACGAAGGCGACTTTCTGGCCCGGCTTCGCATAGAGACTGATATGGTGCAGGACGATCTTCTCCGGCGAATAGCCGAAGTCCACATCGTCCAGGCGCACGTCGCCCTGCAGCGGCGTGTAGGTCACGCTGCCGTCCGCCTTGTGCGGATGGCGCCATGCCCACATCTCGGTGGGCTCCTTGGATTCCGTCAGCTCGCCGTTGACGTACTTCGCATTGACCAGCTCCACGTAGCCGTCATCGCTCTCCGGCTGCTCATCGAGCATCTCAAAGATGCGCTTGGCGCCGGCGATGCCCATGACGATGGAGTTGATCTGCGGCGAGACCTGGTTGATGTTGCCGGCGAACTGCCGCGACATGCTCAGAAACGGCACGACCACGGCGATGGAGAACGGCAGGCCGGAGATGCTCAGATTCGGCGCCTTGTAATAGATGAACATGCCGCCGGCGACCGCCACCGCGACGTAGATGATGTAGCCGATGTTGTTGAGGATCGGCATCAGGATGTTGGAATAGCGGTTGGCCAGGCGCGAGGCGTTGAACAGATTCTCGTTGACCTTGTCAAACTCCTCCTTCGAGGCGTTCTCATGGTTGAAGACCTTGACGACTTTCTGGCCGTTGATCATCTCTTCGATGTAGCCTTCGGTCTGGCCGGTGATCTTCTGCTGCTCGACGAAGTAGTGCGCGGACTTGCCGCCGATCTTCCGCGTGACGATCAGGCTGACGCAGGCGCCGAGCAGGATGACCAGCGCCATCCAGATGCTGTAGTACATCATGATGCAGAAGATCGTGGTGACGATGATCGACGACGAAAGCAGCTGCGGGAAGCTCTGCGAGATCATCTGCCGCATGGCGTCGATGTCGTTCGTGTAGTAGCTCATGATGTCGCCGTGGTTGTGGGTGTCGAAGTAGCGGATCGGCAGCTGCTGCATGTGCTCAAACATGAGCTTGCGCAGCTTCTTCAGCGTGCCCTGGGTGACGACCGCCATCAGCTGGTTGAAAGCGATGCCGGCCGCCAGGCTGATTGCATAGAAGATTGCCAGCAGGCCGACGAAATGATAGACGCTGCCGCTGACCTGGTCCCAGCTCAGTCCGTTGTCCCAGGACTTCTCGATGATGGCGATGATGTTCTGCTGGAAGATGGAAGGGATGGAGCTGACCACCGCGTTGATCAGGATCAGCACGATGACCGTCGGCAGCAGCACCGGGAAGAAGCTCCGGATCAGTCCGAACAGGCGCTTCACGGTCTTGGAGTTGCTGCGGATTCCGAGTTCAGTCCTCATCGTGATCACCCGCCTTGTTCTGCGACGTGTAGACTTCGCGGTAGATTGCATTGCTCTTCATCAGTTCTCTGGAGGTGCCGATGGCATTGATGCGGCCGCGGTCCATGACGATGATGCGGTCCGCGTCCTCCACGGATCCGGTCCGCTGGGCGATGATGATCTTCGTCGTGGCCGGAATATACTCTTTCATGGCGCGGCGGATCAAAGCATCCGTCTTGGTATCAACGGCGCTCGTCGAATCGTCCATGATCAGGATCTTCGGTTTCTTCAGGATGGCGCGGGCGATGCACAGGCGCTGCTTCTGGCCGCCGGAGACATTCGTGCCGCCCTGTTCAATATAGGTATCATACTGGTCCGGCATCTGGCGGATGAACTCGTCCGCCTGCGCCAGCCGGCATGCTTCCATCAGTTCTTCGTCGCTGGCCTGCGGATTGCCCCAGCGCAGATTCTCCTTGATGGTGCCGGAGAACAGCACGTTCTTCTGCAGGACCATGGCGACCGCATTGCGCAGCGCCGTGATGTCATAATCCTTCACATCGACGCCGCCGACCTTGACGCTGCCGGAGGTCGCGTCATAAAGACGCGGGATCAGCTGCACCAGCGAACTCTTGGCCGAACCGGTGCCGCCGATGATGCCGATGGTCTCGCCGGAACGGATCTGCAGGTCAATATCCGAAAGCGCCATCTGTTCCGCGTCTTCGGAATACTTGAAGCTGACATGGTCAAACGCAATAGAGCCGTCCGCCACTGCCGTGACCGGGCTGGCGGGAGCGGTGATCGTGCTCTTTTCACGCAGAACCTCGACAATGCGCTCGGCGGATTCCTGCGCCATCGTCAGCATGACAAAGATCATCGACAGCATCATCAGGCTGACCAGGATCTGGAAGCTGTAAGTCAGAAGGGCGCTGAACTGGCCGACGTCCAGGGCCGTGCCCTGGCTGGTGATGATGGTCCTGGTGCCGATCGACAGAACGAATAGCATGACCCCGTACAGGCATACCTGCATCAGCGGGCCGTTGAGCGCCAGCAGGCGCTCCGCCTTGGTGAAGATGCGGCGGATGTCCTCGGAACGGGCGTCGAACTTCTGATCCTCATAGTCCTCGCGGACGAAGGATTTGACCACGCGCATGCCGCGGACGTTCTCCTCGACGGATTCGTTCATCGCGTCGTACATCGGGAAGCCCTTGCGGAACAGCGGAATCGCCTTGCGGATGATGAGGAACAGGCCGATGCCCAGCACCGGGATCGTTACCAGGAACACCAGCGCCATCCTGCCGCCCATCAGATACGCCATGACGAACGAGAAGATCAGGTTCAGCGGCGAACGGATCGCCGTGCGCACAATCATCATGTATGCGGTCTGCACATTGGTGATGTCCGTCGTCAGACGGGTCACCAGCGAAGACGGCGAGAAGCGGTCAATGTTGGAAAAGGAGAAATCCTGGATCTTGTAGAAGACGTCCTGGCGCAGATTCTTGCCGAATCCGGCGCTGGCGGTCGCCGCCTCATTGCCGGCCAGATAGCCGAACAGCAGCGACACCATGGCCAGGGCCAGCAGCACGCCGCCGTATTCCCAGATGATTGCCACCGTGGCGCCGGCCTTGATCTGGTTCACCATCTTGGCGATGATGAAAGGAATCACCGCTTCCATCACCACTTCACCGATCACATAGACTGGCGCGAGGATGGACGCGCGTTTGTATTCACGGATGCTTTTTGCGAGTTCTTTGATCATGTTTTTCTGGTCCTGCCAAACCGATAACGTTCAGATATTGTATCACGCTTTTGTGATAAGTAAACGGCCTGAAAACCCGGGAAAGCGCTTTAAAAAAGGATGTGCCTGCACATCCTCTTTCTTTCCGCTTCTCAGAATGCCTTGACCGCCTTGACGATGGCCTCGTCGGTCAGCCCGTACTTTTTCAGCAGGGCCTTGAACTCGCCGCTTTCCGCATAGCGGTCGTTCAGGCCGATGCGGGTGATCTTGCGCGGCATGTACTTGGAGGCGACATCGGCGATTGCGGAACCCAGGCCGCCGATCACATTGTGCTCTTCGCAGGTCACGATGTTCTCATGGGTCTTCAGAATCTCCGCAATGCCTTCTTCGTCCAGCGGCTTGATGCTGCAGACGTCGACGACCGTCGGATTGATGCCTTCCGCCTGCAGGCTCCTGCAGGCCTTCAGAGCCTCCTGAACCTCCAGGCCGGTGGCGAAGATCGCAGTCTTCTCGCCCTTGTTCAGGACGTTGATCTTGGTGAAGTCAAACTTGGTGTCCGGAGCGTAGACATCATCCACGCTGGATCTGCCCAGACGGACGTAGCAGGGTCTGCCGGTGCCGGCCACATAATCGATGACGGCCTTGGTTTCCGCACCGTCGCAGGGCACATAGACCTCCATGCCGGAGATGACGCGCATCAGCGCGATGTCTTCAATGGCCTGGTGGGAGACGCCGTCTTCACCGACGGCGATGCCGGAATGCGTGCCGACGACCTTGACGTTCAGATGCGGATACGCGACGCTGTTGCGGATCTGTTCCCAGGCTCTGCCCGTGCAGAACATGGAGAACGAGGAGGCGAAGGGAATGAATCCGCTCGCTGCCAGTCCGGCAGCGTGGCCGATCATGTCCGCTTCGGCGATGCCCATATCGAAGAACCGTTCCGGAACCGCCTTCTTGGTCAGCGCGGTCTTGGTTGATCCGGCCAGGTCGGCGTCCAGGACGACGATCTTCGGATTCTCAGCGGCGAGCTTCGCAAGCTCTTCTCCGTATGCTTCTCTGGTTGCCATTCCCATGGTTATTTTCCCTCCAGTTCGGCGATTGCCTGATGGAACTGCTCTTCATTCGGCGCTTTGCCGTGCCAGCCGGCCTGATTCTCCATGAAGGAGACGCCCTTGCCCTTGACGGTGTCGGCGACGATGACGGTCGGCACGCCCTTCGTGTTCTTCGCTTCGTTCAGCGCACTGCGGATCTGATCGTAGTCATGGCCGTTGATGTGGATGACATGCCAGCCGAACGCCGCAAACTTCTCATCCAGCGGATCCGGTCCGATGACATCGGCGGTCTTGCCGTCGATCTGCAGTCCGTTGTGGTCCAGGATAGCACACAGGTTGTCGGAGCCGTAATGGCGGGCGGCCATCGCCGCCTCCCAGATTTCGCCTTCCTCGCATTCGCCGTCGCCCAGCAGCGCATAGATGCGGTGGCTGTTGCCTGCCAGCTTGTTGGCGATCGCCATGCCGTCCGCGGCGGCCAGGCCCTGGCCCAGCGAGCCGGTGCTCATGTCGACGCCGTCGACATAGTTCATGTTCGGATGTCCCTGCAGCTTGGAACCGATGATGCGGAAGGTCATCAGCTGCTCTTCCGGCAGGATGCCCTTCTCTGCCAGCACCGCATACAGCAGCGGCGAAGCGTGGCCCTTGGACAGGACCAGGCGGTCGCGGTCGATGCCGGCGGCGTTCTCCTTGTTGATGTCCATGAATTCAAAATACAGCACCGTCAGAAGGTCGGCTGCGCTCAGGGATCCTCCCGGGTGTCCGGACTGGGCGTTATAGACCTCTTTCAGGATGTTGATGCGGATGTGATTCGCGTGTTGCTTCAGCTCTTCATTGTTCATTTCTGTCCTTTGTTCCTCCTTCTGTATTATACATTGCCGCGCCGCCGGTGACGGCGGCGCTTGAGCACAGTTTTTGCTGCTGCCCCGGACAATTTCTGGCCGCTATTCCGTCTTGTCCGCCTGCACGCCGGCAAGAATCTCCGCAGCCAGCGCCCGGATGTCCGCAACCTGCGGGTATTCCTCAAGGGACGGCGCCTTCAGACTCAGCCGGGCCAGCGCCAGAAACAACGCCTTTTCCTCATCGCTGATGTGCTTGGCCACCTTCCAGCCGTGCCAGCCCTTCATGACGACCGCCTCATTGACCGGCCCGTCGTCTTCCTCGCGGCTGGGATCCGTATAGAGATCCCGCATGGAGATCAGCAGGAACAGCTTCTCCTGCGCCTGGATCTCACTGGCGGGAATCAGCTGTTCCAGCAGTTCCCCGTCCTTTTCCTTCTGCGCTTCGCCCAGCGGGAAGACCCGGTTGAAGTACTTCTTCTTGTCCCGTTCCCGCTCTTTTTTCGATTTGATCACAAACCATGATGATACGTCTAGCATGCCGCATCCTCCCTGATTCCCGCTTCATACAGATAATGATACAGCGCGCCGAACAAATTCGCATCATTTCCGAACGTGCAGGCCGTGATTTCCGGCCTCTGGACCGCGGCGTAGGACGGCAGCCGGTCAAACAGCTCCTCCATCTTCCTCCGCGCCGTTTCGATCAGCAGCGGCCGGCGGCTGATGCCGCCGCCCAGGGCGAAGCGTTCGCAGTCCAGAATCGACTGCAGGGAGAAGAGGCCGCTGGCCAGCGTTCCGCAGTAGACATCCAGCGCCGCCAGCGCGTCCGCGTCGCCGGCTTCCGCCTGGGCAAAGAACCGGCGCCCGTCGACTTCCGCCGCCGGCAGTCCCGTTTTCTTCGCGTACATGCCGGTCAGCGTGCGCACGCTGTTCTCAAAGGCCCATACCCGGCCGTCAAACGCGCAGTCCAGGTGGCTCAGCATGGTCGAGAACTCCCCGGCCGCGCCGTTCATCCCGCGGTACAGATGATGGTCGATGATGATGCCGCCGCCCAGGGCTGTGCCCAGCGTGATGACCGCGCCCTGGCGCACATTCTGCATGCTGCCCTTCCACAGTTCCGCCAGCGCCGCCGCCTTGCCGTCATTCTCGGCGCTGACCCGCACCCCGCAGCGCTCTTTGAGCAGAGCGCAGAGATCCAGCTCATGCACATAGGTCAGGGCGCCGCCGGTATGAAACACCGAGGTCACCGGATCAATCCGGCCCGGTGCGCTGAGCGCGATGCCTTCCGGCTTCTGGGGGCAGGAGCGGAAGATATCCGTCAGGCACTGCAGCAGCGCCTCCAGCCCTTCCGCCGGGGTTTTCACTTCGCCGCGGTTTCCAACCGCAGCGTCTTTCATGCATGCATATTTGATGCCGGTGCCGCCGATGTCAATGCACAGGATGATGCTCATGCGTCTTGGCCCGGAAACTGGAAGATGTTGAGTCCTGTTTCCGGATTCTGGATGCGGCCGACTTCGCCCGGGATCAGGCGCACGGTCATCTCGCAGGTGCAGCTGACGACGGCGCGGTTCAGATGGCCGCCGAACACACGGCCGTCCTTGTCCGCCGCGCTCATGTGCAGATGCAGATACGGCAGCTCATTGGCGTAGGTGATGGTTCCGGTCAGGGAGACGATCTCCGCGTCAAAGGCGAAGCTGTTGGAATGGTAGCGGCGCTCGCCGCGGTCATACAGGCCGACCGTAAATTCATTGATGGCGCCCAGCGCCGATACTTCCGCCAGGCGGATGTCCTCGCGCAGCGCCACGTCATTCAGCGTCGACAGGATCTCCTCGCCGGGATCCATGCGGATGATGATCGTATCTTCAAATCTGCGGTATTCCATGTGGCTTCCTCCTGAGGAATTCCCTCATCTGTTCCATGCTTTTCTGTTCCAGCAGCCGAGCCGCCTGCGCCATGGCCTGTTCCGTGCTCATGTGTTCTTCCTGCAGTCCCGCGATGTGTTCAATGCCCAGCGTCTGCAGCTGCTGCCAGCCTTCGCCGAGGCTGCCGGCGATGCACCAGCAGGGCACGCCCTTTTCACGGGCGATGCGGGCGATGCCGGAAACCGCCTTGCCGGCCAGAGACTGGAAGTCCGCGCGGCCTTCGCCGCAGAAGACCAGATCCGCGTCCTGCACCGCCCGGCAAAATCCGCTCCATTCCAGAATCCGGTCAATCCCGGATTCCAGGCGGGCGTCCGTGAAGGCCAGCAGCGGCACAGCCAGTCCGCCGGCCGCTCCGCTTCCCGCCAGGTCCGCGATATTACGGCCGCAGGTCTTCGCAGTCAGCGCTGCATAGCTGCACATGTCTGCTTCCATGACCGGCAGATCCGCGGCAGAAGCGCCTTTCTGCAGGCCGTAGACATACACGGCTCCGTTCTTTCCCAGCAGAGGATTCTTCACGTCCGACAGAATGCGGATTTCCACATCCTCCGGCCAGATATCCGTATGTTCGATCCGGACCGCCGCCGGAAGACCGCAGGCGCCGGCCGGTGTCTCCCTGCCCGATGCATCCAGGAAACGGATGCCCAGAGCCCGGGCCATGCCGGTGCCGCCGTCAATGGTCGCGCTGCCGCCGATGGCCAGCCACAGCGTCCGGCAGTTATGCTGCAGCGCATCTTGCATCAGCTGCCCGGTTCCGTATGTGGAAGCATGCCAGGGATTCCTCTGCGCCGCCGGCACCAGCGTCAGCCCGGAGGCCTGCGCCATTTCCACCAGCGCCTGGTCCTGCCCGAAGGACAGCCAGTCCGCGGAAATTTCATTTCCCAGCGGATCCTGCACCGTGCAGGCATGCCGCTGGCCGTGCAGCTGTCCGGCCAGAATGTCCAGAGTCCCTTCGCCGCCGTCGGCGACGGGGATCTCCACGGTCTCTGCTTCCGGCAGAACGGCGCGGATGCCGGCCGCCATGGCGGCCGCCGCCTGCGGAGCGGACAAGGAACCCTTGAAGGAATCCGGCGCAAGTATTATTTTCATCGGATCCATCCGAAGTGGCGGCAGGCCTTGAGGATGCCGTCATCGGTATTGGCGGCGGTCACATAGTCCGCCTTCTGCTTCAGGCGTTCATCGCCGTTGCCCATGGCAATGGACAGCCAGCGCGGATCGAACATGACCAGGTCATTGACGGCGTCGCCGAACACGACCACGTCCTCCAGATTCCCGTGCACCAGCTCGATCATGCGCTGGATGCCTTCGTGCTTGCGGTCGTGCTGAAAGACCGCGTATTCCGGCGTCATGAACAGATGTCCCTGCATCTGCGTCCAGGGATTCTCCGCCTCTTCCGCGCGCGTCAAAGGCATGTAGATCTTATAGATGTCCGGAATGCGGTGCGGATCCAGATCCGGATCGTACATGTAGGTTGTCGGCTCCTGCCGCAGGCCCACCTGTTCCAGGAAGCGGAAATCCTTCATCCAGCATTCGTATGAATCATCCAGAAGCAGCAGCATGCCGCGGCCGCCCGCTTCCGCATGGCGGATCAGCGCCTGCGCCGTGTCATGATCCAGCGGCATGTTCTCAATCAGCTTTCCGTCCAGCACCAGGCCTCCGCCGCCGCAGCAGACCACGTTACGGATGCCGATCTGCTCGGACACCGGACGGGTCTTGTACCAGGCGCGGCCGGTCGCAATGGCGACGAAATGGCCGGCTTTCTGCAGCGCATGCAGCGCTTCCACGGCGGAAGGAACGACCTGTTTGGTGGCGTCGTTGGTCAGGGTGCCGTCTATGTCGAAAAAGAAATACCGCCTGCGCTTCGGATCCTGTGCTTTCATTGCCTTCATTTTACTGCAGGGCGGCGGAATTGTCGCGGCCGACAGAGTGCGGAAAGAATGCTAAAATAGGACGCAGTATCAGGAGGCGGAAGAATGAATACACCCAATACAGCAATGGACGCGTCCCTGCAGGCGGCGGTCCGCAAGGCCCAGGCCGATGAGGAAGCCGGCGCCGTTCTCTACGGCTTCATGGCGGCGCGCCAGAAAGATGAGAACAACCGGCGCTGCCTGGCTCAGATGTCGCACGATGAGAAAATGCATGCCCAGACCTGGAAGGCGCTGACCAAAGAGGAGATCAGACCCGGCGGCGCATATATCGGCTGGATGAAGTTCCTGACCGTCGTCTTCGGCTTCACCTTCGTCATCAAGCGCATGGAGAAGGATGAACAGATCGGCCAGGACACCTACGCCAAAATGAGCGTGCAGCTGCCGCAAGCGGCTGTCATGCTGAAGGATGAGAAGCGCCATGAGGACCAGCTCGAAGGCATGCTCGATGAGGAGCGCCTGCATTATGTGGGTTCCATCGTCCTCGGCCTGAACGACGCCCTGGTGGAGCTGACCGGCGCCATCGCCGGCGTCACCTTCGCCCTTGCGGACACCAAGCTGGTCGCCATGACCGGCATCATCACCGGCATCTCGGCGACCCTGTCAATGGCCGCTTCCAATTATCTGGCCCAGCGCGCCGACGGTTCCAGCGACGCCCTGAAGTCCAGCGTCTACACCGGCATCGCCTATCTGATCACGGTCGTGCTGCTGGTGCTGCCGTATCTGCTGCTGCCTTCGCCGATGTATCTGACCGCCTTCGTGCTGATGCTGGCGACCGTGCTGCTGATCATCGCCGGCTTCAACTACTACATCAGCGTGACCAAGGAGGAGAACTTCTGGAAACGCTTCGCGGAGATGGCTTCCATCTCGATGGGCGTCGCCGCGCTGTCCTTCCTGATCGGCATCCTGGCCAAGCAGCTGCTGGGCATCGATACTCTGTAAGACGCAAAGAGGATGCGCATCCGCGCATCCTCTTCAGCCTGTTGACAAAGTCGCTGGTGACAACCGGCGGCTTTTTTAGTACAATCAAGGCGCAGAAGACCTCTTTATTCCCAAAATAACTGATATCTTCTGCATTTTTAATGCCCGCAAAGCATGCTTGCATGGTATAATAGGACTGGGAATGAGGAGGAGAACAGCTATGACAATGACAAACCGGGCGAATATCAAGCATGACAGCATCATCCTGGCGACACTGGAGAGCCTGGTTCCTCAGGACCATCCGGTCCGGAAACTGGAGGCGGCAATTGACTGGCAGTTCATCTATCCGCTGGCGGAGCCGCTGTACAGCGGGAACGGGCGGCCGTCCATTGATCCGGTGGTGCTGTTCAAGATGATCCTGATCAATTACTGTTTCGGATACAACAGCATGCGGAAGACGTGCCGGGAGATTGAGGTGAACGTGGCATATCGATGGTTCCTGGGATATGAGATCAGCGAAGCGGTGCCGAACTATTCGACCTGGTCGCAGAACTATCTCAGGAGGTATGGAGACAGCGGCATATTCGATGCGATCTTTGACCGGGTGCTGCAGGAAGCGATGGACTGCCATTTTGTGAAGCTCGATACCGTCTTCGGAGACGGCACCCACATGAAGGCGAATGCGAACAGGCGGAAGAGCACACAGGAAGAAGTGGAAGTGACGAAACGGGCCTTTGAAGAGGACCTGCTGGAAGAGATCAACCGGGACCGGAAGGCGCATGGCAAGGCCAGGGAGTTCCTGTCGCTGAAACGGACGGAGCTGGACTTTGAGGAAGAGACCGGAGAACAGATCGAAATCACACAGAAAAAGACCGTGAAGCAGAGCACGACGGACCCGGAGTCGGGAAATTTTCATAAAGGCGAACATGAAGAGTGCTTCGCCTATGAGCACCAGACATTCTGTGACGGCAACGGATTCGTAGTGGCATTTGAAACAGTCGCCGGAGACATCCATGACAGTGTGTCCTTCTTCCCAGCATATGGGAAGCTCATGGACAGATACGGCGGCAGGATCAGGAATATCTGTCTGGATTCCGGATACAAGACACCGGCAATTGCGCGGGCGATCCTGGAACACGGGCAGACGCCGTACTTCCCATACAAGCGGCCGATGACCAAGGACGGTTTTTTCCGGAAATACGAGTATGTCTATGAAGAACGGCAGGACCGCTACCGGTGTCCGCACGGCAAGGTGCTGAGCTATGCGACAACGGACCGCCTGGGATACAGGCACTACAAGAGCGATCCGCATGACTGCATCATCTGCCCGTTCCGTGACAAGTGCACCCGATCGAGGAAGTGCCAGAAAGAGGTGCTCAGGCATGTCTGGGAAAAATACATGGAAGAGGCGGAAGAGATCCGGCACACAAAGAACTGGATGGAGATCTACCCGCAAAGAAAAGAAACAATCGAGCGTGTGTTCGCAGAGGATAAAGAGAACCACTGCCTGAGGTATACCAGAGTGAGAGGCCTGAAAAAGAACCGGCATGTGGGGTCGATCATTTTCACGTGCCACAATCTGGAGAGACTGGCCAGATGGAAGTGGAAATACACTGCAGATACAGGCAATGGCAGTGTCCATTCCATCGGTTTTCAACAGAGATCCCGGATTTTATTCACTTAGGCCAATGAAAAAGTGATATCTCGCAATTGAGATACCACTTTGTCAACAGGCTGAGAGATGAGCAGGCGCTCATCTCTTTTTTATCCCCAACATTATTATCATACCAGAAATCACACGGAATTTGCAGACCTGTTATTTTACCGGAAAATGCTATATTGAAAGTGCCAGAAGAAACCAGATCCGGCAGCCGGAGGAAGCTCTCCGGGGAGAACATCCGGGAGGTAACCAATGAAACCCGCACAGGAGCATATCTCGTAGACGTACAGCTGTTTCCGAAACCCGATGCAGCAAGCGATCCAGTTGAGAACAGGGAAACAATTGAAATTCGTGTATCAGACGCAGGACACAAAGAAGCAGGGTGAAGGAAACAGTTTGGATAGGGGAATCTGCATGGTAATGCGGATTCTCCTTTTTCTTGGCCCGGGCAGGGATTATCCGCGCCCCGGAATGACGGAAAAATTGATATGATAGGACGGTAAGTCTATAATGACTTGTGAGGAGATTAGCAAATGAAATGCGCGATATTCCTTGCGGAAGGCTTTGAAGACTGTGAAGCACTGATCACCGTGGACATGATGCGGCGGGCGAAGGTCGAAATCGACACGGTTTCGATCACGGACCGGCCGGAGGTTCTGAGTTCACACCGGGTTCTGATCCGGGCGGACAAGGTCTGGGCGGAGATCCGTCCGGAAGACTATGATGTCCTGATTCTGCCCGGCGGCAAGCTGGGGACGCAGAATCTGGAGGCGTTTGAACCGGTCAAGGAGGCGTTCCGGAAGCATTTTGAAGCCGGCCGCCTGACCTGCGCCATCTGCGCGGCGCCGTCGATTCTCGGACACATGGGGCTGCTGGCCGGACGCCGCTACACCTGCTTCCCGGAATTCGCCGATGCGTCCTACCAGGGCGAATACGAGATGGAGATGGCCGTCAAGGACGGCTGCCTGATCACGGGCCGCGGCATGGGCACGACGATCGAGTTCGCGCGCCTGATCCTGAAGCAGCTTGTGGATGCGGAAACCATGGCGCATCTGGAATACGGCATGCAGTATGAGCACAGTTACGTTGAGCTTTGCAGAAAACACAACCAGGAGGGGTAATCGTTTATGGGTTCCATGTTTTCCAATGATTCCAGACAGTTCAAATTTGATGTCCTGACCGAGCTGGCCGCGGAGGCCTATCAGGGTGAAGTGGATGAGGCGAAGGTCCAGCTGATGGCGAAGAACATGGTCTCGCTGGACGGTCCGCGCTTCCGCTGCTGCGTGTACAAGGAGCGCGAGGTCCTGCGCCAGCGCGTACGCCTGGCCTGCGGCGAGATGGCGGATGACGCCGCGGAATACAATCCGCACCAGATCATCCAGGTCATTGACGCCGCCTGCGACGGCTGCACGATCCGCAAGATCCGCGTGACCGACAACTGCCGCAAATGCATGGCCAAGGCCTGCATGGCGTCCTGCCGCTTCGGGGCGATCTCCATGGGCAGCGACCGCGCCCAGATCGATTACGCGAAATGCAAGGAGTGCACGATGTGCGCCAAGGCGTGCCCGTACAACGCCATTGTCGTGACGGAGCGTCCCTGCTCCGCGCACTGCCCGGTGAACGCGATCACCTGGGACAAGAACGGCATCGCCAGCATTGACGAGCAGCGCTGCATCAACTGCGGCCAGTGCATGCTGGCATGTCCGTTCGGAGCCATTGAGGACATCAGCTGGGTCGTGCCGGTCATCACGCTGCTGCGCCTGCATACGCCGACGTATGCAATCGTCGCGCCTTCCATCCAGGGCCAGTTCGAGAACGCCACGCTGGCGCAGATCATGAAGGGCATCGAGATGCTCGGCTTCGAGAAATGCTATGAGGTAGCCGCCGGCGCGGATGCCGTCGCGGCCGGGGAATACGAAGAGCTGAAGAAGCACATGGCGGCCGGAAAACCGATGACGACATCGTGCTGCACGGCGTTCGTCAACATGATGCGCATCCATTATCCGAAGCTGTATCAGGAGAACACCTCCACGCTGGTGACGCCGATGATGGCGCTGGCCCGCAAGCTCAAGCAGGAGCATCCGGACCACGGCGTCGTCTTCATCGGTCCGTGCCTGGCGAAGAAGCAGGAGGCCATGGAGAACTCCACGGATGTCGACTATGTGCTGACGTTTGAGGAGCTGCTGGCGATGCTGATCGCCAAGAAGATCGACTTTGCAGCCATTGACGCGAAGACGGAGGATGCGCCGTCCAATTACGGCCGCGGCTTCGCAATGACCGGCGGCGTCGCCGCCGCCGTGCAGGAAGCGGCGAAGGAACACGGAGACGGTCCGGTCAGCGCCTGCTATGCGGACGGCGTCATGGAGTGCAAGAAGCAGCTGATGCTGATGCAGGCCGGACGCTTTGACTCGAACATTCTGGAAGGCATGGGCTGCACCGGCGGCTGCATCGGCGGACCGGCGTGCATCAGTCCGATTCCGCAGGTCAAGGCCAGAATGGCCATGGAAAACAAGACCGTGGATGCCAAGAGCATTCAGGATTCGCTGAAGGTCTATGACTTCAGCAGCGTGGATATGTTCCGGGACAAGGAACAGTGAGGGGACGGAATCATGGTAAATGTGGAAATCTGCATCGGAAGCGCCTGCTACGTCAAGGGGAGCAGCGAAGTCGTCAATGATCTGAACGAACTCATCAAGGAAGAGGGATGGCAGGACAAGGTCAGCATCAAGGGCTCCTTCTGCATGAAGGCCTGCCAGAACAAGCTCGGGCTCGGCATCCGCATCAACGGCCGCCAGCTGAGCGGCGTCACCGCCCAGAACGCCCGGCAGATCCTGAAGCAGGAAATCAGCCAGGCGCTGGCATGAGCGCCCGGCATTATATCCGCCTGCAGGAGGCCTCCTGCCACAACTGCATGCGCTGCGTGCGGGTCTGCCCGACCAACGCCATGACGTATCTGGATCATGAGCCGCGCATCGTCGAAGAGGAATGCATCCTGTGCGGACGCTGCTACAGCATCTGCCCGCATGACGCCAAGGAAGTGACCAGCGATCTGGAAGCGGTCAAGGGCTGGCTGAATCAGGACCTGCCGGTGGTTCTGTCCGTCGCGCCGAGCTTTGTCGCGGTCTGGCCGCAGTTCTCGGCACTGGCGGAGATTCTGAAGAAGCGCGGATTCACGGCCATTGATGAAACGGCGCGGGGCGCCAAGCTGACCTCGCAGGCCTATGTGAATCTGATCCGGGAAGGGCGCATGGAGAACATCATCACGACCTGCTGCCCGTCCGTCGTCTCCCTCGTGGAGAAGGAATACGGCGATCTGGTCGGCTGCCTGGCGCCGGTGGTTTCACCGATGATCGCCCACGGCAAGGTTCTGAAGGAAGAGTATCCGGATGCCAAGGTCGTGTTCCTGACCCCCTGCATCGCGAAGATGAAGGAGATCAACGATCCCCGCTTCGCCGGCATCGTTGACGCCACGATCTCGATGGAAGAGCTGGCGAAATGGATCCGCACGGACATCCATGACGATGAGAAGGATGACTGGAAGAAGTTCGAGGGCAGCATCGCCCGCCTGTATCCGACTCCGGGCGGCATTCTGGCCACGCTGCCGCCGTCGCAGTACAACTATGTCGACGTCGAAGGCGTCGACCGCATCAAGAAGGTTCTGGAATCGCTGCGCGACGGCACCCTCAAGGGCTATTTCTTTGAGATGAGCGCCTGCGACGAGTCCTGCCTGGGCGGCCCGCTGCTGGCCCACTTCAAGCACAATGAATGGCTCGGCCAGTCCGTCATCCGCCGCAACGTGGACTACACGGACAAGGTCAAGGGCGGAGCGCTGCCGCTGGACATCCATGCCCAGTGGAAGAAGCAGGACATCTTCCGCATGCACCACACGGAAGAGGAGATCCATGAGGAGCTGATCCGCATGGGCAAGACCTCGCCGGCCAAGGAGCACAACTGCGGCGCCTGCGGGTACGAGACCTGCCGGCTCAAGGCCATCGCCGTGCTGGACGGCAAAGCGGATCCGAAGATCTGCCTGCCGGAAGCGCTGGAGCATGCGCAGTCGCTTTCCAATGTCGTCATCGACAACACCCCGAACGGCATCATCGTCCTCGATGAGGACGACCATGTCCGGGAGATGAATCCGGCCGCCCGCAAGATGACGGCGCTGGACATGATCAATCCCACCGGCATGGAGATCGACGCCGTGCTGCCCAGTCCGCAGCTGAAGGACCTGATCCATGCGACCGGGGAGAAGACCGGGTATCTCAGGACCTATTACGACGCCTACGACAAGCTGATCGACCAGGCGGTCGTCAAGATCGGGGAAGAGCATTACACCGTGATCATTCTGATGGATCGCACGGAAGAGGAAAGCAAGGCGGTCATGATGAAGGCCATGCGCGCGCAGACCATAGACGTGACGCAGAAGGTCATCGACGACCAGATGCGCACCGTCCAGGAGATCGCCAGCCTGCTCGGCGAGACGACGGCGAAATCCAAGGTCGCGCTGACGGAACTCAAGAAAGCCATGCAAGATGAAGACGAACGAGAAGATACACATTGATGCGTACTGGCGTTCGCTGAACAAGGAGAACGAGGAGCTGTGCGGCGACCGCGTCATCATCCGCCGCAGCGAGAACTGTTTTGTCATGGTTCTGGCGGACGGCCTGGGCAGCGGCGTCAAGGCCAACATCCTGTCCACGCTGACCAGCACGATCATCAGCGAGATGATCTTTGAAGGCGGCTCCCTGAAGGACGCCGTCGAGACGATCGCGGCGACTCTGCCGGAATGCCAGGACCGGGGCATCGCCTATTCGACGTTCACGATCATCCAGATCTTCTATTCCGGCAAGGCGAGCATCGCGGAATTCGACAATCCGGGCGCGGTCGTCATGCGCGCCGGCGAGGTGCTGCGGCCGGTGCAGGATGTGCTGGAGTACAGCGGGCGGCGGGTGACCGTTACCCATCTTGACATGCATCCGGGCGACTGCATCGTCGCGTTCTCCGACGGCTGCCTGCATGCCGGCGTCGGCATGACCCTGAACTTCGGCTGGGGGCATGCGGAGATCACGCGCTTTCTGCAGGAGAAGATTGAGCCGCAGGATGACGCCCGCGAGATCTCGCGGATCCTGCTGTCCAATGTGAACTATCTGTACCAGGGAAAGCCGGGCGATGATTCCACGGTCGCCTGCGTGAAGATCATTGAAGCCAAGGAGACCGTGGTCATGGTCGGCCCGCCGTCCCGGCAGGGCGAGGATGTCCGGGTCGTGCAGGAACTGCTTTCCGCCAGCGGCGCGAAGATCTGCTGCGGCGGTACGACCAGCGAGATCGTGGCCCGCATCATGAACCGCCAGGTCAGCGTCGATCTGAGCCAGGCGGGAGCGGCGGATGTGCCGCCGATCGGCCATATCGAGGGCATCGACCTGGTCACGGAAGGCGTGCTGACCCTGCAGAAGACCAGCCGCTACCTGCAGAAATGCGCGGCGGATCTGTCCCAGGTGGAGACGACGCTGCTGTCCAAGGGCGACGACGGGGCGCTGCTGCTGACGAAAGCGCTGCTGCGCTCCAGCGCCATCAAGTTCCTTGTCGGCCTGTCGGACAATCCCGCCCATGACGCCATCGCCTATTCGCCGATCTCGCTGAACGCGAAGATCGCCCTGATCAAGGAAATGGCGGAAAACCTGAAAACCATCGGCAAAATCGTCCGGATCGAGATGCACTGATCCGGGCGTCTTCTGTGTTTGGGCAGAAGCGCAAGTGGTACAATGAAAACGAAAAATCACGATGTGAAAGGGGAATTGCAATGAGTGCTGAAGAGAGACTGATCCGCTACTGCCGGATCGACACGCAGTCGGATCCGGAGAGCCGCGGCAAAACGCCGTCCGCCGCGAAGGAATTTGACCTGGCGAAGGTGCTGGAGAAAGAGCTGCGGGGACTGGGCCTGAAGGATGCGAAGACGGATGCGCACTGCTATGTCTATGCGCACCTGCCGGCCAACATCCGCTCTTCCGCGAAGACGGTCGGCTTCATCGCCCATATGGATACGGCGCCGGATTTCAGCGGCACGGGCGTCAAGCCGCGCGTGATCCGCGGCTATGACGGCAAAGACATTGTCCTGAGCAAAGACCGCACGATGAAGACGGCGGATTTCCCGCAGCTGAAGAGCTGCAAGGGCATGGATCTGGTCGTCGCCGGCGGCGATACGCTGCTGGGCGCGGATGACAAGGCGGGCATCGCCATCATCATGAGCATGCTGGAGCACTTCCAGAAGCATCCGGAGGAGCCTCACGGCAGAATCGCCGTGGCCTTCACGCCGGATGAGGAGATCGGCGGGGGAACGGCCTATTTTGACCTCAAGAAGTTCGGCGCCGATTTCGCCTACACGTTTGACGGCGATGAGGTCAATGTCATCGCCGACGAGACCTTCAATGCCGCGGAAGCGACGGTGTCCTTCACCGGCTTCTGCCTGCATCCGGGATCCTCCAAGAACCGCATGATCAACGCCGCCAACATCGCCATGGAATACCATGACCTGCTGCCGGCCGAGATGCGTCCGGAGCACACCGAAAAGCGCGAAGGCTTCTTTCATCTGCATGCCATGGAGGGCAGCTGCGAGCATGCCCAGCTGACCTATATCGTCCGCAATCATGACCGCCGGCAGTTTGACTGGATGCTGAAGCTGATGCAGCAGGCGGCGGATTACATCAACGCCCGCCACGGCAAAAAGATCTGCGAGGTGAAGATCCGGCTGGAATACCGCAACATGTACGAAGTCATGAAGCATCATCCGGAAGTCACCCGGCTGGCCTGGGAGGCCATGAAGGAGATCGGCCTGACGCCGGCCAGGGAGAGCATCCGCGGCGGCACCGACGGCGCGATGCTGTCGTTCAAGGGCCTGCCGTGTCCGAATCTGGGCACCGGCGGCGGCAATTACCACGGGCCGTACGAATATCTGGTCATTGATGAAATGAACAAGGGCGTTGAACTGGCGGTCCGCATCGCCGTCAATGCCGGAAAGGCGCATTTATGATCTGCACCTGCACGCTGAATCCGTCGCTGGATTACTACATGGAGTTTGAAAAGCCGCTGGAGGCGGGCGTGATGAACCGCAGCCAGCTGGAGTACTACGAAGCCGGCGGCAAGGGCATCAATGTCTCCATCGTTCTGAACAACCTGCTGATCCCCAACCGCGCCTTCGGTTTCCTGGGCGGGTTCACCAAGGATTTCTACATCAGCCTGCTGCAGAAGTACGAATACATCCAGCCCAATTTCACCTACATTGAAGGGGCGACCCGCATCAACGTCAAGGCCCGGGCCGGCCAGGATACGGAGCTGAACGCCGCCGGTCCCTACATCACCGACCAGGACATGAAGGCACTGGAGGCCAAGGTGTCGCGGCTGGGCGAGGCGGACATCTTCGTCTTCTCCGGCAACTGCCCGGAGTATCTGTCCGATGAAGTCGTGAAGATGCTGGAAGGGGCCATTCAGGACGGCGTGCGCGTCGTCATTGACACCCATCCCGCGATTCTGGCGCGGATGCTGAAATCGCATCCGTTCCTGATCAAGACCACGGCGGCGGAACTGGCGCAGCTGGCCCAGCAGAAGCTGGACAGCGGGGACGCCGTAATCGCGGCGGCCCGCCAGGTCAAAGCGGACGGCGCCGCGAATGTGCTGGTGACACTGAACGGCAGCCAGGACGCGGTTCTGGTCTGCGACAGCGGCACCTACCGCGGACGCATTCTGGATGACGGCCGCAAGACCGTCAGCATGGTGGGCACCGGCGATTCCATTGTCGCCGGCTTCCTGATGAACTACCTCAGGACCAGCGACAGCATCGACAGCTTCCGCTTCGGCTGCTGCTGCGGATCCGCGACCGCCTATTCCAAAGGCCTCGCGACCCGCGAGAAGATCGATTCCTTCTATGAGCAGATGAAGGTCGAGAAGCTCGGCGGAACACAAGCGGAGAAATGAACAGAATGCCGGCGGAAAACGCCGGCATTGTGCGGTTTTCAGGGCCTGGCAGGATTGTTGCGCGGGCAGGTGAATTCTGCTATATTAGGACCGTTATCACGAAAGAGGTGGATTTCATGAAGAGAACACTGATCGCGCTGCTGTGCCTGGGTCTTCTGGCCGGCTGCGCAGCCGATACCAATAGCACCGCCGCGGCCAGCGCCGAGAGCACCGCTTCCGCCGTCAGCACGCCGGCGACCGCGGATCCCAATGCGACGCCGTCCATCATCCCGACCGTGAACGCGGACGAGAAGATCACCATCACCAATCCCGTCCAGCTCAACACCACCAAGGTGAACATGAGCGGCTATGAGTTCCTGACGGATCCCGATCCCGCCTTCGTGGGCATCAGCGCGGCGGAGTCGCTGCGGATGTTCTCCGAGAAGGGCACCGGCATCCTGTATTACGGCGCCACCTGGTGTCCGTTCTGCAACCGGGCCGTACCGGAGCTGAACGCCGTGGCCAAGGAGCTCGGCGTCACCGTCTATTACGTCTCCCTGGATGACCAGAACATGCCGACCGCAACGCTGGATGCGCTGAAGGCGGCGCTGGATTCCATCCTGACGACGGACAGCGAAGGCAAGAAGTCGCTGTACATCCCGGAAGTCATCGTCGTCAAGGACGGCCAGATCGCCGGCCATTACCTGTCGCTGCCGGAAGACTACGACATCAACAAGGCGGACCAGATGGACGACAGCCAGAAGAAAGAGCTGCAGGACGCCTACAGGCAGCTGATGAATTCCATAGCCGACTGAAAAGCCGGCTTTTTTTCCGCTTCCGTCTTTTCCGCAGACTGCCGGCATCCTATAATGGAATCAAGGAGAAGTCCCCATGAAGAAAATCGTGATGTTCAAGCAGACGGCCTGCCCGTACTGCATCGAAGCGCTCCGCTATATTGAGGACCTGAAGCAGGATCCGCAGTACCGCAATATCCCCATTGAGATGATTGATGAGATTGAGCAGCCGAAGCTGGCCGCGCAGTATGACTATTACTATGTGCCGACGTTCTACGTGGACGGAAAGAAGGTCCATGAGGGCGGCATCTCCCGGGAGAAGATGGAAGCCATCCTGAAAGAGGCGCTGCGCTGATGCTGGAATGGCTCCGCCGCGGCCGCACGCTTCCGGATGATCCGGTCACCCTCGTGGAGGAGCAGGATATTCCGGCCGACAGCCGCAACAGCTGGGTTCCCTCCGTTCTCTACGGCATTGAGCTGCACGGGAAGCGGATCGGCGACTGCGATCTCAGGATCGGCATGAATGAGGAACTGTATTACGCCGGCAACATCGGCTACAACATCCACAAGGAATACCGCGGCCACGGCTACGCCTACGAGGCCTGCCGGATCCTGTTCCGGCTGGCGCGGACGAAATACCATATGGAGGAGCTGATCATCACCTGTTCGCCGGACAACCTCGCCTCCAAGAAGACCCTGCAGAAACTGGGCGGACAGCTGCTGGAGACCGTCGAGGTGCCGGCAGACCACTGGCTCTACCAGCGCGGGGAGACCGTCAAGGACATCTACCGCTTTCCGTTATGAACCTGTATGCCATAATGCCGCCTGCCGAAAGCGGCATTTCTGATGGGAATGCTATAATGTGATCATGCATCGGCTGAAGAAAATACTGACCAGCAGGCTCATTCTGTTCGTCATCCTGGTGATCTTCCAGGTATGGCTGCTTTTTATGCTGCTGTGGAAGGCCGCCGTCACCTATCAGTTCTACCAGTATCTGGTCTATTTCAGCTACATCCTGGTCATCTACATCGCCAACAAGAAGGAGGATTCCTCCTACAAGATCGCCTGGAGCGTGCTGATCCTGATCCTGCCGCTGCTGGGCGGCATGCTGTACCTGTTCTGCGGCGGCCGCAAGATGCCGAAGAAGCTGTCCAACGGCACGACCCAGGCCACCCAGCAGATGAAGCATCTGCTGGTCCAGGATCCGGGCACCATGGAGCGCCTGAAGAACATCCGCCCGGGCGTCCACAAGATGTTCCGCTATGCCCTGGAGACCTCCAATCTGCCGGCCTACGGCAACACCGAGGTCACCTACTACAAGAGCGGCGAGGATTTCTTTGAGCCGTTCCTGGCGGAACTGAAGAAGGCGAAGCACTTCATCCTGATGGAGTATTTCATCATTGATGAGGGCGTGATGTGGAACGCCATTCTGGAGATTCTCAAGCAGAAGGCCGCGGAAGGCGTCGAGGTCAAGCTGATCTACGATGACTTCGGCTGCGCGACAACGCTGCCGGACCACTACGACCGCAAACTCAACAGGATGGGCATTGAGACCTACCGCTTCAACCACATGCGGCCGGCTCTGATCGTGCAGATGAACAACCGCGACCACCGCAAGATCTGCGTGATTGACAACCAGGTCGGCTTCACGGGCGGCCTGAATCTCGCCGACGAATACATCAACCACATCCGCCGCTTCGGCTACTGGAAGGATTCTGCATGCATGCTGAAGGGCGAGGCCGTGTGGAGCCTGACGGTCATGTTCCTGGGCATGTACAGCTATCTGCGGGAAAGCCGGGATCCGATCGACTACGAAAAGTACCATCTGCCCACGGACATCCGGACGGACCGCGGGCTGGTGCAGCCGTTCAGCGATACGCCGACCGATGCCGAGGATGTCGGCCTGTCCATGCATCTGAACATGGTCAACCATGCCAAGCAGTACGTCTATATTGATACCCCGTACCTGATCGTCAACGGAGACATGCAGAGAGCGCTGATCCTGGCCGCCAAGAACGGCGTGGATGTGCGCATCCTGACCCCGCATATTCCGGACAAGTGGTATGTCTTTGAGATCACCCAGGCCAACTATCTGCCGCTGATTGAAGCCGGCGTCAAGATCTACCAGTACACTCCGGGCTTCGTCCATACCAAGAACTTCGTCAGCGACGACTGCGTGGCGATCGTCGGCACCGTCAACACGGATTACCGCAGCTACTATCTGCACTTTGAATGCGGCGCCCTGATGTATGACGTGCCGGCGGTCATGGACATCAAGAAGGACTTTGTGGATGCGCTGGCCATGTCCCATGAGGTCACGGCCGAGGAATGCCGCCGCGTCAACGTGTTCCGCCGCGTCTTCCGCGCCCTGCTGAATCTGGCTTCGCCGCTGCTATGAACAGGAAACGCTGGAGTCTGGGCAGGATTCTGGTTTTTCTCTGCCTTGCCGCCGCGGCCGCCGGCATCGGCGTATGGCGCCTGGAAAGCCGCAAGGCAGCGCCGGCGCGCGTCTACCATACGACGGTTGTGGAACTGGATTCCGTGAACGGCATCCCGGTCCAGAAGGAGTACATTCCCTATGATTCCCCGCGGCGGCCCGGCGAGATCCGCGAGATCCGCTACGTCGTGATCCATGAGACGGACAACCGCTCCGCAGGTGCGGATGCGGCGGCTCACGCCACATTTCTCAGCACCAACACCGCGGAGCTCAACAGCTGGCATTATACGGTGGATGCCGCCAGCATCTGGCAGTCGCTGCCGGACAATGAGACCAGCTGGAACGCCGGCGACGGCCGCACGGTGAACGGCGGCAACATGAACGGCATCGCCATCGAGATGTGCGTCAACGCCGGCGGCGACTACGAACAGACGCTGAAGAACACCGCCGCCCTGACGGCGCAGCTGCTGAAGAACTATGATCTGACGCCGGCGGACGTCCGCCTGCACCGGGACTTTTCGGGCAAAATCTGCCCGCACCGCCTGATCACGGAAGGGCGCGTGCCGGAGTTCATGGCGATGGTCCGGGACGATTACAGCAAGCTGTCTATTGAACAATCACCGGCCGCCAATTAAAATGGTCGGGGAAACGAGGAAAACGCGGATGGAAAAATACGGACTGGTGCTCGAAGGCGGCGGCATGCGCGGGTCATATACGGCCGGCGCGCTGCACTGGCTCAGCGACAATCATATCAAGCTGGATTACGGCGTCGGCATCTCTTCCGGCGCCGTGTATCTGTGCGCCTATCTGATGGATGACGTCAAGATGCTGCATGATCTGCCGCTGAAATATGCGATTGATCCTACCAATATCGGTGCTCAGGCATTCTGGCGGGAGGGGCGCTATGTCGCCTACAACCATCTGTTCGACGTGGACCTGAAGCAGAAAGCCGGTTTCCGCATGGCCCCGCTGCGGGCGGCGGATCCGGACATGGAGGTCGGCGCGTATGATCTGGGCATCTGCAAAACCGTCTGGTTCAACGCCCAGGATCTTGATGACGACCTGCAGCTTCTGAAAGCCTGCTGCACCCTGCCGATCGCCGGCGACGCGGTGATGTTCAGGGGCAGAAAGCTTCTGGACGGAGGCATCACGAAGATGATCCCGATCGAGCGGGCGCTCGAGAAAGGCTGCACGAAGATGCTGGTCATCACGACCAAGCCGGCGGATTTCGTGCGCAAGCCGGCGGGAAGCTTCATGCGCTGGTTCATGAAGGTCAATTTCAAGAAATATCCGCAGGAGGTTCAGGACTATGCGGTGCGCCATGAGAACTACAACCACCAGATGCAGCTGATCAATGATCTGGCCGCCAGGGGCGACGCGATGCTGGTGCGGCCGTCTGAGACCATCGAGGTCAGCCGTTTCAAGGGCGATCCCGTCAAGCTGCAACAGCTGTATGATCTTGGCTACAGCGACATGGAGAGCCGGCGGGAGGAACTGATGCAGTTCCTGGGCCGGGCATGAGGATCCGGCTGATCGCCAGCGATCTTGACGGCACCATCGTCGATGAGCACGGGGAGACCCGGCCGTCGGTCGGTACGGCGGTCGACCGCGCCCGGGCGATGGGCGTGAAGTTCGCCATCTGTTCCGGCCGTCCGGTGGACAGCATTCTGCCGCTCTTGAAGCGCTGGGGCCTGGAAGGCCGCTGCGACTACATCATCGGTTCCAACGGCGGCGAGGTGAAGGACGTTGCGCGGGACAAGACCGTGCTGTCCTATACGCTGAGCCCGCAGGTGCTGCGGGACATCATGGATCTTTACGAGCCGCTGGGGCTGATTCCGACCCTGTACGACGGCACCCGCCTTTATGTGCAGAGAATCACCGCCCAGGCCGAAAAAGTCGCTGCCCGGCTGTTTGTTGAGCCGGTGAAGGGCGATATCCGGGCTCTGAGCGTGCATCCGGAGGTCAAGGAGATGATGGTGCTGGATCCTGCTCTCATGACGGCGGCGGAAGCCTTCGCCGCAGCCCATCCGGATCCGCGCTATGTGTCCTTCAAGACCGCTGCGGATCTGTACGAATTCAACCATCCGCTGCTGGCCAAGGATGTCGGCGTGCGCATCGTCGCCTCCATGCTGCAGGCGGAGCCGGAGGAAATCCTGGCCTTCGGCGACACGACAAACGATCTCGAGATGCTGCAGTATGCCGGCCACGGCATCTGCATGGCCAGCGGCACGAAAGACGCCCTGGCCGCCGCGGATGATACAGCCGGCAGTCCGGCGCAGGACGGGTTCGCGGACTATCTGCAGAAGCATCTGATCCGCGGCTGCTACGTCGGCTGACAGATTCATACAGGAACATTGAAAAAAAGCTTTCTCCGGAATAGATGGAGTAAAGCTTTTTGCTATCAGGATCTTGAGAACCGTTTACTGTCCGGTGTCTGCGGAAGCCGCGGCGCTGGGCTCCGCGGCGGATTCCGTCTTCGTGTAGTCGGTCGCATCCAGGATCGCCTGCGACGGCTTGTCCTCGTCCTTGTCCCAGGGCTTCAGGTAGAGGCAGTAGAATTCATCATAGGTGAGCTTGCTGTCGCTGACGGCCTTGGCCAGCTGGACGCCCAGATAGCGGTAGTGCCAGGATTCAAACTGGTAGCCGGTGATGGCTTCCTTGCCCTGCGGGTAGCGCAGGATCCAGCCGTAGTCGGCGCAGTTGGCGCTGGTCCAGGTGTATTCGTTGGTGTCCTTGTATTCGGTCAGACCTTCATTGCCGACTGACGCGAGGTCGACGGCGTAGCCGGTCTGGTGTTCGGAGAAGCCGGCGCGGGCGCTGGTCGCATCCGCCGTCTCCTGGCCCATGGAGTTGACGTAGTTCTGGTACAGGGTCGTCTGATCCGCATAGCTGCGGTAGGCGCTGACGGCGTAGAAGCGCACGCCGACGGCGATGCCGGCCTTGCAGAAGTCTTCGAGACCCTGGGCGGCCGTGCCGGCCAGCTGCAGGCCGGTGGAGGCGTACTGGATCGACAGATCGGTGATGGCAGGCGGTTCATAGGAATCCGACAGATAATAGGTCTTGTTCACCAGCAGGTTCCCGTTGGACGGATCATCGACCGGCAGGGTGTTCTGGTAGGTGGAATAGTAATTGTTGTCGAGGACGAAATTGTTCTCGTTGTTCGTGTCCTTGTGGGCGAGGCAGTCCTTGATGTAGCCGCTCTCGTCATACTGGTAATCGAAGACCAGCAGCGGCGTGATCTCCCAGAAGCGCAGGTTCTGGAACAGATTGTCGATCTGCTCCTCCGTGTAGCCTTTCTCCCGCAGGCGGTTGACCAGCAGGAAATCCTTCGCCTCCAGCGTGCGGTCGCCGGTCACGGCGGCGTAGAGATCCAGATAGTCCGCATTCACCGTTCCGCTCTTGACGGAAGAGGCGAGATAGGCGGAATAGTAGCCGTTCTTCAGAATGACCTTGTTCAGCTTCTCCGTGCGCATCGCCTTGACTTCAGCGCTGGTGTAGCCGAGCTTCTTGAGCTTGCTTTCCTCGACCATGCCCGGGATCTGAAAGGCGCAGACGATCAGCGCCGCGACAATCAGGATCAGGTAGATGCCGCTCTTGCGGACGCGGTACTTCCGGCCCTTGAAGCGGAAGGTGAAATTCTTGCTTCTGCGTTTTTTCTTCATCATCGCACCTCGAATCGGTTCCATGGATACTCCCGGGGCGGCAGAGACTTCAGAACGACGGTCTCCTTGCTCACGGGATGAGGGAAGGACAGGATATGGGACCACAGGGCGATCTGCCCGCGGCCGTCCGCATTTTTGTTGTAGCGCTGATCGTTGACCAGCGGCAGTCCGCGGGAGGCGAACTGCACGCGGATCTGATGGGAGCGTCCGGTGCCCAGTTCAATCTCCACCAGGGCCAGGCCGTCCTTCTCCTGCAGCACTTCGTAAGACAGTTCGCAGCGGTCGCCGTGCTTCTCATCGGTCACCGTGACCATGTTCTTCTCGCGGTCCTTGACCAGATAGTCCACCAGCGTGCCGCTCTTCTGGGCGGGAACGCCCTGGGTCACGGCGTAGTAGATCTTGCGCACCTGATGGGTGCGGATGGCCTCGCTGAGCCGGGAGGCCGCCTTGGAGGTGCGGGCGAAGATCATCGCGCCGCCGACCGGCCGGTCCAGCCGGTGCACCAGGCCGAGGTAGACGCTGCCCGGCTTGCCGTATTTTTCCTTCAGATACTGCTTGCCCATGCTCTGGAGGTCTTCATCGCCGCTGTCGTCCGCCATGACCGGCACATTGACCGGCTTTTCGACGCCCAGCAGATGGTTGTCTTCGTAGAGGACCTTAAACATTGCGCTGCCATCTTCCGTAGATGCCGCAGGGCAGAGCCAGATTCCGGCTGCTGACGGGCAGCGTCACTTCGCCGGTGCTGATCGTGCCGTTGGGATGCGCCGGCAGCACCATCGTCTTCATGAGATTCTCCAGAACGATGGACGAGAAGCCGGTGGTATAGGAATTGATCAGGAAAAACAGCGCGTTCTTGTCCAGAATGCCCAGGCAGGCGGAGATCAGGGATGTGATCTCCTTCTCAAATTTCCACATTTCACCGTCCGGACCGCGGCCGTAGGAGGGCGGATCCATCAGAATGCCATGATAGGTATGCCCGCGGCGCTGTTCGCGCTCGACGAATTTCATGCAGTCGTCAACGATGAAGCGGATGGTCCGGTTTTCCAGATGCGACAGATCGCGGTTCTCCTTCGCCCAGGCGACCATGCCTTTGGCGGCATCGACGTGCACGACTTCCGCGGCTCCCGCGGAGGCGCAGGCCATCGTGGCGCCGCCGGTATAGGCGAACAGGTTCAGAACCCGGATCTCTTCCTCTTCATGGGCGCGGATCAGCTGCTGCATCCAGTCCCAGTTGACCGCCTGTTCCGGAAACAGGCCGGTATGCTTGAATCCGGTCGGCGCGACCTTGAAGGTCAGCTCCCGGTAGGAAATGGACCAGCTGTCCGGCAGCGGATGCTTGTATTCCCACTGGCCGCCGCCGCTCTTGGAACGATGATAGACGGCATCGGCCCGGCGCCAGGCGGAAGGGTCCGCCACCGGCCAGATGGCCTGCGGGTCCGGGCGTCTTAAAACCGTGCCGCCCCAGCGTTCCAGTTTCTCGCCGTTGCCGGCATCCAGAAGCTCATAATCGTGCCATTGATCCGCCGCCAGTCTCATCTGATATTCCTCTTGTTTCAAATTATAACACGAACCGCTGATGCAGACCGGAGCGGGCTGTTTTTTGCCTCCTCTCTCTGCTATAATCGTCTGGACTGGAAGGGAACCGATCATGTCAGAAAAGCATCTTTGCACGGAAGCGGACCGCGGCCGCCTGAACGATTATCTGAAGCGGCACGAAGTCCTCAACCTGTTTTTCATCGGGGATATTGAAAACTTCGGCTTTGACAGCAGCTTCCAGCACGTCTGGACGGAAGAGGAGGAAGACGGCATCCACGCCGCCTATCTCCAGTACCGCGGCAATCTCTGCCTGCAGAGCTATGACGGCCGTCTGGATCCGGCGTTCATCGACCGGATCTGCGAAGAATACAGGATCACCTGCGTGAATGCGGAGACGCCGCTGTTTGAAGGACTCGCGCTGCCGCAGTATCCGGTTCATGAGGACTGCAGCTTCGCCAGCATGGCCGCGCCGCGCAATCTGGTGGATACGGCGCTGGTGAAACGGCTGGGGGAAGCGGATGTTGAAGCGGTCTGCAGCCTGCGCCGCGAATGCTTCCAGCACAGCGGAGCCAATGAGGAAGAAAGCCTGCGCAACACGCTGCGCACGCACAGCGGCCGGGAATACGGAATCTTTGAAGACGGCCGGCTGGTGTCGGTCGCCGGCAGCACGGCGGAATGCGCGCACCTGGCCATGGCGGTCGGCGTCTGCACGGCGCGGGACAGCCGCGGCCGCGGCTATGCCTCCATGTGCATCACGAGGCTGTCCAATGATCTTTTGGCTGAGGGGAAGACGCCCTGCCTGTTCTACAACAATCCGTCCGCGGCCCGCATCTACAAAGCGCTGGGCTACCAGGACGTCGGCTGCTACAGCATGCGCCAGAAAGAGAAAAAATGATCGAACTCACAGGACTCAATGACAATCAGAAAGACGCGGTGCTGGCGGATGATCCCTATCTGCGCATCGTCGCCGGCGCCGGCAGCGGCAAGACCCGTGTTTTGACCATGCGCGTCGCCCATCTGATCCAGGATGAGCAGGTGCCGGCCGGCAAGGTGCTGGCCATCACCTTCACGAACAAGGCGGCCAATGAAATGAAGGACCGCATCCGGCGGATGCTGCCGCAGGAGACCGCGGCGCCGTGGATCAGCACGATCCATTCGCTGTGCGTGCGCATCCTGCGCGAGGACATCGCCTGCATGGGCTGGCCGCGCAACTTCACGGTCATGGATGCCGACGACCAGAAGACGGTGCTGAAGGAAGCGTACAAGGAGTACACGCTGGATGCGACGGTGTATCCCTACGCCGCGCTGCTGGATTATATTTCCGGAAACAAATCCGCGGAAGTGGACCCGGACCGGGCGGAAGTGCTGGCCGGGACCTTCTCCGGCGAGAAGACCAAGGCCAAGGTCTACCGCTATTACGTGGAACGCCAGAAACAGCTGTATGCGCTGGATTTTGATGATCTGATCCTGGTCACGGTGAAGATGTTCCGGACGTTCTCCGAGGTGCTGGCCAAGTGGCAGCGCCGCTATCATTACATCCATGTCGATGAGTTCCAGGACATCGACAAGGTGCAGTATGCGCTGATCCGCCAGCTGGCCGGACCGTCCAACCATCTGTACGTCGTCGGCGATCCCGACCAGACCATCTACACCTGGCGCGGCGCCGATGTGAACATCATCATGAACTTTGAGAAGGACTTCCAGCCCTGCCGGACGATCATCCTGAATGAGAACTACCGTTCCACGGAATGCATTTTGAACGGCGCCAACAGCGTGATCCGCAACAACCGCTTCCGGGTGGAGAAGGACCTGTTCACGAGCCGCAAATCGGATGTCAAAATCACCCATTACGCCAGCGCCGGCGATGAGTATGAGGCGGCCTGGATCGCGCAGAAGATTGAAGAGCTGCACAAAGGCGGCAAGAAGTACCATGACATGGCGATTCTGTACCGCTCGAACTATCTGTCCCGTTCCTTGGAAAAAGCCCTGCTGGATGAGCGCATTCCCTATGTGATCTACGGCGGCATCCGCTTCTATGAGCGCGCCGAAGTCAAGGATGCACTGTGCTATCTGCGCATGGTGACGACGGCCGACGACCTGGCTTTCCAGCGCATCATCAACAAGCCCCGGCGCGGCATCGGCAACAAGACCATGGATGCCATCGCCGCCCGTTCCCGGGAAACGCAGAAGTCCATGTATGAGGTGATCCGCGACGAGAAGCTGTTCTCCGGCAAGATCCAGCAGACCATGGAGTCCTTTGCGGCGATGGTCGAGAAGTGGCGCGGCATCGCGGCCAGGGGCGATACGGAATTCTTCAAGCTCTTTGAAATGATCCTCGATGAGTGCGGCTACAAGAAGATGCTGGAGGACGACCACGAGACGGACCGCATCGAGAACCTGAAGGAACTGATCGACGACGTCAAGGAGTTCGCGCGCACCTATCCGGATTCCACGCTGGAGGAATACCTGCAGCTGGTGTCTTTATACGGCGACCGCGATGAGACCATGAACAGCGACTTCGTCCAGCTGATGACCGTGCATGCGGCCAAGGGCCTGGAATTCGACACGGTGTTCGTTTCCGACATGAACGACGGCATCTTCCCTAATGAGCGGGCGCTTGCCGACGGCAAGAAGGGCGTGGAGGAAGAACGCCGGCTGGCCTATGTCGCCTTCACGCGGGCCAGGAACAAGCTGTTTCTGACGGAGGCGGGCGGCTTCAGCTACATCCTGCAGCGCGTGCGCACCCGTTCCCGCTTCATTGATGAGATCGATCCGGCCTATATCGAGCATCTGGGCGCAACCTTCGAGCAGGGCAGCGGCCGCTTCCATGAAGTCCATCTGTCCAATGCGCTGTTTGATGACTCCGATACCTTTGCCCAGAAGCTGGAAAAGTCTGCGGCGCCGGTCTTCAAGAAGGGCGAACTGGTCGTGCATTCCAAGTTCGGCGAGGGCGTCGTGCTCTCCTGCGTCTCCGGCATCGCTGAGATCGCGTTCCCGTATCCGTTCGGGGTCAAGAAGATCGCCGCCGGCCATCCTTCCCTGAAACGGAAGTCGGAAATCTCCAACTGACCGCAGGAAATATCTGGGAAATTAAAAAAGGCGTCTGCAAAGACGCTTTTTTCATTGACAGGGACACGGACAGAGCTACAATAAAGATGAATCAATAGAAAACAATAAGAATCAATAAAAGGAGAACATCCATGTTCGCACAGGAGCGTCAGCAGAGCATCGCCGAGAAAATCAAAGCCGAAGGCAGGGTCCGCGTGGCCCAGCTGGCGGCGGAGTTTGCGGTGACCGAAGACTGCATCCGCAAGGACCTGACCGTGCTGGAGAAGCAGGGACTGGCCCGCAAGACCTACGGCGGCGCCGTCCGCGTGCGTGAGAATCCGCATCTGTATTCCAGCCGCGACCGCCGCGGCCTGCCCGATCCTGAGCGCCTGGGCATCGTGCAGAAGGCGATGAGCCTGATCCACGCCGACGACCTGGTCTATCTGGATGTCTCAAACACCTCGCTGGAGCTGGCCGAGGCGATCGCCCGGTCCGGCCTGCGCGTCACGGTCATGACCAACATGATCGCCGTGCTGAATCTGCTTTCCTCGGCGCCGGCGGTGACCGTGCTGTTTCCCGGCGGCCAGATGAATCCCGAGCGGGACGGCTTCTGGGGCAGCATGAGCCAGCAGGCGGTGCGCTCCTTCCGGATGGATCTGGCGTTTCTGGGAACGGTCGGCATCGATGCCGAAAACGGAACGCTCAGCACCTATCAGATCGATGACGGCATGATGAAGCAGGCGGTCATCGCCCAGAGCCGGCGCGTCTATGTCTATGCCGAGCTGCACAAGTTCCAGGAGGAGGGCAGCTGCGTCTACGCCCGCCTGCAGGAAGTGACCGGCCTGATTCTGGGCGGCCGTCCGGAAGCGGCGCTGGCCCGGCAGCTGGCGGCAAGCGGAGTGGAAACGCTCTGGGAGGAAGATCATGAACACGCAGAGGACTGATCGCATTCAGGCGCTCAAGGAAAAAATGCTGGCGGCGCCGCGCTTTGTATCCATCGAGCAGGCCCGCATCATCACCCGCGTCTATCAGGAAAACGAGGGCCTTTCGCAGGCCCGCAAACGGGCGCTGTCCCTGAAGGCGGCGCTGGAAGAGATGAAGATCGCCGTTGACCCGCAGGAGCTGATCATCGGCAACCGCACGAGCGGCGTCCGCGCCGGCGTGGTCTTCCCGGAAAGCGGCGACGCCTGGGTCGAGCGCGAGCTCGAGGATCTGCCCACGCGGCCGCAGGATCCGTTCCAGGTGCGTCCGGAGGACATCCGGGAGTTCCGGGAGAAGATCTATCCGTACTGGCAGGGCCGCACCATGGAAGATGCGATCCAGTCGCGCTGCGGGAAGGAAATCGCGGAAATCAGCCGCGTCGTCAAAATCAACCAGACCGATCACGCCCAGGGCCATATCTGCCCGGACGTTTCCCTGTGGCTTGAGAAAGGCCCGGCCGGCCTGCTGGTCGAAGCCCGCCAGCGCCGCAGCCAGGCGGATCCGCAGCAGCGGGAATTCTATGACTGCATGATTCTGACTCTGGAGGGCGCCTGCCGCTTTCTGGAGCGCTGCGCCGAGGCGGCGGAACAGACCGCGGAAACGGCATCTATCGCCGATCAGAAGACCCTGAAACAGGCGGCGGACAACTGCCGGCAGCTTGCGGTCCGTCCGGCTATGAGCTACTGGGAGGCCGTGCAGTCGGTCTGGACGCTGTTTGTGATCCTGCATATGGAAAGCAACGCCTCCTCCTTCTCGCCGGGCCGCATGGACCGGTACCTGGAACCCTATTATGAGAAGGATGTGCAGAGCGGCGCATTGAATCCGGAGGAAGCGCTGGAGATCCTGGAGTGCCTGTGGCTCAAGTTCAACCAGATCGTCTATCTGCGCAACCGCAGCAGCGCCAAGTATTTCGCCGGCTTTCCGATCGGCTTCAACATTGTGGTCGGCGGTCAGGATGAAGCCGGAAGGCCCGTCTACAACGCCATGACGAAGCTGTGCCTGCAGGCCCAGTATGATCTCGGCCTGCCGCAGCCCAATCTGTCGGTGCGGCTGTTTTCCGGCACCCCGCACGCGCTGATGCAGGATGCGATCCGGGTGTTGGCCCGGGGTTCGGGCATGCCCCAGTTCTTCAATGATGAGGCTGTGGTCCACGCCCTGCGCGAGGATCTGGGCATGGCGCCGGCGGATGCGCTGGATTATGCCGTCGTCGGCTGCGTCGAACTGTGCACGCCGGGCCGGGAACTGGGCTGGAGCGACGCCGCCATGTTCAATCTGTGCAAGGCCCTGGAGCTGGCCCTCAGCCACGGCGTCGATCTGATCACGAAGCAGCAGACCGGACCGGATTA